>Ga0100379_10003860_pt1 | contig 13502 bp, 10 predicted proteins | sample CryGeymeta201503_FD_80418 | JGI IMG/M metagenome (GOLD analysis project Ga0100379, IMG submission 80418) | Groundwater microbial communities from Crystal Geyser aquifers in Utah, USA - Crystal Geyser metaG 2015-03 | ecosystem: Environmental > Aquatic > Deep subsurface > Groundwater | place...
AGGATCTGGCCGTTGTCTCGGGACAGAATGGGGCTAGAACGTCGCATCGATTTTCCTCGAAAGCAAATTTCTGCGTTTCCGGTCACGCCAATAGAGATTCCCCTTCCTTCGGTCCTGCTAACTAGTATTAGGCTGCAAGACGGTCAGCGCAGCTCCGTGCCCCTTGCCCCCTCCCCCTATGAAGCAGGTTACTTCCCCGCGACGCGCGAAAGCGCCTCTTTCACGTGGCGCACCGGGAGCAGCTCCAGGGGGAACTTCGCGCCGAGGCGCTCCGCGTTGGACGCGGGAAGGACGACGCGGGAGAACCCCATCTTGGCGGCTTCGTTCAGGCGCATCTCGGCCATCGGCACCGCGCGCACTTCGCCCCCCAGGCCCACCTCGCCGAACACCGCCGTCCCCGGCGGGACCACCCGGTCCTTGAAGGATCCGGCCACGGCGCAGCACAGGGCGAGGTCCGCCGCCGGCTCGTCGACCCGGATCCCTCCCGCCACGTTGACGAAGACGTCCTGGTTGTAGAGGGAGACGCCCGCCTTCTTCTCGAGGATGGCGCACATCAGGATCACGCGGTTGTAGTCGACCCCCAGCGTCGTGCGGCGCGGCATCGCGAGGAACGACTGCGAAACGAGCGCCTGCACCTCGACCAGCAGCGGTCGGGTCCCCTCGATCGCCGGGAAGACGAGCGTTCCCGACGTTTCGTCCGACCGTTCGGAGAGGAACATCCCCGACGGGTCGGCGACCTCGGTCAGCCCCTCGGCGCGCATCTCGAAGACGCCGATCTCGTTCGTCGAGCCGAACCGGTTCTTCACCGCCTTCAGGATCCGGTACGGGTGCCCCTTCTCCCCCTCGAAGTAGAGGACCGTGTCCACGATGTGCTCGAGCACCCGCGGCCCCGCGATCGCCCCCTCCTTCGTCACGTGCCCCACGAGGAAGACCGACACCCCCGCCTTCTTCCCGAAGTAGGTGAGCCGCGCGGCGCACTCCCGCACCTGGCCGACGGAACCCGGCGCCCCGGGAAGATCGGAGGAAAAGACGGTCTGGATCGAGTCGACGATCAGCGTCCCGGGGGAAAGCTCCCCGGTGGCGGAGAGGATCCGCTCGAGGGACGTTTCCGACATCAGGTAGATGCCGGCGTCGGTCACGCCCAGCCGCGAGGCGCGCAATTTCACCTGCGCCTCCGACTCCTCGCCCGAGACGTACAGGACCGGCTTCCCGTGCCGAGACAGGCCCCGCGCCGCCTGGAGGAGGATGGTGGACTTCCCGATCCCCGGGTCTCCGCCCAGGAGCGTCGCCGAGGCGGGGACCACGCCGCCCCCCATCACCCGGTCGAACTCGCCGATCCCGCACGACGTCCGCGACGAGGCGGTCTCCGCGACCTCGGTGAGGCGCACCGGGCGCGATGCGGGGAAGTCGGGCATGCCGCCGGTGCGTTGCCGCGGCGGGGAGGAGGAGGCGACCTCCTCGACCAGCGTGTTCCACTCCCCGCACCCCGGGCACTTCCCCACCCACTTGGGAGAGGAGGTCCCGCACGCCGTGCAGGCGAACTCGACCTTTACTTTTGCCACGTCCTCGCCACCTCGAGCGCCACCTCGTCGAACGTGGCCGCCCCGGACCGCACGATCCGCTTCACGTCGTCGTACTCCGGCACCGGGCGGACCGACCCGTCCGGCAGCGTCGCTTCCTTCACCCGGACGCGCCCGTACCGCGTCTCGAGCGTCCGCGTCGCGCGGTCGAGCTTCATCCGGTCGCACGCGTGGAACCGCAGGCCGATCGCGGTGGAAACGGAAAACACCGACGAGGAGACGATCTCCAGCCGCTCCTCGGGGCAGAGGAGGCGCAGCACCCAGCCCGGCCGGTTCTTCTTCATCGTCGCCGGGAGGATCGCCACGTCGAGGGCGCCGGCGGTCAGCGCCCGCTCGATCAGGAGCTCGAACCGCTGCGGGCTCATGTCGTCGATGTTCGCCTCGACCTCGAGGACGCGGTCCCGCCCGAGGGCCCCCGGCACCGGGTCCCCGGCGACGACCCGCAGCAGGTTGGGCCGGCCCGGGATCTCCCGATGCCCCAGCCCGATCCCGACGCCGCGCACCGTCATCTCAGGCGGCCTTCCGAAGGAGACGTCGAACGCGCGCAGCAGCGCCGCCCCCGTCGGCGTCACCAGCTCCCCTTCCCCTTCCCCGAACCGCCACGGCGCGTCCCGCAGCAGTTCGAGCGTCGCCGGGCCGGGAACTGGGATCTTCCCGTGCTCCGACCAGGCTTCGCCGGACCCTCCGGGGAGGGAGGAGCAAAACGCCTTCGGGGCGCCGAGGCGCTCGAACAGGAAGCAGCCGGACACGATGTCGACGATCGCGTCGACCGCGCCGACCTCGTGGAAGTGGACCTTGTCGACGGTGGCGCCATGAACCTTCGCCTCCGCTTCTCCCAGCCGCTCGAAGCAGGAGATCGCCCGGGCGCGGACGTCGCCGGGCAGGGAGGAGGCGCGCAGCAAGGCGACGATGTCGGGAAGATGCCGCGCGGCGCCTTTCCCACTGGAGACGTTCACGTCCACCCGCGTCCCCGCCACTCCTCCGGACGTGCCCCGCTCCACGGCGAGACGGTAGCCGGAGAGCGGCACTCCTTTCAGCGCCTTGCGCAGCGCCTTCTCCGCCCCGGAAAGGGAGAGCAGCGCCGCCGCCGTCATGTCCCCGGCGATTCCCGAGATGCAATCGAAGTACAGGAGGCCGCTCACAGCCGGTTGATCACCGACGCGATGACTCCTGCGCCGAACCCGTTGTCGATGTTGACCACGGCCACCGTGGGGGAGCAGGAGTTGAGCATCCCGAGGAGCGCCGCCACGCCGCCGAAGGCGGCCCCGTAGCCGACGCTGGTGGGCACCGCGATGACCGGCTTGTCGGTCAACCCCCCCACCACCGAGGCGAGCGCCCCTTCCATCCCTGCGGCCACGACGATCACCCGCGCGCCGCGCACCCGCTCCTGCTGCAGCAGAAGCCGGTGGATCCCCGCGACCCCGACGTCGAAGAGGCGATCGACGCGGCTGCCGAGGAATTCGGCGGTCACGGCCGCCTCTTCCGCCACCGGGATGTCCGAGGTGCCCGCCGTCACCACGAGGACCGTCCCCTTCCCGACGATCTTCGGCGCGCCGTCCTGAACCACCAGGCAGCGGGCCTTCGGGTGGGCCTCCGACCCCCGAAGACGCCTCCGGAGGGCCCGCATCTTTTCGTCGGACAGACGCGTGACGAGAACCCCCGTCCCGGCCTTTCGCATCGACCGGGCGATCGTCACGATCTGCTCCGCACTCTTCCCCTCGCCGAAGATCACCTCGGGGACTCCTTGCCGGATCCCGCGATGGTGGTCGACGTGCGCCCCCGCCACCGCTTCGTACGGCAACGCGCGCAGGCGCTCGAACGCCTCCTCCACGGAGACGGAGCCGGCGGCCACGTCGGCGAGCATCTTTTTCAGGCGATCCTTCGTCAATGTTCCCCCGCCGTCACGCGAAGCACCCGAACCTCGAGAACCGCCCGTTCCGACGCGGACGTGACGGCCAGGACCGCCCCCGGGACCTCGAACGTCTCCCCCACCGACGGAATCCGTCCCGCGAGATCGGTCAGGAACCCGCCGACGGTCGCGTAATCCCCTTCCGGCAGGCGAACGCCGATCTCCTCCGCGAACCGCCCGACCTCCATCCTCCCCGGGACGAGGAACTCCGCCTCCGAAACCTTCGTATAGTATTCCATGCGGCGGTCATATTCATCCTCGATCTCCCCCACCACCTCCTCGACCACGTCCTCCGCGGTGACGATCCCGGTGACGCCGCCGAACTCGTCCACCACCACGGCGAAGGAGGTCCGGGCGTCCCGGAACGCGTGCAGCAGCTCGTCCAGCGGCATCAACTCGGGGATGAAGAGCGGCTTTCGCAGCAACGGCGCCACGGGGGAATCGGGATCGTTCCCCGCGACGTCGAGGACATGGAGGTACCCGACCACGTGGTCGACCCGCTCGCGATACACGGGACAGCGCGAATACCCGCTCCGGTCGGAGAGCAGCGCCGCGTCCCGGCACGTCGCGTCCTCGGGGAGCGCCACCACCTGCGCCAGGGGTCGGAAGATATCCGCCACCCTCTTCTCGCCGAAGTGGAACGCCCTCCGCACCATCACCCGCTCGTGGGCCTCGACGTCCGACCCGCCTCCCCGGCTCGCCTGCAACAGCAGCGAAAGCTCCTCCCGGGTCACGAGCGCCCGCATCGGAGGGATCCCGCCGAACGGGGCCGAAAGCGTCCGCGCCACCCAGGAGACCGCCGCGACCAGCGGATACAGGGAAATTTCCCCGATGCGCACGATTCTCCCGGCCGCGGAGACGAGCCGGTCCGCCCGGGGCCGCGCGAAGCTCTTCGGGACGACCTCCCCGAGGACGATGACGAGCGGGGTGACCAGAAGAACGGCGCCGAGCGACGCGTATTCCCCGAATCGCGGCAGGAGCCGTGAAGTGACGACCACCGAGGAGAGGACCACGAAGACGTTCGTCGCCGTGAGGGTGACGGCGAGCGCGCGCTCCGGCTTCGACAGGAGGTCGAGCGCGAGGCCGGCGCCCCGCTCTCCCCGTCGGGCCCGCTCGGTGAGCTTGTTCCGGTCCGCAGAGACCAGCACCATCTCCGCACCGGTGAAGATCCCCTCCATCAGGAGGCAGAAGGCGACGAGGAGGACGATGGCCATCCTATTCCCCCGCCCCGGTCAGCGCGGGGCGCACGCCGACCTCGACGATCCGCAAACCCTTCATCCGCTCCACGGTGAAGGAGATGCCCTTCAGCGAGGTCTTTTCCCCGGGGGCCGGCATCCTGCCGAACTCGTGGAGGAGGAAACCGGCGACCGTGTCGAATTCGAGGTCCGGGATTTCGGTCCCGAAGGCCTCGTTGAAATGGCGGATCTGCGTCTTTCCGAGGACGAGGGAGGAACCGTCGGAACGCGCCACGATCTCCCTCTCTTCCCGGTCCCGCTCCTCGCTGATCTCGACGAACAGTTCCTCGAGGACGTCCTCCAGCGTCACGATCCCGCACGTCTCCCCGTACTCGTCCACGACGATCGCGATGTGCACCTTCCGCCGCTGGAACTCGCGCAGCAGCGGCGCGAGTTTCTGCACCTCGGGGACGACGTAGGGGGGGCGTACGAAATCCTGCCACACCGGCGGCTTCCCCCCCTCGGCCATCGGGCGGAGCAGTTGTTTGAAATGGAGGATGCCTACGACGTTGTGCCGTTCTCTCTCGTAGACCGGGATCCGGGACCGACGGTAGCGGCGGTACCGGGCGACCAGTTCCTCGTACGGGAGATCCCTCGGAACCATGAAGACGTCGGGCAGGGGGGTCATGATCTCCCCGGCCCGCCGATCGGTCATTTCGAAGATGTTGTGGATGAGCTCCTTCTCCTCGGAGTCGAGGGTGCCGGTCTCCTCCCCGGCATCGACCAGCGCACGGAACTCCGCCTCGGAGATCATCCCGCGGGTCTGCGGCCCGCCCCGCTCCCCCATCAGAAAGAGGATCCCCCCGGCGATCTTCTCGAGCACGAACCGCACGGGGGCGACGATGCGTGAGAACGCGTGGAGCGGAGCGGCCGCGACCAGCGAGAAGCCGCGGGCCCGCGGCCACACGAGGCACTTCGGCGTCACGTCCCCGATCAGCAGAATCCCGAGCGTCCCCGCCAGCAACGCCAGGAACTCGCCGCTTCCGGCGGGAAGACGCGGCAGGAGCAGGGCCGCGATGACGGAGGAGATCGCCACGTTGACGATCTCGTTCCCGAGGAAGATCGTCGCGATCAGCCGGTTGGGCTTCGAGAGCATCTGGGCGATCCGCTCGGCCCGGCGGTTCCCCTCCTCCTTCCACCTCAGAAGATCCACCCGGCGCAGGGCGAACAGCGCCGTCTCCGTCGCCGAGAAGAAGGCGGAGGCGAGAAAAAGGAAGGGGAGGAGGATCGCTTTCACGATGGCGTCAGCGGGTCCGCCGCTTCGTTGGAGGGAAGTGATCGAATCCGGAAGGAAGCGCGGCGCCTTCGATCCACGAGCCGTCCGCGCGCAGAACACGGACCCCCGGGGTCTTCGTCACCGCCCCGATCCGGGTCGCGCCCGAAGGGAACGCGCGGGCGGCGCGCAGAAAGATCGCGCGGCGCGCGGGATGAACGGCCATCAGCAGTTCGTAATCCTCCCCGCCTCCGAGGAACGCGTCCAGCGGATCGACCCCGAGGGCGGCCGACGCCGCGCGGAACGACCGGGAGACGGGAAACGACTCTTCGGCGAGGACGGCGCCGAGCCCGTCGCGCTCGAGGAGGTGCGAGAGGTCCGCGAGGATCCCGTCGCTCACGTCGATCATCGCCGCGACCGCGCCGGAGCGCGCCGCCGCCCGCCCCTCGCGCCAGCGGGCCGTGGGGGCAAGGTGCGCCCGCATCGCCTCCCGGCGCCACCCGGACGGCCTCGATGGACGCCCGCCGCGCAGAAGCGCGAGCCCAAGCCGCGACCATCCCGGCGAACCCGTGACGTAGAGGAGATCCCCCGGCCGGGCGCCGGCACGGGAGACGGGCCTTCCGCCCCGCACAGCCCCGACGACCGTCAGGCAGAGGATGAGCCGTTCGCCCCGGCAGGTGTCCCCGCCCATCAGGCGGATCCCGGAAGGCCCGGCGGCGTCCGCCATGCCGCGGAAGATCGCGTCGACCGTCGTCACGGAAATCCCCGGAGGGGCGGCCAGCGCGACCAGGTAGCAGACGGGCTCGGCTCCCATCGCCGCCAGGTCGGAGAGGTTGGCGGAGAGGGCCCGTCCCCCCACCTCTTCCGGGCGGAAGTAGGCGAGGGAGAAGTGCGTCCCCTCGATCAGCAGGTCCGTCGACAGGACCGCGCGCCCGCCGGGAACGCGCACCACCGCGGCGTCGTCGCCGATGGGGAGCTCGCCCCGACGCGCGCCGCCGGCGTGCTTCCGCCGGAGAAGCTCGATCAGGCCGGATTCGCCCACGTCCCGCAGAAGAACGCTGCGGGGCGCGGGCCCGGTTCCGTGAGGTTTGCCCGTGTCGCCCCGCTTCATCGCGGCCCTTTCGCCCGGAGTGCCCGTTTCTGCTTCCTCGGCCCCTTCGCCGGCACGCTCTTTCCCCGGAGCGGCTTCGCCTTCCCCTTTTCCGCACGGAACGGGTCCCGCGTCAGGGCCAGGGCGAGCACCTCGTCCATGGTCTTCACCAGCGAGAAGTGCACCTGACGCGCTTCGTGCTTCGGGATCTCCTCGAGGTCTTTCCCGTTCCGGGCCGGGACGATCACGTTGTTGATCCCGGCGCGAAGCGCCGCCAGCGCCTTCTCCTTCAGGCCGCCGATCGGAAGGACACGGCCGCGAAGGGTGATCTCGCCGGTCATCGCCACGTCCCTGCGAACGGGGATCCCGGTGAGCGAGGAGACGAGGGCCGTCGCGATCGTGATCCCGGCGGAAGGACCGTCTTTCGGGATCCCCCCCGAAGGGACATGAATGTGGATGTCGCGCTTCGCGTGGAAATTCCGCGGCAGTCCGAGCTTCGCCGCACGCGAACGGACGTAGGTGATCGCCGCCTGGGCGCTCTCCTTCATCACGTCGCCGAGGTACCCGGTGATCGTCACGTTCCCCTTGCCGTCGACGAGCGACACCTCGATGAAGAGGATGTCCCCCCCCGTCGGCGTCCAGGCGAGGCCCGTCGCGACGCCGACCTCGTCGGCCTCCCCCTCCGTCTCCGAAAAGTTCCGCGGGGCCCCGAGGAACTTCGCGAGGCTCTTCGGCGTGACGGCGAAGGGCCCCTTCTCCCCCTCGGCGATCTTCCGGGCCAGCTTCCGGCACACCTGCCCGATCTCCCGCTCGAGGTTTCGCAGCCCCGCTTCCCGCGTGTATTCGTGGATGATGGCGAGGATCGCCTTGTCCCGCATCGTGACCCTTCCCCGCCGGATCCCGTTCTCCTCGAGCTGGCGCGGCAAAAGGTATTTCTTCGCGATCGCCAGCTTGTCGACGTCGGTGTATCCCGACAGGGGGATGATCTCCATCCGGTCCTTGAGGGCCGGCGGAACGGGGTCGATCACGTTGGCCGTGGCGATGAACAGGACCTTCGACAGGTCGAACGGGACGTTCAGGTAGTTGTCGCTGAACGCGAAGTTCTGCTCGGGATCCAGCACCTCGAGCAGCGCCGCGGACGGATCGCCCCGGAAGTCGGCCCCCACCTTGTCGATCTCGTCCAGCATGAAGACCGGGTTGCGCGTCCCGGCCTGCTTCATCCCCTGGATGACGCGGCCGGGAAGGGCCCCCACGTACGTCCGGCGATGACCCCGGATCTCCGCCTCGTCCCGGATGCCGCCGAGGGACATCCGGATGAACTTCCGCCCCATCGCCCGGGCGATCGACTTCCCGAGGGATGTCTTCCCCACGCCCGGGGGACCGACGAAGCAGAGGATCGGCCCCTTCATCTTGTCCTTCAGCTTGCGCACGGAAAGGTATTCGAGGATCCGTTCCTTGACCTTCTCGAGGTCGTGGTGGTCCTCGTCGAGGATCTCCTTCGCCTTTCCGATGCGGATGTTGTCCTTCGTCTCCTTCTTCCAGGGGAGCTCCACCATCCAGTCGAGGTAGGTGCGCACCACGGACGACTCGGCCGAGTCGGGGTGCATCCCCTCCAGGCGGCGGAGCTGCTTCTCCGCCTCCTTTTTCACCTCCCCGGGCATCCCGGCGGCTTCGATCTTTCCCTTCAGGTCTTCGGCCTCCTCGGACTTCCCGTCGATGTCGCCCAGCTCCTGCTTGATCGCCTTCATCTGCTCCCGCAGGAAATACTCCCGCTGGCTCTTGGACATCTCCTCCTTCGCCTGGTTCTGGATCTTCGCCTGCATCTCCGCCAGCTGCAGCTCGCGGGAGAGGAGGTTGCTGACCAGGATAAGCCGCGCGACGGGCTCTTCCTCCTCGAGCACCGATTGCGCCTCTTCGATCTTCAGGCGCAGGTTCGACGCGACGAGGTCGGCGAGCACGCCGGGATTGTTGATGTTCTCGGTGACCATCAGGATCTCGACCGGCATGTTCTTGAGCGACAGGATCTTCTCGATCTTCTCCCTGGATGCGCGCATCAGCGCCTCCACCTCGAGCGCCCCTTCCTTCATCGGGGACTCGACGATCCGGTCGATCCGGACGCGCACCGCGGGCTTCGCGTCGATGAACTCGACGATCTTCCCCTTCACCACACCCTGGATGAGGATCTTCAGCCGGCCGTCGGGGAGCTTCAGCATCCGCATGATCATCGCCACCGTGCCCGTGCGGTAGAGATCCCCCTCCTTCGGGTCTTCCACGGACGGGTCCCTCTGCGTGGCGAGGAAGATGTACCGGTCCCGCGCCAGCGCCTCGTCCACCGCGGCGACCGAACCTTCCCTCCCCACGAAGAGCGGCAAGGTCATGTACGGGAAGATGACGATGTCGCGCACCGGCAGCAGCGGGAGCACCTCGGGGATCTCCGGCCCGCTCTCCTTCTCCTCCTCCGGGGAAGGGATCTCCCCCTTCGGGGTTTCCACGACCGGCACCCCGACCGAAGCGGCCGGTCGGCTCCCCGGTTCGGTCCGTTCCGCCGGGGCGTCCGCCCCGTCCGGGGGATTCGTCTTCTTCGTCTCGTCGGTCATGTCGTCGCTCCCCCTTCCGTCCTTCCCTTCATCCGATCGTCACCGGGATCCGGCGTTCCCGCCCGCGCCGTTCCGCGATCTTCGGGATCGTGACCACTAAGATCCCGTTCGCCATCCGCGCCGATACCTCCCCGAGGTTCACCGAGCCCCTCACTTCGAAAGCCCGCTGGAACTTCCCGAAGACCCGCTCCAGGCAGAGGAAGGAGGTCTCCCCCGCGGGAAAATCCGGCGTCTTCTCCCCGGTGACCTCGATCCGGTTCCCAAGCACCCGGACCTGCACGGACGCGGCCGGGACCCCCGGGATCTCCAGCAGGACCCGGACGGCGTCGTCGACCTCCACGACGTCGGAGGGCGGCTGGCAGGCGGATTCCACCGGGAGGTCGAGCAGCAGGACATGCCCGGTCCGGCGGGCCGCAGCACCCTCCTCCCAAACCTCCGCGCGGGACTTTTTTCGCACGCGGGAACCCCCGATCTTTCGGCTCACGTCGATTTCTCCTTCTTCTTCTTCTTCAGAAACGCCCGCAACCCCGGGCCGAGTTCCGGATCCTTCAGCGCGAAGGCGACGTTCGCCATCTGGAAGCCGAGCTTCGTCCCCGCGTCGTACCGAACCCCCTCGAATTCGAACCCGATGACCCGCTCCGTCCCGATGAGGGACCGGATGGCGTCGGTCAGCTGGATCTCGCCCCCCGCCCCGGGCTTCGTCGCCAGGAGCGCAGGAAAGATCGTCGGGGGGAGGATGTATCGGCCGATGATCGCCAGGTCCGACGGCGCTTCGGCGGGTTTCGGCTTCTCGACCATGTCCTCCACATCGTACACCCCGTCCGCGATCCGCTTCCCCCGGATGATCCCGTACCGGGAGACCGCCTCCTTCGGGACGCGCTGGATCGCGAGGACCACGCCGGCGCTGTACTTCTCGTACGCACCGATCATCTGCTTCAGCACGGGGACCCCGGCGTCGATCACGTCGTCCGAGAGGACGACGGCGAACGGCTCCTGCCCGACCAGGTCCATCGACCGGAGCACCGCGTGGCCCAGCCCCAGCGGAAGGTTCTGGCGGACGTAGAAGAAATCGGCCCCGTCGGTGACGCGGCGGACGGAGGAGAGGAGGGCGCCGTCCCCCTTCTTCCTCAGCATCGCCTCCAGCTCGAAGGAGACGTCGAAGTGGTCCTCGATGGCGTTCTTCCCCCGGCCGGTCACGATGATCATGTCCCGGATTCCTGCGGCCTTCGCCTCCTCGACCCCGTGCTGGATCAGCGGCTTGTCCACCAGGGGGAGCATCTCCTTCGGAGAGGCCTTCGTCGCCGGCAGAAACCGCGTCCCGAACCCCGCCGCGGGGAACACCGCCTTTCGGATCATCCCTTTTCCCCCTTGCCGTCAGATCCCGGACCGCCGCGAAAGCGGCGAAAGAACGCCGCCACCTCGGCCCGGTCGTCCGTCCATCGCGCCGGGGGAAGGTTGGAACGAAAGAGTTGGCCGTACCCCCGGGTCGACACTCTCCGATCGAGCAACGCCACCACCCCGTAATCGTCCCCGCGGCGGAGAAGCCTCCCGACGCCCTGCCGCAGCGAAAGGACCGCCTCGGGGAGCTGGTACTCCATGAACGGGTCCGCGCCCCGGTCGCGCAGGACCCGAATGCGGGCCGAGGTCACGGGGTCGGACGGGGAGGCGAACGGCAGCTTGTCGATGACGACGCACCGCAGGGAGGCGCCCGGGACGTCGACCCCCTCCCAGAACGTTCCCGTCCCGATCAGCACCGTGTCCTCGCCCTCCCGGAACGCCCGCAGGAGGTGCGCCCGCGGCGCGTCCCCCTGGACGTACAAGGTGTGCGGCAGCGTTCCCCGCAGCGCCTCCGCCAGCGCCGTGAGCGTCCGGTAGCTCGTGCACAGGACCAGCCCGCCGCCGCCGGAGCACGAAAGGATCTCCCGCGTCTCCGCCGCGGCCGCCGCCGGAAAGGCGGGGTCCGACGGGTCGGGCAATCTCCCCGGAACATAGAACAGCGCCCGTCCGGAAAAGTCGAATTCATTATCCACGATGATTTCCCTCGCATCAACCCGGGCGAGCCCCACCCGCTCGCGAAAATACGTCAGGTCGCCCGAGACGGAGAGGGTCGCCGAGGTGAGCAGGAACGGAATCGGCTCCCCCCACAACGCTCCGGTAAGGACCGGGGAGACCTCGACCGGCGTCCGGTGCAGGGAGACGGACGACCCGCGCCGCTCCGCCCACGCCACGGCCGAGGCCGAGTCGGAGGAGAGGACCGAGCCGAGGTCGTCGAGGAAGGAACGGATCCGTCGGAGGAGGGGGTCCCGTTCCGTCCCCGGATCGCCCCCCCTCTCCCCGCGGGGGGCGCCGTCCGAAAGCGACAGGGCGAGTTCCTCCCCCGCGCGGAGCAGGGCCGACGCCTTCTCCCCGAACGGGGTGCCGGCGGAGGGCGTGGGCAGCGCGAAACGGGCTTCCCCGTCTCCCACCGCGTCGAAGGCGGATTCGGCGACGAGGCGGAACCGCTCCGCCATCGGCGGAAGCGCCTCCCACCCTCCGCCCGCCTTCGCGGCGGAACGCTTGACGTCCCGCGCAAGCTCGCGCGCGCGCCCCAGTGAGACGGTTACGCCGAAGAAGACGGAGGCGGTCTCCTCGAGCCCGTGCGCCTCGTCGAACACCACGGCGTCTGCGCGGGGAAGAACCTCCCCGAACCGTCCCTCTTCGCCCCCACGGCCGGGACCGAGCCGCTCCCGCAGCGCGAGGTCCGCGAAGAACAGGTGGTGGTTCACCACAACGAGGTCGGCGTCCGCCGCCCGCCGGCGGGCCTCCGCGAGGTGGCACCGCTCGGTCTCGCCGCACGTCGAGGAGTCGCACATCTCGCTGCGGGCGTTCACCTCTCCCCAGACGCGCGCGTCCTCGGGCACCCCGACGCATTCGGAGACGTCTCCCGTCCGGGTCCTCTCCGCGAACACCTGCATCGCGGAGAAGTAGCCGGCCTCCCGGGCGAATTCGAAGAGCGGCTCGGAGCGGAACCGCTTCCAGCGGCGCAGGCAGAGGTAGTTGCCGCGGCCCTTGAGGACGGCGCACGAAAAGGGGTACCGGAGGATCTCCCGCACCAAGGGGATGTCGTTTTCCATCAGCTGCTGCTGGAGGGTCCGCGTGCCGGTGGAGACGATCGTCTTCCGGCCGGAGAGGATCGCGGGGACGAGGTAGGCGAGCGTCTTGCCGATCCCGGTGGCCGCCTCCGCGACGAGCACCCTGGGCGCTTCGAGCGCTTCCGCCCATGCGAGCGCCATCCGGAGCTGCCCCGGCCGCGATTCGAACCCCGGCATCGCCCGTGCGATGGGACCGTCGGGGGAGAGCGCCATCCCCACTCTCCGGACGAGATCTCCGGGCACTAAGGCGTCGGGACGGGGACGAAGTTCCCCAGCTCGACCCGCAGGAGAGGGACCTTCCGTCGCAGGTCCCCCGCGGGTGTGAACTGGAACGTTCCCGTCACGCCGGGGTAATTTTTCAGGCGGGGGATCCTCTCGCGCATCGCTTCCCCGAGGGAGCGTCCGGAACCGCCCTCGAGCGAAAACGCCTCGTAGAGAAAAAGGGCGCCGTCGTACCCCATCGCCCCGAACCGGGTGGGGGGAACCCGCATCGCCTCCTGGAACTCCTTCCGGAACCGGTCGCCCTGGCCCCCCGGGATCACGTCGGAGTAGTCCACCGGGAAGACCGCCCCGGAAACGGAACCGACCGCCTTCCGCAGCAGTTCGGCGTCGTTCCACCCGGAGAACCCGGCCAGCGGCAGATAGACGTTGTAGTAGCGAAGCTGCGACGCAAGGAGGAAGACCCGGTCCCACCGGTCCGCGATGACGATCCCCCCCAACGGAAGCTTCATCGCCTTCCCCTTCTCC
>Ga0100379_10003884_pt1 | contig 13432 bp, 14 predicted proteins | sample CryGeymeta201503_FD_80418 | JGI IMG/M metagenome (GOLD analysis project Ga0100379, IMG submission 80418) | Groundwater microbial communities from Crystal Geyser aquifers in Utah, USA - Crystal Geyser metaG 2015-03 | ecosystem: Environmental > Aquatic > Deep subsurface > Groundwater | place...
ATGGTGCTTGCGGACTGATACTCATCCATAACCACCCCAGTCTTTCACTGAAACCGAGTCAGGCCGATATCGATCTTACGAAGAAATTGGCCGAAGGTGCGAAGAGTTTGGATATGCGTGTATTGGACCATTTAATCATTACACAGCAATCTTATGCCAGTTTTGCCGACGAAGGTTGGTTATAAGGGTGTCGGAATTTGACGAGTATTTATTAAACTTGTAAGGATAATTATACTTTATGAAGCTCAAAAATATTACTCTTTCCATTTGTTTGATGATAGTGGCTTTTGCAGCGCAGGCCCAAACCCGCACCACCACGTTGTTGACGCCAACAAATGGGCAAACTCTTGTACCAGCAAAAACAATTTTTACTTGGGATACCGTGGCAGTGGAAGTAGATAGCTTTGAACTCCAACTTTCCAAAACCATGGATTTTGCAGATACTTTATTACAGGCAATGCTCCAAGGTAGCCAAACCACCTATACCGTAATCAATACCCTTGATTTTGACAGTACTTACTATTGGAGAGTTATTAGCCATGATTCTTTCACTTTCTATCAAGAAACTAGTTCGGTATTTATGTTTACGGTTCAAGGTGTTCCGCCAGGAAAGCCTACAAACGTTTCGCCAACATCTGCTTCCTTGGATGTATCGATAAATCCAACACTTACTTGGAGCACAGTTGCAGATGCAGACCAATACCATGTGCAGGTTTCGACCTACTCGAATTTTAGCGATACTGCTTTTTATGGTATCGTAAATGCGCCGACGACCACCGTTAACGTAAACGTGAAGCTCTTACCATACAAAGTATACTACTGGAGAGTTGCTGGATCGAATGCAAACGGGCTTGGAGAATGGTCGAACTTTTGGAATTTCACCACCCTCGTAACGAGTATAAATGGACCACAAGCGAACTTTTCATTGAATGCTTATCCGAATCCGGGTACCGATAAAATGCTTGTAAGCTTTGAAGGTGCTGGCGTTGATGGACGCGTTAGTCTTTATGATTTGCAAGGGAAAGAAGTTGCGGTATTGCTTAATGGAACAATCGACGCGGGCAATCAAAGCCTTGAGATTAACCGAAACGGCTTGCCTGCCGGTATGTATATGTTGCGTGTTGAACAAAACGGACAAGCACAAACCCTCAAAGTTATTTTCGAATAATTCCGAGGGAAATTCTAAAAAAAGAAAGCTCCAAATTCCAAGGATTAAGTTCTCGGAATTTGGAGCTTTTTTTATTGGAGCTTGAACCCTTCGACTTTTCGTAAGCATTCTGCTAAGCTCAAAATTAACTTGTTCCGTTCAGGATGGCGAACTCGGAATTTGGAACGTGGAATTTGGATTTTGGAATTTGAATTTTCGGAACTTAAAAAAGCTTTTCGCTTTTTTTCTGCCAGAATGCCGCGATTCTCTGGGCGGCATGGAAGTTGTCAACACAAAGTCAATAATTAATGGAAGGCAGATGTTTTAAGTTCTTCCATCATTACCTAGATTTGGTTAACCCCTTAAGAGCCTATGGAGCCCGATGATTTCCTAGACGCGGATATGACTGCGGCGGTTGAGAAGTATGAACGCATGCTTCGTGATAACGACCGTCTTTATTTTGACTCTGACGAGTTGGAAGACGTGGTTGATTACTATGTAGGTGAGAGTAAGCTTAAAAGAGCGTTAGAGGCCATTTCATTCGCTAGAGATATTTATCCATTTAATACGGATTTTATCATCCGGAAGGCCCAAATCATTTCCATGATGGGCGATACCAGCAATGCCCTTATAGCCATTGAAGAGGCGGAAGTACTTGAGCCGTACAATCCCGATATTATTCTTGTAAAAGGGGAGGTCTTGGATCAGCTCGAACGTTTTGATGAGGCGATTGAATGTTATGAGCGAGCGCTTGAACTGACAGACGAGAAATCAGAAATCTACTTAAACATCGCCTATGTTTATCAAAACTCAGGCAAGTTTGATGAGGCTTTAAATTATTTGAGTCGCCTCCTAGATGAGGAGCCGGAGAATGAACAGGTCCTTTATGAAATAGCCTATTGTTATGATGTGATGGACAAGCCGGCAGAGAGCATTCGATTCTATCTGCAGTATATCGATCAACAACCTTATTCCTTTGCCGCTTGGTATAATCTCGGTGTAATGTACAATCGGATTGGCGACTATGATCAGGCCATTTGGGCCTATGACTATGCTATCCTCATCAATGAAAACTTCAGCTCTGCCTGGTTTAATAAAGGAAATACCCTTGTAGAGATGGAAGAGTATTCGAAAGCCATCGAATGTTTCAAGATAACCTTGGAACTCGAAGGTCAGGATGCGATTATCTTCTGCAATATGGGTAACTGCTATGAAAAGCTAGGGCTAATGCAGGAGGCAAGAACCTTCTATAAAAAAGCAACCAAGCTGAATCCTAACCTAGCCGAAGCCTGGTTTGGAATGGGGGTGAGCTTTGACCATGAAGAACGCTATAACGAAGCTATCGCCTTCATCAAGAAAGCCATCAAGCTTGAAGAAGAAGATGCGGACTATTGGTACAGCTTGGCGGATGTTTATGCGAAGATTAATGATACAATTGAAGCTGATCGCGCCTATGCGAAAGCGGTTCAATACGACCCGATGCTTTGGGAAGCGTGGCTCGATTGGTCATTATTAAAGCTTAACCTCGACGAACGTCAGGAGGCCATTGACCTCTTGGATGATGCTTTGCAGATGAATCCTGAAGTGCATCAAATCTATTACCGCCAGGCAGCCTACCATTATATGTTCGCCTCTCATTCCCTCTCTTATGAATATTTGAAGAAGGGATTGGCGCTTAATTACAATGAACATTTCCTCTTTTTGGATTCTGCCCCATTGGCTTCAAGCGATGCATTGGTTCAAGATCTCTTGGATGAATACCGTCGCTAATAATTTCATCGAATAATTTACCTTTGACTCCCATGAATTTTGAAATAAGCAATCTTCCAACACGCACGCAAAAACCTCGTGAATCAGGCTTAACAATGGTTATGGATAAAGGACTTAGTCTACGTGAGGCTGAAGATTTTATCGAAGTCGCCGCTGAGTTCACTGATATCGTTAAACTTGGATTCGGAACTTCTATCATCACTCCAAGAGTAGGTGAAAAGATTAAGCTCTACCAAGATGCTGGCATTCCTGTTTACTTCGGCGGAACCCTTTTCGAAGCATACGTTGTGCGCAACCAGTTTGAGGACTATCTGCGTTTGCTTGAGAAATATAAATTGACCCATGCCGAGATTTCCGATGGCTCCATCGAAATTTCTGCCGATGAAAAATGTGAATATATCCGAAGAACCTGCGAACACGTAACCGTACTGAGTGAAGTAGGAAGTAAAGATGCCGAAAAGATCATCCCTCCATACAAATGGATCAAGATGATGGAACAAGAAATTCAAGCAGGTGTATGGAAGGTAATTGCCGAAGCCCGCGAAGGAGGTAACGTAGGGATTTTCCGCGGAACCGGGGAAGTTCGCTCGGGATTGGTAGAAGAAATTCTTACCCAAATTCCTCAGGAGAAAATTCTTTGGGAAGCCCCACAGAAATCACAGCAAGTATGGTTTATGAAACTCTATGGCGCCAATGTCAGCCTCGGAAATATTGCTCCGAATGAGGTGATTCCTTTGGAGACCTTACGCCTTGGTTTACGTGGCGATAGTTTCCATTTCTGGCTATAGCAGACCATGGACCATAGTCCATAGACCATAGTTTTTTGTCCACTGTTAACATCAACCTCAATGTCCCTATACGATACCATTAGTAAAGACCTCATAGGCGCAATTAAATCGCGCAACCAAAGTGACCTACGCGCACTTCAAGGCATCAAGGCCCAACTTCAACTATTGCGCACTGAAAAAGGCAGCGGTACGGAAATTACCGATGAAGATGAATTAAAAGTGCTCATGCGCATGGCTAAGCAGCGCCGTGATTCGAGTGATATCTATGCGAAGGAAGGGCGGAATGATTTGCTCGAAAAGGAGCAAGAAGAACTGGGCGTAATCTATCGATATCTCCCTGCTCAAATGAGTGATTCAGACCTCGAAGCAGCTGTTCAGGCAGTGATTACCCAAACCGGTGCAAGCAGCATGGCCCAAATGGGAATGGTGATGGGGATGGCTAGCAAACAGCTCGCCGGACAAGCCGATGGAAAGCGAATTTCTGAGGTGGTTAAAAAACTCTTAGCGGGTTAATTTCCAAGCCGCCGACTTAAGAGTTTCTCTACTACATCATACAGCGCTTGTGGCTGCAATTTGCGCCAGTAAAGTTCGTCGAAGTCGCCACCAAAATTGATATAGTAGTCGAGGTTGGCATCACGGAATTCTTTTAAAACGTGTTCCCTGAAATTGAGAAAGACCATCCATCCATCGTCTTCGATATCGCTATAGAGTTCCTCATAATAGCTGTCGTCGGAAGCATGAAAGTTCAACACATTCTCGCCCACCATAATGAACTTGGTGATGCCAAAATCAATTAGATGCTCGAAAATATCGCGCTTTAGGAACATGATGTCATTGTCGACGGCATCGTTCCATTCCCCAATCATTTCGATGATGCAGAAGCCCTCATCGTAATCGGCATAGAGGATTTTTATATAGAGGGTATTGGAACCAAAGAAGTCCCACTGCGGATGAATAAGATGGTTATAGATCTGGTTGGTGAACTCAAACTCACTGTACTCCCGTTCAAAGAAAGGAGAATTCTCGTCTTCGCTCGCCACATAAAGATCTCGCCACATATAATAAGGCTCCAGATCGTGCATGACGCAAAGATACGAAGCGGATTGAAGGCGCAAACGCTTTAGTTCCCTTCTTGTATGATTTTCTTAATCTCTGGCCATAGTGAGTCCATGGCATCGCGGTCATCGAGAGGAAAAACTTCGGCACTATCGCCATATAGATGGATTAATCGACATCCCGGTTTGGTGTTTCGTCCTAATGTTGCGAAAGCTGTTGGATCTTCACGGTGGACGATTCTATCGGAAAAATCCCAGTTGATGCCGTCATACATATCCTCACGTGTGGCCTTTCGCATTTTGTGGGTGATGAGCACAAGTTCTAAGCTGTCTTGGGCTTTCACTTCTTTTCCAAGAAAATAGTAGTAGCCGCTGCAACGCCAGCAGATTCCAGGTTCGCTGAGCAAAATCCATCCATTCTCGTTTTTGAGTTGGTTTTTTGCATAGAAGACGAGGCTGTCTTGGTTGAAGGAAGCTATTGGTTCAGACGAAGGGTTGGAGCATGCGAATAAGAAAATCAACATGCTGGAAAAAAGGATCAATCTCATTGGGCTAGCACATTTACTTGAATAATCTCGCCTTCTTTGTCATAGATCAAGTGATAGCCGTTTTCAGCGTCGCCATGAATATCAGGACTTGGAACATTGATGCCATCTTGCTCCCAAATAGTTTTTGGTTTTCCTTCTTTATCAATAATATCTAAGCGGCAGTGGTATGTTCCTGTTTGTGTATTCCCCATGTAGGAATAACTTAAGAAGCAATTATTTGGCTTGTAGTATCTAATAGCCCATGGCAATATATTTTTGAAATCAGATGTATCTAAGCTTATTATAAGGTGTGGAATATTATTTTCTATCCCTATGATTTGGTAATTTTTAGTGATTTGTATTTCGCCAAGACTTTGAGCCTTTGCCAAAGCTGAGAGTTCAAATCCCAAAACACTATCATTTTCTAGGTTATATTGAGTTATGAGATTATCCAGTGCCCAAGGGCCATTATTTGGTTGAGTACGGGTATTGGAAGAATAAAGAAAACTTTTAGACGCGTTTTGTAAAGGCATGATTGGATATCGTGAATCAAAATCTACTGAGCGAAGAGTATCCATAAATATAAAATTTTTAAAGCCTTTGTTGGGCAGAGGTTCAAGTTCATGTGTTTGAATATTTAAAGACCATGATCGTATATCACGATTTGCACCATAACCCTTAGATCCAGGAATCCGGCTTCTAGTTATACTATTAAAAGTCAAATAAAGCATCAAATGATCCTTGTTTAGAACATGAATTTTTTCAATAAGGAAGTCAGGCATTCCGCGAAAATAATCTCCCCCGATTTCATTTAGCGTATAGGCTGTATCGCCTGGATAGGCTATATCAGTGATCGTTTTCGAAAGGGAGTCTGGAAAAGTGAAGAGCAAAATTGGCTTGGTGTCTTCATTACTATCATTCAGTTGATAGACGGATTTATCTGTGGCGATGAAATAATGACCGCCGAGCATGCAGATTTGGGCGCGAATGTCAGAGACCTCCTCGAGCAACGGCCATTCTAAGGTTTGTTCTGTAGCTTTAAAGCTAGCTTGTTGTCCACAGCCAAAAAACAGAGCGAGCGAGGCTAAGGAGAGTAAGATTCGGTTCATACCCAAATATAACGTGATTCGTGTAATTGAAAGTATCCATTCAGATTTCTTCCCAGAAACTCTGCTTTGAATAATTTTCGTAGTGTATGGCCATTGTTCATCCTTGGCATTCCATTCCTCGAGAGGAATTAATTCTATGCTATCAATTAACTAATGGATGACTAGAATCCCATATTTCCCGTTTCTTACGAATGCTGCGAAAACTGTCGGGTCTTCACTTAGTGTATGAGTTTATTTTGATTATAGATGGCTGCTGATTCAGACGATGATGTACTGCAGGAAGAAAGGATTATCAGAAATAAAGAAGTAAGGATAGATTTCATTGAGCTAACACATTTACTTGAACAATCTCTCCTTCTTTGTCGTAAATGAGGTGATAGCCATGTTCTTCATCACCATGAATATCAGGACTTAGAACATTGATACCCTCTTTCTCCCAAACTGTTTTGAGATTTCCTTGCAAATCAATAATGTCAAGACGACAGTAGTAGGTTGAGGTATTTGCATCTCTCATGTAAGAATAGACAACAAAACGTTCTGATTTGTTATGGAATATGGCTGAATAAGGATAAAGTCCGTTGAATTTTGATGTGTCCAAATACATAATTCGATGCGGACGATAACCCTGAATACCTAATAGTTGATAATTCTTAATTAACTGAACTTTCCCGGGGTCAGATGCTTCTGGAAGTGTTGAAATATTGAATGTGTTTACACTGTCCAATTGAAGGTCATAGCATGCAATCAGTGAAGATAAATCACAAGTTCCAGGTTGTTGGGTACAAATATCTGCTGTATATAGAAGGCTTTTGTCTTCTGTTTTTATATTTATAATGGGGTAATAATATTCGAGATGCACGATGCGAATGGTGTCCTGAACAATGGCTTGTTTATAGCCCTGATAAGGAATAGGTTCCAATTTTTTGCTGTGAATATTTAATGACCAAGTTCTTGTGTCTTTATTGAGCACATAACCCTCGTCTAGGTGGTTTTTTGTTAAAGAGTTGAAGGCCAGAAAAAGCATTAAATGATCCTCATCCAATACATGAACCTTTTCGATGAGGAAGTCTGGCATTCCCCTGGTATAATTAGAGCCAAATTCTTCTGGCGTATATGCTGTATCATATGGGTATTCTAAGTCAGTGATGGTTTTCCAAAGTGAATCAGGAAAATTGAAGAGCAAAATTGGCTTGGTGTCTTCATTGCTATCATTCAGTTGATAGACGGATCTATCTGTCGCAATGAAATAATGTCCCCCGAGCATGCAGATTTGGGAGCGAATATCAGAGACTTCATCGAGCAGTGGCCATTGCAGGGTCTGCTCGGTAATTTGGACGCTAGCTGGTTGTTGGCAGCCAAAGAGCAAGGTGAACATGCTCAAGGAGAGTAGGATTCGGTTCATACCCAAATATAACGCGATACATCTAATTGAAAGTATCTATCCTGATTTCCTCCCCGAAATTCTGCATTTTTGCGGTGCATTATGATTATCAACCTAGAAAATAAAAATGCCCTTGTTTGTGGCAGTTCAGACGGAATCGGAAGAAGCATCGCCTTAGGCCTTGCGGCTGCTGGCGCTAACGTGACTCTCTTTGCCCGCAATGCCGAAAAACTCGGTAAGGTAATGGCTGAGCTTGATTCCAGCAAAGGACAAGTACATGCGATGCTTGTGGCTGATTTCTCGAATACCGAAGCAGTGAAAATTGCCGTAGAAGCGGCCTGTCTCACCAATGTCTACCATGTCCTCGTGAACAATACAGGAGGCCCTCCAGGTGGTCCAATTACCAATGCCACAACGGAAGCTTTTTATGCGGCCTTGAATGCGCACCTTATCAATAACCACCAAATCGCTCAGGCTGTATTACCAGGAATGGGCAAATCGGGATACGGACGAATCATCAACGTGATTTCTACTTCGGTGAAGGTTCCTTTAAAAGGATTGGGTGTTTCTAATACCACCCGCGGAGCCGTGGCCTCTTGGTCTAAAACCCTTTCTTTGGAAGTGGCGGCTCAAGGAATTACTGTCAATAACGTTTTGCCTGGCGCAACAAGCACCGGACGCTTATCTTCCATCATAGAAAACAAAGCCAATAAAGGGGGACATGCTATTGATGCGGTTGAACAAGAAATGTTGAGCGAAATTCCAATGGGTCGTTTTGGCTCTCCGGATGAAGTAGCCAACGCCGCTGTATTCTTGGCCTCGCAACAAGCTGCCTATATCACAGGAACCAATATCGTGGTCGATGGCGGAAGAACAGGTTGCTTATGAGCGCTAAATCAAAAGCTTGGATTGGGGCATTGCGCCTTAGAACTTTGCCCCTAGCGGCAGGTGGAATCATCCTGGGGAGTTTTCTTCCGGAAGTAAATATTGCCTTCAGCTGGACAATCTTCACCCTTGCCCTGCTCACAGCTTTTGGTTTGCAAATTCTCTCCAACCTGGCCAATGATTATGGCGACTTCATCAAGGGAACAGATAACGATAAACGTCTTGGCCCGCAGCGTGCTTTGCAGTCGGGATTGATCACCCAGCCCGAGATGAAGCGCGCCCTGATTATTTGTGGTGCCCTCACTTTTGCTTTGGGAATTTCTTTGATTTTGATGGCTTTTGGTCCAGAGCAAATGCTTCAGGCCTTAGGTATGCTCGCACTCGGACTCGCCGCAATCTGGGCCGCAATTCGCTATACGGTGGGAAAACGTCCGTATGGATATGCTGGCTTAGGTGATGTATTTGTAGTTGGTTTCTTTGGCTTGGTATCCATACTTGGAGTATCCTTTTTGTATTTGGGTGAGATTAATTCAGTCTTAGTATTTCCAGCGCTGAGCTATGGATTTCTGGCTGCCGGTGTGCTAAACATTAATAATATGCGGGATATCGACAACGACCGCGATTCCAATAAGCGCACCTTGGTCGTGATCATGGGCGCTCAAAAAGCCCGACTGTATCATGCCTCCCTCATTCTGCTCGCCTTTATTTGCCAATTCATCTATCTATGGAATTTGAATTTGGCCGCCTGCTTTTCGCCCTTTGCTGATACGCCAGATTTTAGGTTACGCTATGTGGCCCTATTTGGTTTTATTCCGGTTATTATCAATTCCATGAAAGTCTTACTGCCCAAGCAAAATCCAGCCGAATACAATCCCTTTTTGAAAGGCTTAAGTTTAACTTCCTTAGGACAAGTTATCGTCTTTGTTTGGGTGCTTCAATACTTACTTCCTTAGTATGATTGCCAGCTATTCCATTCACGATTTACAGTTTAGAAAGCCAGCCAAAACTTCGCGGAATACCCTAGAAACGAAACGACTTTATCTCCTAAAACTTCAGAATCATGCGGGTCTTATTGGGTATGGAGAAATCAGTCCTTTTGCTGATTTGAGCATAGATGACCGTCCGGATTTTGTTCAAAAACTCAATCAATGTATCGACCTAATCAATGAAGGTGCTCCTTTAGAAGATCTCGACTTAGATTCTTGGCCGAGCATTGCCTTTGGTTATGATACTGCGCTCCGCGATTTGGCGAATGGGGGCAGGCAGCAGTTTTTCACCGGTTCATTTGCAGATGGCATTGCGTCTATCCATATAAATGGTTTAATATGGATGGCCAGCAAGAAAGAGATGTTGAGCCAGGTAGAGGAAAAGATTCAACAAGGCTATCGCTGCATCAAGATGAAGATTGGCGCCCTCGATTTTGATGAAGAATGCCGCCTGCTGGAGGCGATTCGTAAAAAGTATTCAGCCTTCCAGATTGAATTAAGGGTAGATGCCAATGGTGCCTTTCCCTTATCGGATGCGCTTGACATGCTTAAGGACTTAAATCGTTTCGAACTGCATAGTATAGAGCAGCCCATTCGTCAGGGCAATTGGGAGCATATGGCGGAACTCTGTGCCAAGTCTGCTTTAGATATTGCGCTCGATGAAGAACTCCTTGGCATTAACCCAGCCATGGATGGTGATAGAATGCTTCAAGTGATACAACCAAAATACCTCATCATCAAACCAGGTTTACTCGGCGCATTTAGCGTTAGCGCTGAATGGATCAAGCAAGCCGAAGCCAAGCATACTGCCTGGTGGATTACCTCGGCACTTGAATCGAACCTTGGCTTAGCTGCCATTTCCCAGTTCGCTTCACAGTATAAAAACCCCTTGCCTCAAGGCTTAGGAACCGGACAATTGTATACCAACAACATTCCATCGCCGCTACAGATCAATCAAGGAAGATTGGCCCAAGATGGTCTAGAGGTATGGAACTTCAATCTCTCCTTGCCAGAATAGCAAAAACCCCTATATTTGAGACGTATGCCTACGCAATTCATTACCGCCATGAACCGCACGGAATCAGGATTTCATCTCCTGGTAATTTTGTCGTTATCAGACGGGGGAACTTCTCACGAAGAACTCCAAGTAATCAGCGATTTCCTTGAGAATTCATTCTCCGGAAAAATTGATTTGATCAAAGAACAGGCCTTTCTCAAGATCCTGCCAAGTGAAGAGATGGAAAGCCATTTTAGTGAAGTTGCTGCACGTTTTTATTCCATCAGCAGCCAAGAAGACCGCAACCGAGTGCTCGACTTTGCCATGAAAGTTGTGATGGCCGACAATGAGATGAAGCCTGAAGAAAATCGCTTTATCAATCTCCTCTACGACGCGTGGGGGATGGACTGAAGAAGGTGAGGAGATGATGAGGTGAGGAGTGATGAGTTCCGCCTTCGCTGAATAAGCTTTGGCTGACGCGGTGAGGAGTGAGGAGATGAGGAGAAAAGCTTTCCGTAGGTGCGCGATTTATCGCGAACTTGATTCCGTTTCTTACACACGTTTACCGAAAGTCCTTTTGCTCTAACCTGTAACCTAGAACCTTTTTTTTTACTGGCATGAAACTGGTTTCAATGTCGATAGGGCTAATCTAAATACTCCTCATTCCATTCAACGGCATTTTCAAGAAGTATTTCTCGGAGCTCCTCTTTTGGGGATTTTTTGGCATGATGTTGTTCCTGATTTTCAATATAACGGCACAGTCTAGGAATGGCTTCGTTTGAGTAAGTGAATGCACCATAGCCATTTTGCCAGTATGTGAAAGAAGGAAAAAGATGTTTTTCTCGGATATAGATGCTTCCTGCATTTTTAAGCTCTTTTACCAGGTTTGATACGGATATCGTAGGATGAATATTCACCAATATGTGAACATGATCTTCCACACCATTAATTATAAGGGCTTTTGACTTTCGTTTTGAAATCAACCCCGACCAATAGGCATAGAGCTTTTGTCTGTTTTCACTTTTTGTTAATGTAGGCCTGCGGAATTTTGTAGCAAAAACGATTTGATAGAGAATCTGAGTGTATGTGGTCATAGAATAACTTTTTGGTTATGCTAATTTCGATAAACCGGCGCATACATCATAGGGTTATGGTATTGATTTACAGATTTTTACATTTCTGTGACAATTGATGCTCCAATTGTCAAGTGGTAAGGTTGGGTAGTCCCTGAAGGTTGAGGAGTCCCTTCGGGACCGGCTTTGGGCAAGATTTAGTATTTACAACGGGAAAACTGTTTTGTCCAAACCATTTTGCCCTGAAAGGGCATACCATCCTTTACACATGCTGGATCAACAAAAATTCACCCTGAAGGGGTGACCCATAACTGTTCCGCTGGGAAAAACATTCGGTGACCACAATGCGTGGGTTTTTGTATGATGAACTGGGTTAGCATACTTTTACCTGCCCTGAAAGGGCACCCCATCTATTGGCTTGTTTTGGCCCGATTAGGTCACCGTCTGAGTTTTTCTCTTACCCGAAGTGCTTCCAGCCTTGGGCTTGCAGATCAAATTGGTTATCGTTTTTGGTAACCACTACTTTACCTGCCTCTTTTTGGGTTACATGGCCGATGATGGAAACCGTTTCCATTTTCCGTACTGTCTCAAAGTCTTTTTGATCGATGGTGAAGAGTAGCTCATAATCTTCGCCTCCATTGAGGGCGCAGGTCATTGGGTCGAGGTTAAATTGCTCGGCTGCAGTGACCGTGGCTGGGTCGATGGGTGTTTTGAGTTCGTATACCGCCATGCCGACTTCTGAGGCCTCGCAGAGATGGAAGATTTCTGAGGCTAGACCGTCGCTCACATCAATCATAGATGTTGGTTTAACGCCCGCTCCTTTAAGTTCTTTCAGTACATCCAAACGCGCTTCAGGTTTGAGCTGGCGCTGGAGGATATAGTCGAAACCATCGAGGTCGGGCTGCATCTCTGGGTTGGCTAGGAACACTTGTTTCTCTCTTTCTAGCAATTGAAGCCCCATGTATGCTGCTCCAAGGTCGCCACTCACGCAGAGCAGGTCATTTTCTTTGGCCCCTTTACGGTAAACAATATCGGATTCTTCGGCGCTTCCAATGGCGGTAATTGAAATAACTAATCCTTGGCGATTTGATGAAGTATCCCCTCCAACAAGGTCTACACTATAGAGATCGCAGGCGTGACGAATTCCTTCATACAATTCTTGAATGGCTTGTACCGAGAAACGACTACTAAATGCAATGGAAACCACAATCTGTTCAGGAGTACCATTCATGGCAAGGATGTCGGATAGATTAACCACAGCAGCTTTATAGCCCAAATGTTTGAGTGGATGAAAACTGAGGTCGAAGTGAACGCCTTCTACCAACATGTCGGTGCTGATCAAAGTTTTTTTGCTTCCTTCACCAAGCACCGCAGCATCGTCGCCCACTCCGAAAATGGTGCTGGACTGCTTGTTTTGTAAAGATTCTGTCAAATTTTTGATTAAACCGAACTCTCCTAGCTCTTCTATCTCTTTTCTTTGGGTGTCTTCGAACATCTTTTTATAACTTGAGGGCAAAGGTATTGATAATGGCACTTTTGCAGGATTTTTTTCACCTCTTCTTTCCCCAATTATGTGAAGCATGCAGTTCGGCGCTGTATGAGGGGGAGGAAATGGTCTGCTTGCGCTGCCGAACCAAACTGCCCACTACCAAGCATGCAGAACATCCCGAGAATATGGTAGAGCGTCTTTTTTGGGGAAGAGTGCCGATTGAGA
>Ga0100379_10003893_pt1 | contig 13415 bp, 13 predicted proteins | sample CryGeymeta201503_FD_80418 | JGI IMG/M metagenome (GOLD analysis project Ga0100379, IMG submission 80418) | Groundwater microbial communities from Crystal Geyser aquifers in Utah, USA - Crystal Geyser metaG 2015-03 | ecosystem: Environmental > Aquatic > Deep subsurface > Groundwater | place...
ATAGTTAAGAAAATTGCGTGAGCGATTTTCGCTTATGTTATTATAAGCGGACAAATTTGTCGTTTGCCGAGACATATTAGAGATATTAGAGCGACAAATTTGTCGCTCCGCACTTGACATTTTAGAGATTAACTTTGACTTATTTGACATTTTAAAAAGCTCCTAGAAGGCAAAAAATTCTTGTTGACAAAAATTTAAATCATATATAGGATTTGAAAAAGCAAAAAATAAAACTTAAAAATTCTTTTAGCTTGCAAAATATTATGCTTTTGGATGGTAAGAAATTTCCATTGACAAGAAATTTTTATGTAAATATAAATAAAGAAAAATTAGTCGCTTAGTCGACGAAAAAAATCTATTTTATTACCCGTGAAACGGGAAAGGAGAAATCTATGAGTTTTACTCAAGATGATTACAAGGCGATGCAAGAGGAGATGAAGAAGGAAGGAAGTAAATCTTCTATCTTCTGGACACCAAAGGAAGGCAAGAATGCTATTCGAATTCTTCCACCACTAAAGAATAAAGGGGAAAAAGTTTTTTACTTTCATCACAGAGTTCATTTTATCTCTGGAGTAGCTTATGAATCCTTGAATCAAGATATTATTGATTCAACTGGAGAATTTCATAAGGCAAGAAAGTCCGCTGTAGATATTATGGCTCAGAAGTTCTGGGATGCTGGCGAAAGAGGCTCTGAAGAATGGGAAGTGGCAAAGCAATTATCAGCTAGCGATAGATATATTTATCGAATTATCGTTAGAGGTAAGGACGATGAAACTCTTCCAGAAATGTATGAAACTGGTCCACTAATCTTTAAGATGCTAAAGAATATTATCCTTGATGGTGAATATGGTCCTATTATTTCTCCTTTTGAGGATGGTAGGGATTTCATCATTAATAGAGAAGGAACTGGCCCACAGACATCTTACAAGTCTTCTATGCCAGCGGCAAATCCATCTTCTGCTTTTAAGTCAAAAGAAATGCTTGCTGTTTGTCTTAAAAATGCAAGTGGAATTGATTTTAATTCTATTATTAATCTTCCTACAGAGGAAGCTCTTAAACTTGCTCTAGAAGAGTGGATGGATTCTAAGGGAATTCTTGATCCAGCAAGAACAACTATTAGTGCTTCTAAACCTGTTGCTCAAAAACAAGCTACTTCTGTCCAACAGAAAGAGCGACCTGCTCCCGCTGTCGAGGAAACTGAAAAAAGTATGACATCAGATGATGTCGACGATATTCTCGCGCAGTATATGTAATTAGATTTTAGCGGAAGATTAAATAATCTTCCGCTAAAACTTTTTAAGGAGTAAAAATGGCTAAAAATAAAGAAATAGATATAGATGCTCTTATAGATGAGCAGTTTGGTGATAGTGTTATTAATTTGTCAAAAATTGATGGCAAAGTTCCCTACTGGCTTGATACTGGAGTTTATTCTATAAACTATCAAATCTCTAAAAACCTAAGAAATGGTTATCCTGGTGGAAGAGTAATCCAAATAGCTGGATTAAGCGGAACTGGAAAGTCTATGTTTGCTTCTTACGCCGGAAAAGATCCACAAGTTGATAAAGTTTTTATCATTGACAGTGAAGGTGGGGGAAACGGAGCTGAGCTTGTAGATTTCCTTGGTATAGCTAGAGAAAAGATTAAAATCTTTAAGGCAAAAACTCTTGAAAATTATAGAGTTAATAAATCTACTATGAAAATAGAGAGAGTTGCAGACAAGGAAGTTCCGGCAAAGCTTGATACTGATACTTACATTTATTATGAAGGTGCTACAAGAATTGTAAAGAAGATTATAGATACATTAATCTATAATAGTATAAAAGCAAAAATTCTTATTATTGTTGATAGTATTGGAAATATGAAATCCGTAAGAGAGTTGGAAGGAACTCAAGATATGGGCGCAAAAGCTGTTGCTTTAAATAGTTTCTTTGGCTCAATAGTTAATGATATAGAGAAAACAAATGCTACTTTAATTTTCACAAATAAAATGTATCAAAAACTTGACGGATCTTTTGATCCTTATGTTATCTCTGGTGGAGAGAGCGTTATTTATAATCCATCAATAACTCTAAGGCTTGCTACAACAGCAGAAACTGATGATATGACAGACGCTGAAATGAAGCTAGAAAAAGAACAAAGAAAATCTTCTTTAGGTGCTTCAATAAAAACATTGAAGGCTATTGTTTCAAAATCTAGATTTGGAACAGAAGGAAGAAATGCTCAATTTATTATTGACTTTAGCTCTGGTCCTTTTAGATACTCAGGATTATTTAAGCTTCTTGTAGATTTCGGTGTAATCCAAAAAGTTGGAGCATCAGCAAGATATGTTCTGCCAGAATTGTTTGGAGACACTTCTTTCTTTAAAAAAGATTTTATTCAAATGATGATAGACACCGGAGAAGAAGGAATTGATAAGCTTCAAAAAGCTCTAGAAAGTTCAGAAGAAAGAATGAGGGAAGATAGAAAGAAATATCAATACTCTTCTGATATTGAAGAGGTTGCAGAGGTGTATCAACAAGAACACGAAGAAGCAGTTTTTGATAACCAAGAACTCGTAAATTCAATGACGCAAGAAGAAGAAGATAGCGTTTTATAAGGGAGATAATTAATGAAAAACGTTCTAAAGAATGTTAAGGTTTCTGGAGAATTTGTTCTTCTGCAAGCTTATCAGATTAAGTCTGAAGACTTTGAAAAAGTAGGTTCTATTTTCTTGGCTAAGACAGCTGAAGAAAAGCTTCATCAAAAAGAGTATGTTTATGTAGTAAAGGACTTTGGACCTCTTTTTAAGAAAGAGTATTATCCAGATATTGAAGTTGGAAAACTTGTAATCTTTTCTACTGGTATGGCTAAAAATCTTCCACAAGGTAAAGGAACTGGACAATTCTACATCGCAGCTATTCACCCAAAAGATATTTTCCTAGTTTCTGAATGGAGCGAAGAAGATAATGGCCCAGAACCAAAGAACTTAAGAATTCAAGGAATAACTCCACCGGAGGTAGAAGATAAAGAAGATGAAAAAACTGATTGAAAGAATTTTAAATAAACAATCAGGAAATATTGTGATAACCTATGACGGCTATAAAAAGTCGTCATATATGGATAGAACTGTATCTGATGAAAACGGAAATATAGAAAATATTCTTTCTAAAAAAGAAGATCTTTATTTAATAAATAAAGAAATTTCAGAAGAAGAGATGATGGGAGAAATTGTTAAAATTTCTTTCGATCTAAGAAAGAATAATAAAAAAATATTTATTGTATTTGATCCATTTTTAGGATCAAATATTAAAAAAGATAGAATAAATATTTTACAAAAATTTAAGTTCTTTTATGAAAGACTTTCTCACGAAATTGATAATTTAGAAAAGAATAAAAATTTTATTTTTAAAATATTAGGAAAGACAAACTTTGATTTAGAAGTTCTTTTAAAGAACAGTCTTAACGATTTTTATACATCTGTATATTTTAAAGGAGATAAATTTAATTTAAAGAATTCTTTAACTATTCGTGAAACCATTGGATTAGATTTTGATGCTTATAGCAACATGCCAAAAGATTTTGTCTTTTCTAAAGAAGAAAAGGAGTTTGTTGCAAAAAATTTTTAGTTATCGTAAATTAATTTTATGCTAGAAATTTTTTTAACAGATTCAAGTTTACTCTTTAGAACAGAAGATTTAAATGTATTAAAAGGAATTAAACTTTTATTCACATTTAGTGATGCTTCTAAGGCTATATCTAAATTTGGTTTTAATAAAAATAAAATTAAAAAAATCTGCTTTATGAAGTCTGTAGAAAAAAACTTATGGAAACTACCATCGGGTTTTTCTGCAGACTTTTTTAATTTCTTAAAACAATACTCAATACCATTTAAAATAGTTCTTGATAAAAGAAAAGAAATTCAATATATAAAAGAAGAAATATTAGAAGAAAAAATCTCGGAATATTTTCCTTTTAATTATAACGACCATCAAATAAGAGCTACTAAAAAAATTCTTAAAGCAAGAAGAGGAATAATAGTCGCTCCAACTTCTGCTGGAAAAGGAGATATAATTGCAACTTATATGAATTTAACCAAATCAAATACATTGGTATTAGTTAATCAAATAATGCTTGCTATGCAATTATATTCTAGGTTTGTAGAAGCTGGTGTTGATTGTGGAATCCATACATCTGATAGAAAAGAGTTCTCAGAAAAAAATATGGTTGCGACTATTGGATCTATAAACTCTTTAGACGTAAAAAAATTTCAAACATTGATAATAGACGAAGTTCATACCGCAAGCTCTCAACAATTTCAAGATTTCTTAGACGCTAACTCATTTCCTATACAATTAGGTTTCTCTGCTACCCCAGACAAAGGCGACAAATACAAATTTGCTTTGATAAGACAATATTTTGGAAATCCTATAGAAAAAATTTTCTTAGATGAATTGAAAGACAATAATGTAATAGCAAAGCCTTACATTTTCTTTATAAAAAACGAAAATGAAAATACGATAGATTGGCCAAGTGCATTGGTAAATTGTTTAATAAAAAATGAAGATAGAAATAATAAAATATGCGAAATAGTTTCTAATACTAATAGACAATCTGCTATATTGATAACGGATACTATGTATGGTCACGGAGAATTGTTAAAAAAACAAATTCAAGAAAAATCTGGAAAGAAAGTTGTATTCTTGACAGGAGACAGCAACTCAAAAGATAGAATGAGTGCTATTGATGAATATGAAAAAGGAAACATTGATTGTATTATAGGAACCTCTATTTTAAATCAAGGAATATCAATTAAGAGTATTGAGCTTTTAATAAATGCTTCTGGAGGAAAAAGTAATTCTGCAAATCTTCAAAAACTAGGAAGAAGTATAAGAAGCAAAGAAGGTAAAAAAAATGCTGTAATTATTGATTTTACAGACGAAGGAAATGTTTTTACACAAAAGCATTCAGTTAAAAGAAGAAAAATTTATACAGACGAAGGCTACAGCGATATACAAACTGTTAACCTAGATGAGTTATTCGAAAAAATAGAACAACTTAATGATTGAAAAAAGTAAAGATAATTAAAATTTGTTTTATAAAGGCAAAAGATGAAACTCACAGATATAATTTTCGAAGAACTAAAAACAGAAGAACAGCCAACAAAAACCTCTTTAAATGAGGGGGTTCTTCCTTTATCTCCTCTACTCGCTTTTCTTTCTTTAAAAAAGAAGTTCTTTAAAGAAGCAAAAGAAAAAAAGAATTTTATTAAAATAATAAAAGATGAAACAACTAAGTTGAGAGCTGGAGCTATAACAGCAAAAGAAAAAATAGCCGCAAAGACCGGCGGGAAGAGTATGATCGGCGATGACAAGGATGCAACTGTTTATAGTTTTACTGGAGAGCAGTTGGAATTTCTTGCAGACTTTCAAGAAAAGTATGGCAAAGAGTTAATAAAAGAAATACAAGATTTTAGATCAAATATACTAGCTCCTTACCAAGTAATCAAAAGAGCTGTAAAAAAGTATGGAAGAGCAACTGACGCAGAAAGAGTTGGAATGTCTCATAGAGAATTCCAAGAAGCACTTGAATCTGGAAGAAGAAAAATTGAAAGAATGGGAGAAGGGTATTATAAGAAAAATACTGAGTATCACAGTTCTTTAAAAGATATTGATGAAGTTCTTGAAGATCTGAAAAGTGTAAGAGAAGCTCTCAAAGGAGAGAAGCCTCTTGAAAAACAAAAAATAAGTGATATACAAAATAATTATTATTTTAGAAAAGAAGTTGGAAGAAGTTCTGAAGATTATAATGGAGTTCCATTAGAAAAACTTCAAAGAGCTTATGAGGAACTTAGAAGAAGCTACCAAAAACTAGAAGATGAACCAACTTCTGCTGAAGTCAGAAGAACTGTTGGAAGAAACATAGAGTTAAGAAAGCATGGTGGCGCACCAACAAGAGAAGAAAGAGAATTTCTTCAAAGAGACGATAAGTTCTCAGAAGCACTTGCTCTTTACTCTTTTAGAAGATTGAAAGATGATAAAGATATTAAGTCAGCTGGCGGTAACAAGGTTATAGTCTCAGGAGAGCTTAAAGGATTATTTAGTAGAATAGTTGATGTTTTGATAAGTAATCAAACTGAAAGAAGAAAAGATTATTTTTCTTCTTTTGCAAAGCACAGAGAAAGAGTTCAATTTACCGAAAATGAAAAGAAAATTTGGAAACTTAGACCAACCGGAAGGCAATTCTCTTCTGATTTAAATGATTACTATCAGGCAATAAAAGAAGATGACTTCAAGGGAGTTGTCAACATAAAGAAAAACGATAAGGTAATTCAAGCAGAGAAAGAAGTAGAAAAACAAGTTAAAAGATTTGAGAGAGACATTGCCAAAAAAATAGACGCCGAAGACTTTAAAGAATTAAAAAGACTTAGAGTTATCAATAATCTAATAACAGTCAAAGAACTTGAAGAACCACAAAACTTATTTAAGTCAGAAGATGAAATAGAAAAAGATGCACCAAAGGGAGAAAAAACCGAAGCTGACGAAAAAGAAGATGTATCTTTTGATGACTTTAGAGATTTCTTGGAAAAAGTTGCAACACAAAAATATGAAACTTTAGCATCTTTAAACAAAGATAAAGAAAAGCTTAGTAAAATGGAATCCTCTGTTGAAATGACAAAAACTCAAAAAAATAAGATTAATGATTTGTTATTTAAAACTAAGCAAAGAAAGAAGCTAGAAGCTCAGAAAATAAAAGATTATATTTCTGGATATGAATATGACGATTCTGATAAAATATTAGAAGTTCAAGATATTGAAAAGAAAGTTTATTCAATTCTAAATAGAAAATATTTTGATGCTAATACTTTAGCAAGAGACGTAGATTCTCTTAAAAATTTGTTAACTCAATACAAGTCCCAGAACCCAGATAAGTATGAAAAAGAATTAGATAGTATATCTTATTTGTTCAATGAGTTAGGAAAGAAGCACGGCTTTTATGTTAGGAGAGATTAGAAATGCAGCCTAATATTGTAGGAAATTTCTATACAGATAGATTTAACCAAATACCCAAGCAACAAGAAGTTAAAATAGTTGTATCTCCTGCAGATGTTAATCTTAATTTTTTCAATGCAAGGACAATGGGGAAATCCTATAAAATAGAATTTATTGTAAATCTTTATGGCCCAAAGTATATAAATTATAATGTTAGGAATTTAGATTTTAATTCTTTAAAGCAATCAATATTGCAGAAAATTCCAACTCAGGATAAAGATTATTTAAAACTAGAAAAGTTCGATGATAGAAAAGCAGTTTTTACTTTTAACGATGAAAAATGGTTTTCAGAAGCTGTAAGAAATATAAAAAAATCCTATATTCCTGGAGCTTTTAATTCTAAGTTTAAGTTTAATAAGCAAATACCAAGAGTAATAGCTTACGATATAATAAGAAGCGGATTTAATGCTTATATAACAAAAAAGTTTGAAGAGTATATGACAAGAAATAAAATAGCTCAAAAAAATTTGCTGTTTTCTATTATACCAAATAACTTAAAAGAAAAGTTTTCCGGTAAGCTTAATTCCCTTTTTACTTATTCATATAATTATTCTGAAAATGCTATTATAGCAGAGATGAAGACCGAGTATGTTTTGATGTTCTCTCTTGCTGTATCAGAAATGTCTAAAAACTCAAATAAAAGCATAGTAGGCATTAACTTTAATCAGAGAGTAAAAGGCAATATGTTAAAACCATTAGCTGGTAGTTTTGCAAGTAAAGGTATTCTTGGGGGTAGATAATAATCTATGAATGAAAAAATTTCTTCTTTAGTGGCTGACTTTTTGGTTATGTATGTTAAGCTACACAATATTCACTGGCATACTAGGGGTCCTCATTTTTTTCAAGTTCATAAAATGACAGAAAATTTATATGATGAATTCGCAGACTATTATGACGAGCTATCAGAAAGACTTATAGCTATTGGCGGAAAACCACCTGTAACTATGAAGGAATCTTTGTTGTTTTCTTCTATAAAAGAAGACAGCAGAAGAATGTTTAGTTGCAAAGAAGGAATTGACGTAGTTTTAAAAGACGTAAATATATTAATAGAAAAAATTCAAGAAATTCTTAAAGAAAAAGTAGATTTTGTTACGGAGGATTTACTAATTAGTTTGTTGAAAAATTTTGAAAAAAATAAGTGGATCTTTGAATCTACTTTAGAAACTTTTCAATAAAAAAAGTATTGACATAAAAAATTTTATATACTATATTATAAGAAAGATAAAGCCGCTTCGTAGAAGGGCATAAAAATAACGCTTCTTTATAGGAGGTTTGGATATGGTATATTATCCAAAAAACTATCTTTTTTTCGACGAACTCTTTAGAGATGTCGAAAGATTAATTTCTGGGACCGCAAGTGTCTCATACGAATCCCCTGCTTTCCCAAAAGCAGATATAGAGGTGGATAGAGAAACTAATAATGTTATCTTCCATTTCGCAGTAGCTGGGTATAAGCCAGAGGATTTGGAAATATTGTTTGAGGACAATTCTCTTATTGTGAGAACAATAAAAGAATATGAAGTTCCTCAAAGAGACGAGGGAAAAATTTGCATCTCTTCAAAAATAAAGAGATCAAAGTTTTCTGAGAGATACACTATTCCTTTCGACAAATACGATGTCGATAACGCTAAGGCTAGATTTGATAATGGAATACTATCTGTTGGTATACCTGCAAAAGAGGCTGCAAAGCCAAAACGACTAGAAATTCAGAAGGGTAATGTGAAACTTCTTAATTAAAAAAAAAGGGCCACTTTTCAGTGGCCCTTTTAAATTTATACAAAAAATTTACTGATCGTTAGGTCCAGTATCAGCAGTCTTGATTGCATAATCATATCGGAAAGTAGCAGAAATTTCAGAGATTGTATCATCTTCAGATGAAAGGTTTTCTCCAAAGGTTACAGTCATTGGCCAAACATGGAAAAGGTTCCATGATCTAAAAACTACACCCAAAGGATCTAGTTGAGCAATTGTTCCATTGGTTGTGTATTGTGATTTATACTTCATTTGACCAGTCAAAGGATTATAAATTTCACTTGCCCAAGTGTCAAGGATTTGCGCTGCAGAATTTTGTTCTATATAATCATAGAACGTAGCAGTTATTTGATTCCATTGAATTTTTCCAGCTGAATAAAACCACTCGTTTAGTCTCTGAGTGCTTCCTTCAGTGTAAGTCTTGTTTGGTAGAGTTACTGTTTTTGCTGCAAATGCTAAATCTTCAGTAAGTGTTGCGGCTCCACCAGGAATTGCTTCAAAAAGCATGATCCAACGGTTTCTTCTTACTGGTTCAACCGTAGAGCTCTTCGCCATTGAAATAGTTAAAGCCATTTTTTTCTCCTAAAAAATTGTTTATTTTTAACTTGCTGTTAATGCGTATATAAATGTATTAAACACTAATAGGATTTCATATTTTGTCCGATTTAACAAAAATTTGTAGAAAATGTAGCTTAGAAAAGAAAATAACCGAATTTCACAAGGACAATGAAAAGAAATTTGGTGTAAAAAATATATGCAAAAAATGTTATTCGACGAAAAAAAGAAAGTCAAATAATAAGCTAAAAAAGTTAATTTCAAGTTCTATGTATAAATCATTGAAAAGAAATAAAAACAATTACTCTTGGGAAAAAATAGTTGGATATACTTTAGATGATTTAAAAAAGCATCTTGAAGAAAATTTTGAAGAAAATATGAATTGGGATAATTATGGAAAATACTGGGTTGTAGAGAAAATAATACCTATAAGTTTTTACTCCAATAACGAAATAGATAAGTGCTTCTCTTTAAGAAACATAAAACCAGAGATAAAAGAAAAAGTGTTGAGAAAAAAAATTTATGATATTAGAAAAGAGATTAAGGAAAAGCATTTGTTTGACATTCTTCCATTAGGAAATGTTTCTTATCTTTTAGAGCTTCAGGAAAAGGAAAAGCAATGAAATTAATTATAACAGGGGATCTTCATTCAAGGAAAGATGATTTATATTCTGAGTTTGCAATAAGCTATCTAGAGTTCTTATTTGAATATGCTAAAAAAAGTAAAATAGATACAATTGTTTTTGATGGAGATATTTTTGATAAGTCAACAAGAATTCACAATGAAACATTTATTCCCGTTTTTAAACTACTTTATGAAAATAAAGATAATTTTAGATTTTACTTTATTTTGGGAAACCATGATATTTATTCTATTGATAACGATTCCATAGTAGAAACTTTTGCACCAATAGGTCCTGTGATAAAAGAAAATCAGCAATTTGAAATAGGCGGAATTAAAATAGACATGCTTGCGTATACGAAAAACACAAGCGATCTTATTTATTCCGAAAAAACAGGTGGAGATATTTTAATAACTCACTTGGCTATAGCAAATTTTTCTTTTGATAATTCTTATCATGTTAATGAGAAAATAGCATTTACTCCAGATTTATTCAGTGGATATAGAAAAGTTTTTTCTGGACATTTTCATAAATTTCAAGAGAACAAAAATATTGTCTATGTTGGCTCTCCTTTCCAACAAAACTTTGGAGAGACAGGGGAAGAAAAAGGATTTGTTGTTCTTGAAACAGATGACTTAAGCTGGACTTTTGAAAAATATAAGTTCGGTCCTGTTTATAAAAAAGAAAATATAGAAGATTTATTAACAAAAGAATATCCATCTAAGTATTTCTATAACACTTTTCTACAAGTAGAAATTAAACAGAAAGTAGATAATTTTGTAAAACTTAAGCACGTTCTTTATGAAAGAGGAGTTATTAAAATAGTTCCAAAGTTCATAAAAGAAGAGGTAGGAATAAACCACGAAGATGGAAAAGATGTAGAAATAAATCAAAGTTTAGAAAATATGGTTGTTTCTTTTATTAAAGAAAAAGTTTCCGAAGAAGGAATTGATAACGAGAAACTTATAAAAATATTTTCTACAGCATATAAGAATACTCTTTAAGGAAGTGTAATGAAGTTTATAAACGTAAAATTTAAGAATTTTAAAAGTTATCCAGATAATGAGGTAGAGCTTGATTTATCTTTTAAAGGAGCTAAATTAGTTGTAGGAAAAAACGGAGCTGGTAAATCCACTGCTCTTGAGGCAATAGGCTGGATTATCTACGGCAAGACACAAGATAGCTCAGATGGTATAGTTAATCGAGTTACCAAGAAAGATTGCAAGGGGGAGCTAAATTTCTTCATAGGCAAGGATCTATACTCTATCGTAAGATACAGAAGACATACAGAATATGGAAATAAGCTTTTCTTGTTTAAGAACAAGAAAGATGTATCTTCTCCTAAAGCACCAGAAACACAAAATATGATTAATGATGTTGTAGGAATTCCATATCTTGGATTTATTTCTTCTATTTATTATTCTATGGAACAAGCTGGTGGTTTTTTAAGAACAAAGAATTCTGATAGATTAAAGAAAATAGAAGCAGTTTTACCTATAGGAAGTATTAATGCTATTAGAGATAAAATAAAAAAAGATATTGATGTTTTATCAGAAAAAGAGAAAGCTTTAAAAGATGAAAAGAATGCTATAGAAGTTTCTATAGAAGAAAAGAAATATAGTATTGTAAGATATAAAGAAAATTGTTTAAGGCAAGAAGAAGAGATAAATAAATCAATAGTTAAAATTGATGCTGATATAAAATATTTAAAAGAGAATAATGAAGAAAACTCTAAAATAGATATAGATACTGAATTTAAAAAAATAAAAAACTATTCTATAAAAAAAGCGGTAGATGAATTAAAAAATTCTTTAAATAAAAGTTTGGTGGATTTAGAAAAAAATTTATTTGAACTTCAGAATGATCTTTCTTCTATACCTATTTCTAAGAAAGTTTTTAAAAGAAATTTATTAGAAAAACAAATTTGCGATATAAGCTCTGAGCAATTAGAAATTTCTAATATAGAAAAAGAAATTTCTGAAATAGAAGAAATAGATATTAGTTCTAATCTTAAATTAATAGAGCAGAAAAGAAAACTAGAAATAGTAAAACTAGAATTAGAAAATTCTATAAAAAATATACAAAGAGACTATTCCTTTCTTCTAGAAAAAGAAGCGGAAATTGAAAGAATTCAATCTGAAATTGAAAAAAAGAAAATTAGCTTCAACGAAGCAGCTGAGCATAGAAGCGTTTGCCCTACTTGTAATCAAACTATAACAGACGAAATATTTTTAATAATAAAAGAAAAGCACGAAAAAGAATTAGATGTATTACAGAAGAATATTGTTGAAAGAAAACAAGAAATAGAAAGCGATAAGTTCAATAATGTCAAAAAAGAGTTCGAGAATACTGTTCCTGAAAATAAAGAAAAAATAGAGAAAATATCAACAGCTATTAGCGCTATTATTGTAAAATATTCAGAAGATTTTCTTTTAAGCCTTGAAGAAAGTAAGAAAAAACTTACTAATGATCTTTTAAATAAAAAGAATAAAATTAATGATACATTAAAGAATAATGAAAAAATAAATTCTCAGTTAGAAATTTTAAATTCTGACATAGGAGATTTAACAGGATTTAATTTAATTGATCTTAATTCTTTAGAAGAATATGAAATATTGGAAAATAAAATTTCATCTGAAATACAGAGAATAAACAATAGCATAAAATTGAGTAAGGAAGAAGATGAAGAAGTAAAAAGAAAAATAGATATTTTAGAATCTAATTATGATGAAAGTCTTGGTATTTCTAAATATTCAGAAGATTTCTTAAATAACATAAAAGAACTTAATGATAAGTTTAATGAAAATATAGAAAAGCTTGAAAGAAATAAAAGTGATTTAAACATAAAACTAACAAGCTTATTTGATAAAGAATATGTTAAGCAAATAGAAAACGAAATAGAGCCAGCTAACAATAAGTTATCAGAAACAGAAAAGAAGTTATTCGCTACAGTTAATGTATTGAAACATTGTGCATATTTATATGAGTATATATTATCCAATAAGTCAGAGGGATTTAAGAAATATTTTATATCCAAGATAGTTGATACTTTTAATGAAAAAATAAATTTCTTCTTAGAATTCTTTTTTGAAGAAAAAGTAGAAATTGTTTTTGATAAAGAACTTAATGAAATAATTAAAGTAGATGGAGAAGAAGTTGCTTTTAATTCTTTTAGTTCTGGTCAAAAGACAAGAGCAGAAACAGCAATTTCCTTTGCTATGTTTTCATTAGTAAAAGTGTTTTTCTCTAATGAGATAAACTTAGCGGTTTTTGATGAAGTGCTTGATGCCAACTTAGATAAAGAAGGTGTGGAGGCTGCTATAAATATATTAAAATATTTTACTGAAGATAATGCTGTTTTTATAATGTCACATAGAGAAGAAGTTCAAGAGAAATTTGCTAATAAGATTGTTGTAGTAAGAGAGAATGGTTTAACGAGAATAAAAGAAATTTAAAA
>Ga0100379_10003894_pt1 | contig 13413 bp, 11 predicted proteins | sample CryGeymeta201503_FD_80418 | JGI IMG/M metagenome (GOLD analysis project Ga0100379, IMG submission 80418) | Groundwater microbial communities from Crystal Geyser aquifers in Utah, USA - Crystal Geyser metaG 2015-03 | ecosystem: Environmental > Aquatic > Deep subsurface > Groundwater | place...
ATTATAAAATATATTTATAGTATTAAATAATAATGTAAGTATTATAAAGAAATAGTTTTATTGGGGATTGGGGATTGGGGATTGGGGATTGGGCCCAATCCCCAATCCCCAATCCCCAATCCCCAATTTTTATACACTTATGGAAATAAATAAAATAGTCATAATTTTATAATATTATATTACGGCAGTATAAATAATTAATATTTAATATAACAATATTATAATTAATAAAAAAATAATAAAATGAGTGATATGTTTGAATTGAAATCATTTCCGAATTCACATTCAAAATTAACTACAAAACTACTAGACGATAATCAAAATGAAGAAATAGGTGTAAGTAATATCTACATTAATGAAACACGCAAAACTAATAACAATTATTATAACCAAGTATTAAAATACCATAAAAAGACAATAGTTATAATGTCAATAATATTCTTTCTTACTTCCGCTATTCTATTTTATGGATTTCTACAAAGTAACTCAATGTCAATTTTAACTGAATCATTACATACTTTGTCTGATTTACTTGGCTTGATACTAACTCTCATTTCTGATTATTATTTTCACAAACAACCAAATAAAGTATATACTTTTGGCTATTGCCGAGCTGAAATTATACTATCTTTAGTTTCAACGTTTATAATACTATTATTTACTTTTAATCTGTTAGTAAACTCAATACATATGTTGTATGATGAACATCATACTATTAAGCCATATAAAATGTTGATTTATTCTACTATAGGGATAGTTCTTAACATGATAATAACTTTTATTATTAGATATAGGAAGAGTTTGATTAATATACAGAGTATTGACGATAGTATAAATTCAAAGATACCAAATAAACCATTTAGCAATTACTACACTCATACTAAATCATCTAATAATATTTATAACTTTCATAATATATTCATAAGAAATTGTCTTATCAATAAAGATCAGAATATATATTTTTGGAATCAAGGTATGAGTATATTAGATAAGCAAATTAAATTATGTAATTTTGCAAATTATAGCAGCTCTTCACCTGAAAGTAATAACATGGTTCTATCGAAAATTTCGGAGAAATTAGAAGAAAATGATATTAAAGACTCTATTAATAATAAAATAACTAATAATAACAACATTACAGAAGCCGATAATGTTAACAAATATTCTGATAAGAGCATGAAAAACTCTCTTATTGGTCAAGAAAAAGCAAGTAATATTTTATCAAAATTATCTGAAGGAGGTAAATTGCATAAGTCAAAATCTCATTTAAATCTAATTCCAATAGCTCCAACAGAAAAGTTTATAATGGATAAAGATTTTAATTTCAAAAGAGGACGAAGTCAATTTGGAAATAATGAGATAAATCATGGGTATAATATATGTGCAGATAATGATAATAAAAGTTATAAAAGTAATAATATTTATGACTATGATCATAATGCTTATGATGGTGATGCTGGGCAATTGTCTTCACCGAGAAAATCGAAGTTATATATGAATAAGTATCCGTCTTATAAGCAGAAGGAATTTGCTATGAAAGAAAAGAAATATGATTATATTAATAAATTAAAACAACCTTCTGAGTTTGAGTTCGATCGCTATCTCAAAAAGAAAAAAGAAAAAGAAAACTTAATTGAAATTCAGAATAACTCACGAAATAAATCAAACTTCAATCTAGATATAGTAATCCAATCGATCGGTGACTTAATACAAAGTTTAGTAATATTATGCTGTTCAGTGATTATCTTCTTCTTTCCAGAATTCCAATTCCTTGACAGAATAATAACTATTGTATTTTCTGTACTGGTAACTCTGTCTGCTTGGCCTTTTATTCTTCAAAGTACGGATATAATAATGGAAGGAAGACCCACCAATATCGAGTACAATAAAGTGCTGAAAACTTTAGAAAACGTTAATGGAGTCTTGGAATTAAAATGCCTTCATATATGGAGTATAACGATAAGTATGTCTGCTGTTGATACAAAAGTATTAATAATGAGTGATATTGACGGTCATGAAGTCATTAAAGATATTAGATCTATTTTATTACATAAATTTAATTTCGCGCATGTTAACATAGAAATCCTTAAGAAGAACTTTACAATGTTTAAGGAGTATCGCTGTACAAGTTAAATGATGGTAGATTTAAATAATCAATAGTATTATATATTATTATATATTATAATATATATTATTTTTTAGTATTGATTTATATTATTATTTGTATTATATGTATAATAAGTTATTACAAAATATAATAAATAAAATGTTTAAAAGTGTTGATTCTACCAAAAATAATTTATTTAAAACTGATAAAGTTGATAATAATGATAAGATAAAAATTATTACTAACAAGTTAGATTTTTCAAATATGAAAATAACAAATATAGATCAAGTTTGTAAATTAACACCGAAAGTTGGACAAAGTATAAAAGACGAAACGACAGAAGTTAAAACAGAAAATTTAAATAAAAATGATGGTGATATGATTTTATTTCTCCCTGAAGATACTCCTGAATCTCAAAATATTAAACAAACTATAAAAAATAATTTTTCTGTTAAGAATAAGATATATAAAATTGAAGATGTTTTAGAAGGAAAGTTTTCTTCTGACAATACACTTAACAAAGTTACATACAGAGATAATATCGAAATAAACACCAACAATAAAGTTGATTCACCGAACAATAGCCAAAAAATAATATGCACAAACACATTAATCCTGAACAAAAATAAAATAAAAACACTAGAAGGGATTAATATTTCAATAAACAAAATCCTTCCTAAAATAAATGATATGGGAAATGAATTAAATTATATTCAATGGATTGATTTATCAAATAATTTGTTAACAAATGTTCATGCTGATATATTAAAGTTTAGGTTTTTGAAAATACTTTACTTGCATAATAATTATATAAACGAACTATCGAACATAACGTGCTTAAAAAACTTAAAAAGTTTAAGTAACATTACTTTATTCGGGAATGGTATTGAAAAGTTAAAAAGTTATAGACAGTATCTTATTGAGCTTTTACCTACATTAAATAAAATAGATCACTCTTTAGTCTCAGATAAAGAATTAGATATAGCTTTTTATAAAGCAAGTTATAACGGTGAGAAAAGAAATCAAGACGGTGTTATTGTAAAGTATCCAAAATTAGATAAGAATTTGTATAAGCAATTGCCTCAGCCAACGAAAAAGAAACGAGATCCAGATGAGGATTTTTAATTTTTAGTATAAACTTATCTTACACATATGATTATAATTATATAATTAGTATAGATTATAAAGAATATTTTAATTAATATTATGTCAATTACTTATTAATATATGTATATGATTTATAATTGTTTTATATTGTTTATTATATTCACTTATTAAGCAATATTAGTTAGTCTTACTTACTTTACTCAGCCTTACTTCGATAAAATTTAAACTACTTAATATAAATTAGTTATTTTCTAAGATCTATTTATACTAATTAACCAAAACGTCACTGTAAAATAAATAAACAAATAATACAACAATAACATTTATCCATTGTTTTTTATTTAACTTAACTTCTATTATAGAATAATAATATAGAATAATAAAGAATAATAGTATAGAATAACAAAGAATAATAATATAATTTAGAAAACAATTCTAATTATTACTACATATATTTTAGTTTACATAATAATAATATTATTATAAATATTATTACGTAATCAAATTAATTTATTATTACATATTACAAAATGGACAATATTGAAAGACCTACCAAAATAATTTACGACAAAGTTATCGGATTCAAAACCGAAATGGTCGAGTATATCTCAACATCTAAGGATAGTATTCTATATGCTCTTGGAATTGGTTTTAGTGAAGAACAATTAAACAAAGCCCATTTTAAGTACACTTACGAATTTGATGAGAATTTTACTGCATTCCCCTCACAAAGTTGTGTTATTGCCCTCAAAGACTCATTTGATGTAATGTCTAAGTGCCCTGGGTTACCTGAAATTAACCCAATGGGGGTTCTACATGGAGAAGAATGGGCTGAGTATGTATCCCCTTTACCCTCAAATAATACTCCATTAGTTTATCAAAGTGAAATAGTAGATCTAGATGATAAAGGAAAAGGAACTGTAATCTGCTTACAAACTAAGATATTTACTAAAGGTGATAATAAACTTGTGTCAATTGTTCATGCAAATATATTTGCAAGAGGATTGAAAGGAGAAGGAATTAAAGCTAAAGGTCCATTACTTAGAGGATTACCAAAATTACCAAAAACTGATTGCTTCAAAGAAATCACTATGAAAACTCATGTCAATCAAGCATTCTTATATAGAATAGGCGGAAATGACCCTAACCCATTACATATCGACCCTGATTTTGCAGGGGTAGGCGGCTTTGAAAAACCAATTTTACATGGATTATGCACTTATGGTATTACAATGAGGGCAGCTTTTGAATTATTCTGTGGAGGTGACGAGACTAAAATTAAAAGTTTCAACACTAGGTTTACTGCCCATGTTTTCCCAGGAGAGTCACTCAATATCAAATTCTGGAAAAATGGAGCTAACTCCCTAATAGTTGTTGCTTTTAATGTAGAGAGAAAGACTCAAATATTGATTGGAGAGATGACATTCCAAAATGCCGGCTTTTAATTATTGAAATGTTAATTTATGGTTATTTGTTTAAGATAAACATAAGGATTTAATTTAAAGATGATATATAATAATATGATTTAATATGATTTAATATGATTTAATAAGATAGTATTAAATTTAACTTATTGTTTTTAACTTATTTAATACTTTATAATTTTAACTTGTTGGTGTTAATAGTTGATTTTTTAATAAATTATATTATCAACATAATAATATAATATTCATTCTTTTATTCATTACTTAATAAATAATAAACAATATTATAATAAGAACTTAATAAAATTATTATTAATTTTCCTTTTTATTATTTAGTTTATTAACCAATCTTTAAATGCTTTAAGGTTTTAATCCATTAATTGCTTTCTTATCTTAAAATTTTCTCTGATTTTTGCAAGAAAGAATCAATCTTACTCATAGTTTCTCCAGTTTGTTCTAACTCACTGTCTAGTTTATCAAAAAATTCACTTTCTTGTACTTTCTTGTTTAGGTTTTCATTTATAGATTGAATCATAACTAATAGAAAGAGTTTTAATAAATAATATATAAGTTTTACTTGTTTTTTCTTGTTTGTTTGTGGGGTCTAAGTCAAATTCTAGTTTATTCAACTTTTCTGGAATTTTCTTTTCGAATTCATTCTTCTTTAAGTTGAAGACTTTGCTATCAAAATCACTTTTGAGATTGTCTAAAATTTTATTCAATGGTTTCTCTACGACTTCGTCTTTAGGTTCGGTAGATTTAGATTCAGGTTTCTTATCAATGGTTTTGCCAGTTTTGTTGGTTTTGGCAGATTTTGTTGAGGTTTCTGGTTTTGATTCTCCTTCAACTTCCTTTATCATATTATTTAGCTTATTACTCAATTCATAAATGTCTAAATATGAATTAAATAACATTAACTTTTAACATTAACATACCTTTTTTATTTGATTTTTCTTCCTTATTACTTTTGTTACTCTTATCAATCTCTTTGCTATCTCCAATTGTTTGTGTTACTCCTTTAATAGTTGAGTCAACTTCTAAGAGATTTGATCGATGAGCTCTATTTTGGCTTGCTTCTAATTCCTTTTGAACTCTTTTAATTTTTTTCATTAATGCGTTCACAATATCTATAATAATTGAATTTATTATATATTATTTATAATATTTACGTTTTTTATTGTGGATTTTAGCATGAAGTTTTGATATTTTAGCTTTATTGTGGGTATGAGGAACAGGATTACTAACTAAATTGATTGGCATTAAGGGAATTTCAATAGCTTGAATTGATCTTACAGCTTTGACATGATGAACTTTAACAGCCTTTGGAGCTTGAGGTAATTTTTGCTTTGGTCTCTTTCCAAATTGTTTTTCAAGATTTTTAATGTAGGATTCTATCTTTGTTAGATTATCATCAACTTTTGCTTTCATAATATCAGCTAAATGTCTAGCTTTTACTGCTAAACTGGAAAGTTGTTCGTCGAATTGCATCAAGTCTAGAATACTCTTTTTATAAGTCATAATATCATTTTTGGCTATTTATGTTATAAGTTATTTTAGTATAAATTTATCTTACAGTAAACTTTATTAACTTCTAACTTAATCTTTGCTGCACATAGTCTTGCATAAAATGTATCAATCTTCTTCAAAGCATTAATATATAGATCGATATTCCTATCCTCAAGCCCATCTCTTTTAAGGATAAATTCACTATTTTTAGTTAACTGTTGTTGGTATACATCCTTTACAAATATTGAATATTTATATATTTTGTGATATTTCTTTAGGAAATCAACCATATTTCTGAGATTTCTTACGACAAACTCTACATTGAAGTAATAATCATTGAATTTTTTGTTTAATTCTGCAATAACATTTGTTGGTTTACTACTGATCTTTTGATATACTATAGTATTTGGTGTATGGATTACTCCAATTGCTTTATAATTGAGAGCTTGGAAGGTACATTCTCTTGGATTACAATGACCAAGGTGGACGCAAGTATTACACACATCTAAATATTTAATTATAAAAAAATCAATAATTACTTTGCTTATCTTCTCTAAAACTTAGTAACTCTTTATTTGTACTTACTTTCCATTCAGATATTAAATTGTTACACTATTTACTTTATTATAAATTATTTACAATATTAGGACAGACGTTTTGTGAACATGAAAGATTATGTTGAATCTTCGCTGCGGTTAAACTTTTTTGACAAGCTAATATGATTATATGATTATATGATTATATAATTATATAATTATATGGTTATATTGTGAATATTATTATATATTATCTTGAAAATATAATACTATATTAGTACCTGAACATAGATTAGGACATGGTGGAAAATTATCAACGCAATTTATAGAACTTATTGAAACAGAAATAACGATAAACGAAATAAGAAAAATTAAACACTTCATTATGATTATAAAATATTTTAATTAAATAATAACTAAAATTTTTAGGTTAAAATAATATGTTAATTTTATTACTATTACTATGTACTAAGTTTATGTTTTATTTATTATCATATATTAATATATTAATTAATTAATAATTTGGGGATTGGGGATTGGGGATTGGGGATTGGGGATTGCAATCCCCAATCCCCAATCCCCAATCCCCAGAAAGTTATTTGGAATAATTATAAATATTTATAAAGTAAATTGAGAGTTTTTATTATTTTATAGGAATAATATTATTAAAAACTATTTAAATATAAACTAATATAAAATATTACCTTATTAGTTAGATTTAAATTAATTAAATTAAATTAATAAAGTAATAATAATTAAGTATAAATAAAAATGAATAAATTCGAACAAGTTCTAATCCACAAAGAAAAATATCTAAAAATTAACGAGGATACATTTTACTTCACAAATCAGTTCCATTTTGCTCAAAATTATGCCAAAGGAGTAAAGCTATCTCAAATCAGAGAAGATATAAACAAGTCAATAGATAAATTATTTTTCTCCTTCCATATTCTACCGATAGCTAGAGAAAAGGAAACCGAAATAACATTAGAAGAATTAGACAACCTATCAAAAGAAGATTACGATAAACTAGAAAGTGAGCATATTAATGGATTTAATACCAACTCGCCTGATAAAGTCGACAAAAATGACAAAAAAGTATCTTTCGATTTCACTAATAACAACTCTAATAGTCCAAAGGAAAAAGACTCAAGAGAATCAATTCCCGGGCAACACAGGCTAAGTATATTAGATGAAGAGCAAGAGGAGGAGCGTAGGAACAAAAGTAGGACTTTACAAGCTCTTAAGAGAAAAAGTAATTTAATATAATTTAATATAATATAATATAATTTATAACTTTTAGACTCTATGCTAATGAAGGTAACTGAACAAATTAGATTTCCTCCTTTTGATATTAATAATAATTTAGTAACAGAAACGAAACCAATAGCCTCTGGAGGATTCGGAAATGTGTTTAAAGGAACCTATCTTTCTCAGCTAATTGCAAAAAAAGAAATGCATAAATTTGAAGTAAAAGAGTTTATGAAAGAGTTATCAACTACTCACTGTTTTAGAAACATACATACGCCAACTGTAATGGGAATGCTCGAAGAATTCCATACAAACATTAGTAAAAAGAAAGTATATACAGCTTCTATTCTTTTAGAGTTTATTAGTGGAAAGACATTAAAGCATATGACTAAAGCAATAAACAAAGACACAATTAAACAGCCAGAAAACGAACTTATGTTCCTACTATTGATGGTAGATTTAGCGAAAGCCATTGAGTTTTTACATCAAATGAATTTAATTCATAGAGATATCAAACCTGATAATATTCTTATTTCAAAAGACTACGAGCTAAAACTGATTGATTTTGGAATTTCTAAGAAGTGTGAAAAAACATCAGATAATACAGTTTCAGGAAAAGGTACAATTTCTTATGCTCCTCCTGAAAATACTGTTGCTGATATGGATGAAGACTTAGAGAATGATATTTATAAAACTGACTTTTCAGAACAGAGACGAGTTTACAAAACGTTTGATATTTGGTCATTTGGTTTAATCCTTAATGAGGTGTTTGGTTCTGAAGTTCCTTGGGCTGATAAAAAAGGAGATGCTAATAAGATAATTCTTGAGCTTATGAATAAAAGTAAATTCCCAATCTCAAAAACAATTGATAACCCAGAAATGGTAGACTTAATCAAACAATGCACTCAAGTTGATCCTAGAAAAAGAATGGATATATCAAACGTTATCAATTGTTTAATCTCAATATTCAAAAATCGACTTAGCTATTTTTCTAATCAATTAGACATTACCAATCTTTTTAAAGACCAACGACTTAATCTTCTATTTGCTAAAAAAATAAGTTCATTAACTCGTGAGTTTACCAAATACTACAAGTATATCACATTCGACTGTGACGAAGACGAATTAAAGTCTGAGCTCATTTCAGATACTAATAACAACAACGGAATATTAAATCTCTCTAATAAACTACATCTAAATAGTGATTTAGTAAAATGTCTTTACAAATATGGCCATATAGCAATATCAAATAAGTACAAACTCCATAATCCTACACTATTCGAAGAGCTAAAACTTGACTCAATAATAAATATCAATTTAAGCGATAACAACATAGGTCTAAATGGTATGAAATACCTAGCAGAATGTAACTTTTTGAAAAAATTAACATCACTTAATCTTTCTAATAATCATATCGGCTTTTCAGGTATGAAACTCTTCGCTAACTGTAACTTTTTGACTACGCTATTAAATCTGGACTTATCTAAAAATAGTATTGGACAAATGGGATTTAAGTACTTATCCACATGTGTCTTTTTGAATAATCTAATTGAACTAAACTTAGCAGGAAATAAGTCAGGTTATGCTGGTATGATGTACTTTGCCAATTGTAGATTTTTATCAAATCTTACTATATTAAATCTGGCTGAGAATTTCTTTGGTCAAGAAGGGATGACTTACTTTGCAAAATGCCAATTTTTAGTTAAGCTTTCTTACTTAGATATTAAATATAACAATATTGGAATAGAAGGAATGGCTCAGTTACCCAACTGCAAATTTTTATCAAGCTTAAAATTCTTAGATTTGGCTAATAATAAGATATGTCCTTCTACAATGGCTTTCTTACCCAAATGTTCATTTTTAAAAAATATTACTACCTTAAATATGTCAAAGAACTATATCGATTCTGAGGGTATGTCATTCTTGATTAATTGTAAATTCTTTGCTCAGATTGTTAACTTAGACTTATCAAATAATAATATTTCTGATGATGGACTTAAATATTTAGAATCATGTAAGTTCCTATGTTTTTTGAAGAATCTCGATTTATCTTTTAATAATATTAGTTCTGAAGGAATAAAATACCTTTCTGGTTGTAAATTTTTATATCAACTTCAAACATTAAGACTAGGATATGCAACTGACGGAGAGGAAGTTTTCAACAGTGATTGTAATTTGGTTGGACCTGATGGAATTTTAAATTTGATAGAATGTAAGTTTTTAAATCAGTTGAAAGTGCTTGATTTATGCTTTAACGATCTTGAGAATGAAGGAATACAACACCTACAAAAGTGTAATTTCTTAAAAAATGTTGAACATCTAAACTTAGAGCATAACTTATTAGACAAAGATGCCATCTTTTCATTTATTGACTGTAACTTCTTACTCAACTTAAAAATATTAAACCTATCGAGAAACAAAATTAACGACGATGGTATTAAATATCTAGCCGACTGCACCTTTTTAAATTCATTAGAAGTCCTTAACCTAAGCTATAACAAATTAACTCATTACGGTATAAAGAACTTCCAAGAATGTACCTTCCTTACAAAATTAATCTCTTTAAACTTTGCAGAAAACAAAATCGGAGACAAAGGAATAGAATACTTAGCAGGTTGTACTTTCTTAGAGAACTTAACAACATTAGATATTTCTAAATGGCCCCTTACAATAAAGCCAGTAAAAGGAATAACAGGTATTAACCATTTCAAAAATTGTGTTTTTGTTCCTAAGCTAACAACATTAATATTAGACTCGTGTAAAATTGATCATAAGGAAATGAAAGTATTCTCCGAAATGTTTAACAAATCAAATTTATCTGAATTAAACATATCTTATAACAGTTTAAAAGAAGAAGGAATGAAAAACTTCAGTGAAAGTAATTTGAACAGTCTTGTTGCTTTAGATTTAACTTCAACTGATATAAGCAGGGAAGGTATGAAGTATTTCTCAAAATGTGCTTTCCTTAACAATATTAAGATTTTAAACCTTACATCGAGTAATATAGGAGCAGATGGAATGAAATACTTACTTGATTGTAAATTTTTATCGGTTTTGACAGATCTTAACTTATCTTATGCTAATATTGAAGAAGATGGAATGAGACATTTGTCGAATTGTAAATTCTTATGTTTGAATAAGTTGAATTTGTATCAAAATAATTTTGAAGATGAAGGTGTTATGTATTTGTCAAAAAGTCCATTTTTATGTTTGTTAACTGATCTAAACCTAGGTAAAAATGGAATAAAAGATGAAGGAATGAAGTACTTTTCGTATTGTAAGTTTTTATACCAACTCAACCATTTGGATCTAAGCATGAACGACATAACCGAAGTCGGTTTTGAATACTTAAAAAACTGCAAATTTTTACATCAACTATCAACTCTTAAGATGGGAGTTAATAAAATTAACAGCAACGGAATAAAAACCTTAAAAGAATGTGAGTTTTTATCACAGCTAGTTCATTTAGACCTCAACATCAACCTATTAGATGATGAAAGTTGTCAAATATTAAGCGAGTGTAAACAATTATCACTTTTATCCTCTCTTAATTTAAGACTAAATTCTGGAATAGGAGAAAATGGATTAAAATGCTTACTTGAGAGCAAATATCTTGTTCAAATATCTGAATATAAATGTTCGAAGAAGTTTATAAGTGAAGAATTTGCGTTAGAATGGAGTAAGAACAATAAATTTATAAATATCAAAGAATAGAAAGAAGAGAATATTGGCATTTACTTTGATAATTATTTTATTTTTTAATTTTTTTAATAATAGATTAATAACTTATTTTTACTATAATATGTATTAATTTTAAGTGTTTATTTAGTTGTTTATTTTGTTTAATACGTTTTTATTATATATTTATAATGTATTTATAATGTTTACTGATTATAATTACTTTCTTATAACTAACTAACTAATTAAACTTAATAAATTTTCAATTTAATCAAATTAATAAATGGGAAATAAGCCAGCAATTATCACTAACTCAACTCCTTATAGTATGAAAGTTAAAATTCATCAAAATGAAAAAAGGTTTAAAGAAATAACTGAAGGGAGTACTTTATCTGTTGATGCAAAGGTTAAAACTCTTATAGCTGATTCTTCGTTTGGAATTGGTTATAAAAAAAATACTGATTCTAAAGGCCATGTTGAATATGTTGATTCTGATTTTCATGGTTTTTTTACGATCTCAGCAGATACAACTCAAAACGTAACTGATCGTGTACATCAAACTGATTCAAACTTTCTTTCTATTTTTATTATATACACTAATAAAGTAGGGAAAAAAGTTATTCATATTATTCAAGAAGATTGTGAATACTTTGGTCCTTTTATGCAAATTGTTGGATTTAAAGAACCAAAAGACGAAAAAACCTCTTTTAAGTTTGATCCATTAGAAATAGAAATTGCTCAAATAGCGCAAGAAGACCATCCTTGGAGATCTAAAGGAGGATCACAAAATTATTATTATAATAGGAAATGTGAAGACTGTGGTGGGAAAATTGATTGTAAGCCTTCTTGTAATCTTAATCGTACTTTAAAAGGAAGAACTGAATCTAGTTAGAAAGAAAGAAATTATAAGGATTATTATTAGAAAGAATCTTAGAAAGTTTATAAGAATAGTTTTTTATTATTTAATATTATTGTTATCTATCTTATCTAACTTAACTAAGTTTATTGCTAGATGATTTAATAGGATTCTCTTTAATATTATTCTAATTTAGTTGTCAGTATATTAAAACAACTGATAGTTTATTATGTTTTATATTATTTTTATATTATATAAAACTTTATTTTTTAACAACAAAAATGGGAAATAAACAATCAATTATTGCCAATTCAACTCCTTATCATATGAAAGTTAAAATACATCAAAATGAAAAAAGATTTAAAGAAATTGCAGAAGGAGAAGATATTAATATAGATGCTTCTTCAAAACCATCTGACGATACAAATTCAAAATTTGGTTATAAGAAAAATATGAATTCTAAAGGACATATTGAATATGTAGACACTGATTTTCATGGATTTTTTACAGTTTCATCAAATACTTATCAAAATGTATCAGACAGGGTTAAAAATAATGAAACTAATTTTCTTACAATGATTGTGTTATATCACGATGAAAAAGATAAACAACTTTGCCATATTATTCAAGCAGACTGTGAATATTTTGGAGCATTTATGCAAATAGTAGGTTATAAAGAAGAAACAAAAAAAACCAAAAATAATAAAATAAAAAAAAAAAAATACAATAAGTTAAAGGAAGAGAAGGAAGAAGAAGAAGATAAGAAAGAAGTTACTGAAATTAAAGAAAATAAAGATGAAGAGAGTAAAAAAGAAATCAAAAAAGAAGATAAGAAAGAAATCAAAAAAGAAGATAAGAAAGAAGATAAGAAAGAAGATAAGAAAGAAGACAAAAAAGAGGATAAAGATAAGAAAGAAGAAAAAGAAAAAAATGAAAAAGAAGAAAAAG
>Ga0100379_10003898_pt1 | contig 13405 bp, 15 predicted proteins | sample CryGeymeta201503_FD_80418 | JGI IMG/M metagenome (GOLD analysis project Ga0100379, IMG submission 80418) | Groundwater microbial communities from Crystal Geyser aquifers in Utah, USA - Crystal Geyser metaG 2015-03 | ecosystem: Environmental > Aquatic > Deep subsurface > Groundwater | place...
AAACTATCAAAATAATGATATCGTTCAGCTTTATGACTTCGGAAAAGGATAGTTGATTTAAACTCTTGACATCGAATAACCTGCAAAATCAACGGCCTACTGCTTGGGAGCAACCTACGCTCATTCTTCGGACAAGGATCTCATCGGCATCGCCCTAAGCGGAACAAACACAGTTAAGGTACTGAAGGACAAAAAGGTAGCAGGAACCATTAAATTCCAAGCAGCGCCCTTTACTTTAGACTTTTATCAGTTTAACAGAAAAGATTATCTTATTGTGGGAGGGGCAGAAGGGACGATATATTGTTTTAAGCTAGATTTCAGCAAATGACGTGATTATGCGCCCTTATTATTTTATCAGATCAAATGTACCCACCCAAGAAAAACACTAATAAACCAAATATTCCTCAACAGTCTCAGCGTCCTTCTCCTTTCTACTCTTCAGCACAGCGTCAGCCCAACATTCCTCCCTTCAGCAACACCCGCAGACCACTTTCTCCTCGTTACCGAGACATTTCGAATTCAAAAGATAGGTGCAAACCTCCAATAGCCCCCAATAGAAACAATAGACCAGCAACTGGAGTGTTTGGGAGCAGTACAAATCCTGTTAACAATAAAAGTCTATCTGGACTGAGCAGATATCAAAAAAGTACAACCAGCACAGCCTTAAACAGTGGCTTGACACGACTCAATTTTTATCAAAGGGCACCAGAAAATCAATTCAAAAAATACCTTGATGACAGTGACAATGTTTTTTGGGAAAATTCGACAACTGTCAGACATCTAAAAATATTGCGATTTGCCAAGTACAGCCTTCTTGCCCTTTTTTTTCTTCTGACCTTGACCTATTTTCTGATCGGAAGAATTAACGAGTATCCAAAAGAGCAGTGTCCTCACAATGCAGAGTGTGGGGTTTTTGTGAAATGCAAAAAAGGATATATATTAGAAAACAATAACTGTGTGATTGACCCCTCCATCAGAAATCAGGCATAAAGTATCTGCATAGCCGTAGTATAACAGCTCAAATTAGAGTATGGTAATCTAGATTGTGGACTCAGCAACAATTCCTCGACTATTATGAACCAAACCTAGCTTCAATTTCCAATCAAAAGGATTAGAGACGTTTTTGCCTAATTCAAAGTTGACGATTCGATTCTCAGAGAATAAATTTATGAGTATCTCAGCGATTCCTCTCATCAGTAGCAACGTGGGTACAAGCTCTTCACGAACATTATTCAACCCACCAAAAAGGTTTACTCTGTTAGTTGTAAAATGCAGATCTTCACCAGGAGCAGCCACTTCATTGGTTTCGTGGTCATTCTCATTGTTATAGCAATCTTAGGAGGATATTTTATAAGACAAATAATTTTCAAAAAACATGCTAAGATTGCATACCAATATTTAAGACTCAAAACCCTCAATGCCTAAGCAATTTTGATTGAGGAGCATAAGCCTACCTTGATAAAGATGGTAAAAAACTGGAACCAATAAATGTGGCAAGAGATAGATAGGCTCAGATGCGAGGAGAGGATGATAGTATTTTTTTACGAGCATGATCAACTATATTGGAGAGTGTTCAAATAATTATGATATGTATCAATTGGTGTATCACTTCTCCTTCTTCTTGAAATATTTTTCGTATTGGGCCAAGGTTTAGTTTCTAGCTTAGCTATGATCGATCATGGGACGAGGATATTTTGCACCATTTTTTATGTATTTTTAACAAGTCTGATGCCATTTGTGAATGTCTTCGTTGGGAACAAATTGGAGCTCTGGAACCCATCTCTTAATGTATATACATTCAGGGTCGTAGTTAGCTTGCTGGCTCCAGGGATTGAAAATTCTAAAGTATGGGGAAGCATCAGTCCCATTTCCCACAGTCCACTGCCATCCTCCAGAGTTCTGCATGGGGCTATAATCAACTAATTTTCTGGCAAAATATTTTTCTCCCTCGTGCCAGTCCAAGAAAAGATCCTTGGCGAGAAATGAGGCAACAATCATTCTACATCTATTGTGCATGTAGCCAGTTGTATTGAGTTCTCTCATGGCTGCATCAATGATTGGGAATCCTGTTTATCCTTTTTTCCAAGCCTTTAGATGATCTTAGTTGTATTTCCACTGCACCTGATCGAATTTTTGCTGGAAGGAGTAGTTAGGTTGAGGCTGTTGAAGAACTTTTGGAAAATAGTGTGTGATGTTGACATAGAAATCTCTCCAATGGAGCTCATTAATGATGTTGTTCTCAGGGCCAAGTTCCTTCAAAGCAGCTTCATAAGTCTATCTAATAGAGATGGGTGTAAAGTGAAGATAAGCTCCCAAGCGAGTGCTAGGAATTGAAGGGTTGTTTCTATCCTTGTTGTAGTTTTTGAAGTTTTTGAGGTTTCCCAATATTTATAGTCCATTTTGGCGCCCGCCCCTCACCACTATATCATCGTTTCCTTCAAAAAATTAATACATGTCTTTGTTGATTTTTCTTCCAGGAAGATTTTAAAGATCGTTGACAAGTTAAAAATTGTCTTCTTTGAACTCAAAAGGGTCGGGTTTGTCCACTTTAAGATTACTAAGGCAATAATTTTTAAAAGGAGTGAAGACAAGGTATGGTTTTCCACTGTTAGGAGATAGAGTTTTCCCCTCAAGTATAGGATATAAAACATAGTCCTCATATGATTTTACCTCGATGTTTTATGATTATCCCCACTTCTCGATCTCCGTATCCCTTTTCTTAGCAAACGGCGTGTAGTCGTAGTTGTAGTAGATGGAACATATTTTTTGTCTCTTATGAATGGTCTTGAGGACTTACAGGTTCTCACCATGGAACATGTAAAACTTTCCCTTGAGTTTTTATATGTCCTTGGAAAGTTATTAGAGGCATTAGATCATGAACTGGGCACTGTTGTTACTGAAATACTAGTTTTTCTTGGGGTTGATCTGAGGGTCGTGGAAGATGAAAATAGGGGTGACTTTCTTATATTTCTTCACCTGTCTGATGAGAGCAGTATTATCGATGAGGCGAAGATCACGGTGGAAGAGGAATATATTCATTTGATTATAAGTTCAAACAATTATCACTATGTTTATAGTTAAGGATCAGAAAATTTAAAAAAGAGAGCACAAGCAATAAACCTCCATGATCATGTTTGATTTTATAATAGATGCAAAATTAATAAGTTCATCTAGTTGATTTTTCCGTCTCTCTCCTTCAAAATTCAACTGCCTTCAAATAGTTGTCCCTGACCTTTCAATAAAACAACCTTCTTTTCAAAAACAACAACAGCTAGATCTGCATCCCTGCCAAAAATATTGCCACCATAGCCAAGAACCAACACTCCCTGATCCTCCTTCTTCATGACCCTCAAAGAAAGCAAGTTTAGGAAGTTTGGGAAAATGAAGAGGAAGAATAAGAAGATATTATCAAACCAAACCACCTCGATCAGCTTTTGTTTGAAATGCTAAGCAATGTCCATAAAGGAACTCCATTCAACAATGCACTCAAAGGTGAATTCCAATGCTAGATCAAATTTCCTTCTCTTTAAAGCCTCAGCAAAGCTAAAGAAGCTATTGAAGAGCTCCTAAGAAGGATATAAGAGGATCTCCAGGCTTCTAATGTGCAAATGGAGCTGTAGGAGTAGGAGTGTGAGGATCTGGTTTAATAGTGATTATTGCAGAGATATAAATACACATAAAACTCATATTTTATGACGACTGCCATACGTAGTGCTGAGAGAAACATCGGTAGTATACTAACTCTTCCGGGATTTCGCCCTCTCAGCAGAACTAGGAGAGTAGTCGTATGTTTCGAACATTTCTGGGTTATTATATTAATACGTTGAATATCAGGCCGCTTGAGGAGAAGAATGTTTTATCTCCAAACATCGTCAGGCTCAGTGATTTCTTGAAGGCCAGAACTGAATGATATTTCTAGAGGAATTATGGGGCTGTTGAGCCTTCTCTCCAAAAAGGCAACTCTTTGATCGTATTTGAGAGAAAGCCAAGGGTGCATCAGAATCTCACTGATGCCATTATATCCTAATCTCTTGCGAGCAGTCCTTTGTAACATCTTACTCAAACTATAATTACTTTGTTTACAAAGTCCACACCTTATTTTGATATTCTGGACATGTAGCTGGCTGGAATTTTGGCTTCCCGACCCAACATTTACTATCTGATGGTTTTTCGATCCCTGCCATTGTATGGCCTTTTCCCAACAAACAGCTCATAGGCAATGACTCCGACAGCATAAAAGTCTGCACAAAAAGAGTGATTTTGCCTAAGCAATACTTAAGGAGCCATATAGCCTGGAGTTCCACTTGTTTCATGACTGTTTTATGGCTTCCAATATCTGGCAATGCCTAGATCCGTAATTCTAGCATACCCTGATCGATCGAGGATTATATTTTAAGGTTTGATATCTCGATGAATGATGTTGCGCTGATGGAGATGGTTGAGTCCTTCAATGAGACACCTAACCAGGAACTCTTTTGATAATAGTAAAAATACTTATTTGCTCTTCGCTAAATGCATAATTTCTGTTGATGTAGTACCTCAAATCTCCACTATCGAGATAGTCCATCAGTAAATATAAGTTTTCCCGATCCTGAAAGGCACATTTCATGTTGACTATGAACTCACAATTTCCTTATGTCAGCAAATGTGACAATATTTATCTTTAGTTGATGACTGACTGCACGCTCTTTTTTGTTATCACTCTCGCTTTGTCGATGACTTTTAGGGCATATATGTCCTTTGTCTTCTTTTAAGTGACCTTCCAGACGCGTCCGAACCCTCCCTTGCCAATGATTCTGGTGAAGGAGTACATTCCTTTGTTGTCTGAATAGCAAAGCTTGTACATTAGGGAACTGGGTCTTCTTTAGTCGTCTTGCAGCTGCTGCTTCCCATCGTTTTATTATCTATTTAATAATATTTCCCAACACAATAAACCAGCCTCCTTCCCTTTGATACATCTCTCTTGATTCATCATTAGGAACTTTTGATTTATCCAGGGCAAAGTTGGAAGTATTAATACGGAATATATTTTGAAAAGTGTAGTTTATAGAATTCATAGAAATTACAATCAGAAATGAGCCAAAGCAGTATCAGTTCTTACGGACTCGTTGATTTGTCAACGGTAACCCAAACTAGCAATGAAAAATTGATCCACAAAATCCTGGAGCTTGAGGGCATGCTCTATGAGACTAACATCTAAAATCAGCATCTGAGACAGTAACACCATCGACTGGAAGATTAATATTATTGCAAGAAAAAAATGGCTGTCAGGTTACAGAATCCTAACATCGTGAAGCCTAAACTCCGAAGAAATAATTCCCAAGAACTGTTTGGGTGCTTCGCAAAATCTCAGAGCTACACCCCAAAGCATGCCCAAACACCTTCCACATGTCACACAGTTCAGCCTATTACAGGTCTCGAGGAAAGTTTTCATAAATTGAACCTCAAAGAGACGAACTAATCCAGCTTCTCTTCCCAAAGCTCAAGCAGGCTTACTAGTTCCAGGACAACAGGTATTAGAAAAAATACGGGATTTTCAAGAGTGTCGGAAAATCACTAAACAACAACTTTCCCGTTTCGAAGCATTGAATAGATCTGGAATGGAAAAGGTTAATCTTTCTTAAAGAAAAAGGCTCCTCTAAGTCATATGAAGAGAAAATCTTATCTAACATGATCTTTATGTTTATCACGTCTGAATATCATCCATCATGCTCTTTTGCAACGGGGGCGGAAAGACACGTTAGTATTTGTAAACATCATTTATGTTTAATCGACAGGTGTAAATTTTCTTTTTTTAGGCTATTTTTTGACCACAGCAGTCGGAGTAGCCTCAACAACTTTATCCAACTTTACATCTTTGATTATTTCCTCTATATTTTAATGAATCTCTGCTATAGGCTCTTCCTGGATGACTTCATTTGGTTCACTAATAAACTCTTTGACAAATTCTTCGTTTTTGACGTATAGAAAATGAGTCGATAAAGTTCCATAAATTTCAAATAATTTCTAAAAAAGTTGTTTGCATTTGAGTTTAGCATTGAGCAAATACTTCCATTATCGATTTTCTTTTGGTTACTTTCTGATTTTTCCTATCACCTGATTGATCTTTTGAATGATTCCCGTCTCGAGTTATTGAGCCTATTTTCTCATAGAAAGGTAACGCTTTAAAGCTGCATCAAGCTCAACTGAAGGCTACAGCACAACTTTTTTTGCATAGAAATAATCTTCGACTTCCTAATTATAAATGTATTTCTAGAGTCTGTCACACCCGACAGTCAGAATGTTAGCATACTCAAACTACAGAATGTTGTGAGCTTGCATCAGGTTAAAATGGCTAGACACAATCTTCTATATTTAGAGCCATAGTTCCTCTTCTTCTTTTACGATCCATTGGCCTATAGTACTTATCCATTCTTTCGATTATTTGTGTGCTCGAATGATTTATCCTTATACTTTGGCTTTTTCTTAATATAGGGATTCTAAGTTCAGTACACAGCTTTTCGGTTTTAACCTGAGGTTTTGAAGATATGTAGTGAATTTGAGAGATGTCAGACAATCGTTAGCATTCATTTTATTGCTGAACACACTGAAGCAATAAACTGCTGAGACTTCTTTGATTAAGGCTTATTTTAGATAAAGACTGAAATCATCATCAGAAGCCCCAGTTTCAGTTGCAATGATTTTATCAAGAGTCTCAGCTTGCATATAGTTGAACAAGTTGATAAACCAAGAAGTGTGTTTCTTGGAGGCTTTAGTTGTATAAGGGTGGCTCAGTTTGACAATATTGAGCTTACTCAACTTATACTCGGTAACATTTCCATGTTTATCGTACCCATTGTCGATTTCGATCTTTATCTACATGTTGGTAGTTGTACTGTAAATGTAAGGTTCTATGTTTATTATCCGTTTTATCTGCTCAGCTACAAGCTTTTCATGAAGATGCGGATAATTTTAAGGGCACTCTTCATATTCTGAATCATGATTTCAGGTATTCCCACCAGTTTAGCTCCCTCTAAAAGATCATTTGCCAGCCAATTATGCAACTCACTTTTGGCACTGGTTCCACCCAGTAGGTCATTGATCTTCCCATCTCTATGCTCCCAGCAACTGAGCTTGATAGTGACTCGGTCATCGAGTTATCTTTCGTAGCAAGTGTCAAAAAGAGCGGCTAAAAACTGTAGGAGGAAACCTTGATTTTGAGACTATCCAATCAATCTACATGACTCCATTAGTACATCTTTTATTTTTTTTATTCATCGTTTCCAAGGATCAGAACTGTACTGTCTTTTCCTTTAAGAAGATCATCAACACAAGCATCGATTATTGGATTATGATTATGGCGCTGCTTTATGATAAAAGTACAAGTTTTTCAGTGAGGAAAGATACAGCCTCAAAAGTAAAATCTTTATGTTTTCGACCAGGATCATCAGCAATTCCTTTGTATGTGATTTTTTTCTCAGAAGCATCAAGAAAGCTCAGTATTTTGAGAGTTTCTGGCTATTCGAATAATGCGTAAGCTTTGCACTGCTTTTCCTCGACATGTTGAGTTTCTTTTTCCATTTCTACGATAATAATACTTAATTATAAAATGAACACCGAAACTGCTGGAGCTCACATTTCTTTGAGACACTCTTCCCTTTGGAGAAAACCTCTTGTCTATGAAAAATATCAAAAAGCTCTGCCTCAGTGCCACCTTCAGATGAATGAAAGTAAAATATATTTGATTCAGTGGGAACTAAAGGCTGCTCATGGACAACCAGAAACAACTCAGTTAAACTAAGTTCGACTCTTCAGCAGAAAAACACTAGACCAAAATTTGCTACTTTTAAGTCCGAGAGATAAGATAAACAATCGCAGGCAAATCTACCAGCAAGCCAAGAGGTTCAAACAAAAAGTTATCGATTAGCAGAATCAATGATTCGATAAAAAGAAGAGAACGTCACTCAAGCAAGGTCCAACTATTTGACATTGGCAACCTATCCAGCTGTGGGAAATTGTCCTTTTATGATGAACTATCATAGCCGTCTGGTAAATCCTGGCTATGTTCGCAACGTGAAGGGTAAGCACTTTGTTCGTTGATTGATGGCCATAAAAATATAAATTATCATCCTAGATTGATCTTGAATCCTTTTGGATCCTTTTTGCTTGTTGATATGTTGATCACTGGTCGGTATTGAGTGTTCTCTCCAAGGTTCAAGTATATATTGTTGCTGATGTTATTATTTATGATACTTGAACCCTACTCTTGAGAGCTCTTTTTGGAAAAATCTTTTGGCTTTGGCTTGGCTACGCCTATTTATTCAAAAAAATTGGGTGGAGTACAATCAGTTGTAAAATTGGTTTTCTTCTCCAATTTTTTTGAAGAGTTAGTTTACAAGTTAAGATCAGACATCCCAGTATCATTAGTGTATGGCTCAGATTTCTGTATTGTTTAATCAGATTTTTTTATAAATGAGTTTGACTTTAAAAACTGCTATAATTTTTAACGTACTTACTCATACTATTGTTCGTGATTATTCGCATAAATCTCTTTGTCACTTTATCCCTCACTCTGTTCTTACAGGTCTGAAATATTTGTTTTTTTCTTCGAGCTAAAATTATTTCCAAAAGGAGGAGAAGTTTACTCATAATATGACTATCCTTTGTTTTCTTAGCTGTGATTTGATAAATTTGAATCCATTTCACTATCTTCATCCTTGTCCATCATAGAGCTGCTCACTTCACTTTTCTTCCTCCTTTCTGACTCACTTTTGAAATCAGATATGTCAACTGATTAGCTCTTCAATTCACAAGTCTCAAATTGTTGTATGGAATTAACTTGGTACTCTTTGAGCTTTTATTCAGTATCTCTTTTGATATTTTGAGCTTCTTTTTCATTAGTCATCCCTGTTTATTAGAATTCATCATTGAACATCTCGACAAAAATGATCTTTTCCTTCTTCAAAATGATGGAATAGACCTTGCACCAAGTGTTAATTTCGTAGAGGTTGTCACGACACATCAAGCCATCAATCGCAAAAGCATCGCAAAGTGTCGTGCATACTGTATGATCATTTACCTATTCTTAATAGTTTTTAGCAGACTGGATCTCATAATTTGAGTACAGGATGTTTCTCATCACAATTTCCAGGATAATACCCACAACTCTGTGTCTATTCAGATGGTATTGAACTGATTTCAATTTTTTCTTGTACTCTTTGGGAAGCTCTTCAGGTAGCAATTATTTTAGAAATTAAGAAAGCAATTTTTTCAAGTGAAGAGATTCCATTGGTTGCTTATTGAACCAGAGCTGCTTATCGTTAAGAAGAGGGGTATTTTGTATAATTGTCAAATCTGTGCTCTTTGAAAAGGAATAAATCCTAAGCTTATGTAAGGCATAGTTTTAGTATTGAGGACCATTTAGAAAGACTGCCCCTCGTCCGTTGAATGAAACTCTCCTGTCTCTGCTGAAACCTTAGTCTTCTGAACTCAGTCTATCTGCCTCTTGCTGCAGACGTGTACTTTAGAGTTGTTTGAGATGCTCCTTACGAATATGACATAGCAAGAGATAGTTAAAAGCCCGGATGTTGGCATTAGGACCTGCCCCAATGATATTGGTCAAAGTGTTATTATGAAAGATATCTTTGAGCGAAGGAAATGGTTCTTTCGGTTTTTAACTGGCTTGATCAAGCCCTTCTATTTGCATAAGTTTTTAGAACTAGTGTTCGATCTCTAAATTTTAGACAGTGTTTTCCTCAAAGCTTCTCACCTTTCGCATGATTAAATTTATGTGATAGAATCATTATAATCATTTTGAATTAGTTGCTTTCCATTTCCATGAAATACACCGAATCCAACTAGCACCCTACTGCTCCCTTCAGGGAAATCATAAATCTCCAGCTAGAGAAAGTCTATCAATAAACAGAATCGACTCTGGCCAAAGAGATTCCCCTTACCAAAACATTGAGCTCTTATGACATTGATAGGAAGGAAGTGGCCACTGAGGAAGGGAAGTCATCTGAGTTAGAAGGGTAGAAAACAATGAAAATTCAGCCCAATTCTCGCAAAGCCTAGTTCCTCTCAACTAAAACCATTAACGAAAATGGTCAATCTGTTTAACCTTAAAATTGTTAGGATCTAGATTTTTAGCTTTTTAGCAACATGAGTGTAGGCGAAACCGCTCACATTCTCCGCCTGGAGAAGAACTTCAAATCCATCACTCAGCCATTTCTCAATTTGTGCAAATCACTGTAAGAGACTAATTATTCAGAAAGCTAGGTATGTGTCAGCACACTGATAGTTTCATAACAGTGAAGAAAGGAAATCACAATAATTGCAGATGCGTTTTCAAGATATGGGGAGCTTCAGAGCCAGATACGACTGTGTACCAGTTGAGAAGATATGGGAGAGGCAAATAGGCAAAACTGATTATGGTTGAGGGAGATGAGATGGCCTTTCATAACTTTTATCTAGCTCTGCTGAGGACACTTGAAGTCAAAAAATTAGTCAAGTATGAATTAAAATATATAGAGTTTCTCCAGGAGCAAGAGTTCAACTTTTATTCGATGAGGAAAGCGCTGAAACATACGAGTGTACAAAAATATGCAGCAAAATGCACAAAATGCTCAGCAAAGGAAAAAAAATTGATAACGATGCTGTGAATGATCTGGTGTCTAGATTGAAAAACTAGTCCAGCCGTCTCAAAAATCTTGTTTACAAACGGGAAGACCTCCTAGATTTGAACACTCTTGAGCAACAGATGGAAGCTTTATGCTATCAAACATCAGATATAATCAGTCTGTTTGGAAAAATCTACCAAGGGGAATACCAAGTCTACAGGTAAAAAAGATAAAGGCTACTTAAACGATTTCCTATCAGTGATTTATTCAGACAACTCTAGATCTCTGAGCACTACAATCAGTTCAGAAGACTGCGTTCTTTAAAATAAATCGAGGATGAGGAGAAAATACCCTACATGTCTGCTACTAGGGAGCTGAAAAAGCTAGCAACCGTGACTTCAGCTAGTGCAGCTTATGAGCATATTCTTATATTCAGGCAGCAGATAAGAATCGCATACAACTGCTATTTCAAAAATTGTCTCCGGTTGGGTGACATGGACGACTATCTTCCCGTCACGATATTCTGTGTCTTGGCAGTCGACAGTGAAGAAAATATATTGGGTTTGATTAAGTTGCTCATGTCATAACTTAAAGATTCGGATGACAATGAGTGGGAGAAAAAGACTCTAACTGATCTTGAGGCTGCTTTTGAGTATATTTTGCAACAATGGAAGATTCCTAAGTGATATTTTGTAGATATATAAATATATACTTATTCAAAATGTATAGGCTGAAAAATCCTCTCACATAACTAATTCTTCCTCCTCTTCTTGGTTGCCTTGTGAAAATATGAAAAAACAACTGCTTGTTGAAACTGCTAATTGTCCCGTTGATTCGTTGAAGTCGTGGCCGAAAACCCGAGAGTTGCAGCTAAAGGGATTATTTCTCTTTCCATCTCCGACCTTCCTCGTCTTGGTTTATTGTCCAAAATCGAGCTCGTAGTGAACATTGTCACCGTTATTGGGATCCATTATATGAAAGGAGTTTCCATAGTTCCCAGTTACAACATTGTTGTTGGCTTCAGTTATTCTAAACCGATCCTCTAGCACTTCGGCTTAGAAAAGCTCAGGAAGATGTTGTTTGATTTCTTCATCGATATAGATGGTATGTAGAGGTTAGCGGTTATAGCACATATCCCATACCTTTACTGAAATCAGGTCCCTAGTGACTATTTTCTTCGAGTCTGACAAAAAATTAACAGAGGTATACTGTTTTATTATTTCGCTGATAAAGCTGTTCTATTGAACCGATGAAACAAAATGAAGAGAATTGGGATGGATGATTGATTCTCGACTATCCAAGACGTTAAGACTACCGTGATTTGTTCCAACAGCGAAAAGTGATTCATTGGTTGGATGAACTTGAGCGCATGTGATTTTATTGGACTTAGGGTGTTGAGAATTTTCATTTATTTTATGGATAACATAAGGCGTAGCATTTTTTTGAAGACTCCATAATAGCATCGACTGCTCTTCTGCCGTGAAAAGATACTACTCGTTGTTGGTTAACCCAAAGGAGCTGATTGGACTGTATGAGGTGTTGCTAAATGACCTTTGAAGATTAACACGAACAGTAGTTTCCTCCTCACTTGGAGGGCACACTAAATCTTAAGACCAGTTTTCCAGCCACTGATGATGCTCTTTTTCATAAAGTTTCCAGAGCTTTACTGTATGAGTATTGCCTGTCAGGAGCTTCATGTACTTTCCTTGGGGACGAAGCCAATGAATATCCAGGATCTCTTCGCTGATGTTGAGGTTTTTCAGTGTGTCAAAGTTGGGATGGTGAGCTTCGAATTCATAGTAGTAGTCGTACTACTGGCAACTTTATATTTTTTCGGGAGAGTGGAAGATAATGAGACGTCCTGCCCGATCTCCAAGTGCCAGGAAGGCACCTGTGGGGTCAAACTTGACAGTGGTGATGTTGTCTTCTTCCAGTAGTTTTTAGCTCTTGCTTTTGTATCCAAAAAGTTGTGAGCAACTATACTTTGCAATACCTTAACTCTCTTCGCACATCTTAGTATAATACTAATTTTTAGAAGAAGCGTTTTTTAGATTAAGTTCGGCCAGTAACAAGAAATCGATACAATTTGCTTCCAAAAATCCAGGATTGAACTGATATTTCTAAAATTTGAATTAAATTTTGGAGAAAGTTCTTATTTTGACAGGAGTTTTTTTGGACATTTTCACATATGAAAGGAAATTATTCCCTCCAAATATTAAATAATCGCAAAAAACATGGACTTTTAGCCCATCCTGTCTTGAGTTGGTCTTCTGATCGGAATGATTTTACTTACTAATAAAATAGGAAAAATAGTTATTTATCAACAGTAAGATATGCTACTTAGATATTCTTCTATGATGGAAATTCAACAACAAAGCATTCTCTCAACTTTAGAGAATCTTTTATTTATGAATACAACAACCATCATCAGCTCAATGCACTATCAATTAGAATCCCGTTATTCTTTCTCTTCAACTTCTACGGCCTTCACCTTTTCATCATTGTGAAGATAGTCTCCATAAAAAGTGTGATATTCATCGATAATCTCAATCCTTGGAAGATTTTCTATCTTCAGAAGGAACCCTTCAACCATGGTTTTGACTTCCCATTTGCTGTTGTTTTTAAACCTTATCTCAGGAATAAAACTCACTCCTTTGTAAATTGAAGCCAACTATTATCTGAGCTCCAGCAATTCATTGGATGTTCGAGTCAGATACAGGTCCTTTCTTCTGAACCTAAAGCTAAACTTTTCGTTAACTGAACCTCTTTTGAGGCGCTCGACTCTGACTACTTCAATGAGTCCACCT
>Ga0100379_10003902_pt1 | contig 13394 bp, 12 predicted proteins | sample CryGeymeta201503_FD_80418 | JGI IMG/M metagenome (GOLD analysis project Ga0100379, IMG submission 80418) | Groundwater microbial communities from Crystal Geyser aquifers in Utah, USA - Crystal Geyser metaG 2015-03 | ecosystem: Environmental > Aquatic > Deep subsurface > Groundwater | place...
ACCTAAATTGAGAAGCAAAAACAAGTTGTCTCTGGAAAAGAATCAGAGCTTAAAAATCAAAAAATGTAAATAGCAAAGCTACTGCAGAAAATTGATTTGATATACGAATAGCAGATCAAAATTATTCAGATCATCGAAAATAGCTACGTTGATGATGCTAAAAGAGATGTGGAGTTGAATAATCAACTAACAGACATGAAATAGTATATTGGAAAGCTAAACCAAACCACTAACTTCACTCTTCAGGATATATACCAGCAGGGAGGCAATATTGTCAACTTTTTGACCAAAAATGAGTCAGAACTAAGATATAAAATTCAAGACCAAACCTCTCACTATCAAGCTCTGATTTCTCAAAAAGATCAGTAAATTCTCTCCATCAAACTATAAAACTAAGGATATCAAAACAGGCTAAGACTCAACGAATAAAATGCTGTGAAGCAAGACTAAATTTACGAGAAGATAATTGAATTGACAAGAGAGAACGCCGCTATTAAGGAGCAGCTTAACTACAATAACAGTGAATTTGAAGCAGAACTAGGGGTCAAAAATCAAAGCATTCTTCAGCTTGAATCAAAGATAAAATAAATAGATCGGCTCCAGAAAAGAGAGCTCTAAGATTTGAAGGAGTACATAAATCAAAGGGAAAAAGAGAGTGCTGAAGCATCGTAGTAAGGTCTCAAATTCAGAGAATAGCTGGAGGAAAAAGACAGAGTAATTATAAGATTGAAAGAGGAAAACCAGCAGTTGGAATAAAAATTGATAACCCTGACAAAATCAATAGATTCGAGGTTGCTTGAAATTGAAAAAGTAAGCGAATAAATGTAAACCAACACCAGAGAAATATAAAACTATAAATAAATCATCAGGAAATATGAAATGTAGGCTCAAAAAAGCCAACTGCACCAACTTGATAATAGTCGAATGACGTCTCAGCAAAAGAAAATCGAAAACCTATAAAAAATTATTGAAGTCAGAAATATACAGATTGCTGCTAATGAGTAAAGTTACTTCAAGCAGAAACATAAACTAGAATAAAGCTAAAAGGAGCTGATAAGATATAAAAGCATGATCAAGGAGCTTAAGTCAAACAAAAAAAATTCCCATGAACTATAGCATCAGTTGAGACATCTCGAAGAAGAGAATGACAGGCATACCTCTAAATTTAGATAAGTATCTGATCTGAAATAGAAAAATATGCAGCTCGAGAGATAGTTGCGCTTGCTACAAACCAAGTTCAAATAAAGCTAGCATAAGCTGTCCATTGCCAATCAACAAATTAATAAACTGAGACTGTAGCTTGATAAACTGCTTGAATTCAACAGTCAGACAATTAGAAAATTCGAGACAATTCAAAATGCAGATACCGATAAGCAAGAGCTCTATAGCAAAATATATCAGCTGGAAGATGAGCTTGATCTGGTAACAGGACAGTTCAAATAGCTGCAGCTTGACTACAATTTCATGAAGAGTAATCAAGACCAGAACAACATTCACCTTCACGCTTACGAGCATAAGTATTATTTGGTCTATGCAGGAACATGTAGTTAGAAAAGGAATATATCAAACTGCGGGATGTTCTCAACAACCTTCACAATTAAAATTCAAAACTTAATACAAAAAATCACTACTTTGAAATCTAACTGAGGAAGGCTTAAATACTTCAGCAGAAGGTACCTGTACTTCTATCAAGATCCAAGTGCTGAACAGCTAAATCAACAGGCTTTCATTTGAGAACATCAACCTGAACTAGTAGGTTGCTTCATGTAAGTTAGCTCTTAGTGGAGAATCATCGGTCGAGAGAAAGACACAAGAACAACTCTGTCTGATCGTGATGCTATTCGCAGAGATATAATCCCTGAGAAGCAGGCTGAAAGATTCAGAGCATGAACTACACAATTCGAGAGCAATCCAGCTCAGTCGATACCGATATTGAGCTTATATGATGTTTATATTTATAGTCCAATGATATGTAAAAATAATGCTACTGGCCATCATATTTTTTTTTTGTTGGACGAATAATTCGATTTACTGTCTTGCATATTGAAGAGATCACATTCGTGTTTGTCATAGCAATAGAATTCGTGGAACTTCTTCTTGCAGTCTTCACACTGATAATGAGTTGCACCTTTTTCAAAGATAGCATAACAATGGGCACACTTGTTGTTAAGACTAAAGCAACCCTTCTTCTTTTTGCCAAATAGCTATTTGATAATTTTGTGAAATTCTTCCAGCTTTGCCTCATATCTGCTCTTTTCTTCTTTCTTTTTTTGGTTGCTTTCTACTATAAAATCATATCTTTTCTTCAGTTATTCGTACTTATATAAAGTCTCATCAAGAAATTTTTGTTTTCCACAGGAACATTCCAGACCCTTTTAGGTCAGAGCATTTAGAATTGCATTGATCTTTTCATCTTTTTATTCCATGTATGCTTCGATTTTCTATATATGTACTTCGAATTCTCTAACTTGATTTTTCTTGGACAGCAGATACTCAAACAAATATGGCTCGTTTTATTTCAGAAGAGAGTCATGCTCTTGAGGTGACCTTAATCTCATTTCATCGATCTCATTTGAGAGTTCATTGATTCTCAGCTTCAAAGCTGTATTTTCTTCAAGAATTTCTTTGTGGAGATCAGCAAATTCGCTCGTTTGTTTAAGACACTCTTCATAATTCACGAGTATTTCTTTGAGATTGACGACATTGTCAAATTATTTCATGATGAGTAACTCTGTATCATTTTCGATGGCTTCACTTCTACCAAATATTAGATGATTCTTTGCAGCTTCTCTTTGTTTCTCCAGTTCGAACTTACATTCAAGATATTAATCTTTTGACTTTTTGTAGAGTTGTTTTATTTTGTTGTGGTTCTCTTCAGCATTATTTTTCTGTCCTTCAAGTTATAAAAGCTGGTTATGGATCAGAACAGTCTTCTCATTCATTTGTCTGTATTTGCTCTCCATTACCATCTTCTCATTTTCCATGTCATCAATGAAGGCATACGCTTCTTTGACATTGTTTTTGATCTGGTCAGTTGTTTTCAGCACAAAAATTTAGTAATTTTCTTTGATATTCGATAGGTTGTTCACCTCCTGCTCCAGAGACGCAATTCTGTTTTTTTGAGTATGAAGCTGTCTCTTCAGATTGCTTAGCTAAACTTATTTTTCATTGATTCCCTCAACATATTTCCTGAACTACTTCTTGTTCTGAACTATTTCCTCTTGCTGAAGATTCCTACATAAAGCTTATAGTTCAGTGATTTTATTTGATTGCTCAGCTGTGATTGATTAATAGTAGCCCTTTTGATCTCTGAGCTCTTTTTGATGCTTCTACTTTTATGCTTTGAGAGTGTACTCAAGAGTTTTATTTTCTTCTGACAGAGACATATAGTTGGAGGTGAGCTTATCATAACTATTCCTGAGGATCTCAAAGTACTCGTCTTGACTGGGCGCAATTTGACTCATTAAGAAAATTTATGAGCTGAATTGAGTGAGTCGGAATTTAGTATGACTACACTATTGAGTCAGATTATAAAAGTTATGACAATTAGACAATTGAGCAACAATCATTTGATCATTCGGTTTCAACTTCCTCCATTTGTTCAGATTTGACTTTGAACTCGAAGACAGTTCTGGCAAACTGGATTCTGATTGGTTTGTTGGGGACAAGAGTGAAGTCTTCCTCCAGTCTGATCAAGGTGCCAAACTTAGCTTTGGTGTCAGCAATGTAGAAATCTCCATCCTTCAAGACGATTTCAGCGTGTTTTCTGGAAACTGAAATATCAGTGATTCTGATTTCACAGTCATGACCTCTCCCTATTCTGATGGATGAGTTTTACTCACTGGAGACAAGATGAAGCCATCTTTCATCTCTGTTCTCATGTTTGTTGCCGATGCTCTCAAACAGAATGTAAGGTTTGTTGGGCTTAGAGATCGTCATCATCTCAATTTATTTCTCAGCAAATCTCACAATTTGAGGGAAGGGGAATTTGCAAATTTCGCATTCGAATTTGGTAAAGTTGTAAGATTGAACGATCCCCTTGATTTCTTTTTTGACCTTTGAGTTGATCCAAGTTTTGAGACAGCCAACATGAATGAGTCTGCAACTTCCTTTGCAATTGCACGGAGAAATCAATGGATCAGTTTCAGTTTCTTCACTGCAGAGACAGACTTTGCAACTTCCTTCACCCTCTTCAAGAGCCTTATCGTGCTCTTTAATGTGTTTTTAGACCTCAAAAACTCCATTCGTTTATTCAAAATGGTTGGTGTTTCTGATAGATTCTGTCTTATTTTCGTTCTTGGATTCAATAATCATATATTCCACTCTTCCGAGTTTGATGATGTTTCCGGGTTCTACATAGAATTAATCTTACTTAGGGGGTAGCCGCTAAAATTGCCAACTTTATTAAACTCCCTGACGACAAGGTAAGGAGTTCTGTAATGGTAGGTTGGCTCATGAGGGTTTTCAGCTTCTTTTTTGAAGTTACACTTCAGTTTGAACTCAGGAGTATTTTTAGACTTGTCAATGAGGACTTCAGCAACCAAAGAATTATTATTATTTTATTGGTGCTTGTTGTTGGTGTCGAATATCTGGAATTACTATCGATGTACTGTATCGGATTTGTGATTATCTCTGTAGATTTTGCAGGAATTCTTGATGTATTGGGTCTACCGACGATAAGCATCTTCTTGTGCCTCATAGTCATACAGTCCATGGGAGTCTTTGGTCCAGGTGGAGATGTTAACTTAGACGCTAAATAAAAGATAACTTACTATGGTCCCTTGTTGGGGATTTTGGTGCTGTTTCTACTCATTATGCCAAGGTTCTTAAATAATATTTATAGTTGATTAGAATATAGAAGTGCTTCCTATTAATACCCGCTTGACTAATTGTGTATAGCGTGTCTAGGTTTCGTGGCAATTTCTATCTATATATCACCGGCATTAAAATATTCAAAACGATGACTGTATGCAGCGAAATTTAAATTTGATTGTATAGCTTATCAGCATTTAAAATTATTATAGTCATATATCAGTCAAAAGTGCCATTCCTCAAGTTTGTTATTCAACTTAAATGGCTCAGGAGAGTAGCTTTTTTTGTATTTTTCAGCTGAATGCTCCTCGACAATTCTTCTGCTATTTGTTAAACAACTCTATACCCTTTCCTTGAGCCGAATAATCAACTCCAAGTTATGTTTATGCTACAAAATCATCTCTTCAGAAATATTTCTCATCTTTTTCTTAGCTGGTTGAGAGACTTCTTTCATGAATTACTCGTCATTGAAGGTCACAAGTCTGCTGACTTGCTTTACTTAGGAAGGATTTTTGAATCGACTCTTGTAGATTCTGTCTTGATAAAATCCTAACTAAGATGATGCTTGTTTTTAGGGAAACTAAGCTGTGAAATTAATAGAGCTCATGTAGTCATATTGTGGATTTTTATTTTTTATAACAGCCTAATTGGTCTTCGTTTGTCCAAACATTGGCATGCTCTAATACTTTCTCTCAACTGTTGTCAGAAATTAATGAAAATCTTCAACGTCTTTTGCTCCTAACTTCAGATAACGAGGTGATTAATTCAATTATCTATTGGCTAAATATCGAGATCTATCCTTAGCATCTTGCCTCTCTTCATAGTTCTTTTTAATTGTTTTTTCTAAGCCTTCATTACTTGTAGATGACGAATGATAATTATTTTTGTAAGAAATGTATGAATTTACTTTATTGACATCTTTCAGAAGACGATTGAACTCTTCAGAATCAAGTTATTTGATAATCTGAAGACCAAGGCGAATGAATTCATCCTTGTTGAGGATGAGGTCTTTCATCATTATTCTTATCAGAATGTACCCGAAGGCCATCTTGAATTCCTAGCGTAGTGCAATATACTGGCAGTTTGATCGATTGAGCTTTCCTGATTTCATCAGATCAAGCTGATCAAATAGTTTAGATAAATATGAAGCAAACTATTATTATCTTGCATTGAATTATTCGACTTGATTTGTTGGCTAGAATTTTGAGATAGGTGGCTGCTTGTTGCTACTGTTGGCTTACAGATAGCTGACCTTTGTGAGAGGAATTTGAGTCTATTTTCTCCTCGCAAGAGATTACTGAAGATACTTCAACGAGATAGCTTCCTATTCCTCTTACACATCAATTCGGTCAGGAGGAGGCGTAACATTTCTATTGTGCTAAGTCAGAGCTTCAGAATTCAGGGTACTCTTGCTGTAAGCATTATTGAGCTTTACCTTATCTTATGTGAAGTTTTTGCCCTTGGTTGAGCTCACTAAATTTTATGTGTTTCGATTTCCATTGGTAACTAATCTTTTTTTGTTGGTATTTGACAATAAGTTTTTGCGAGCCTCTTGTAAATCTTTGATTCTTGATGACTGCTTCTAAAATTCCTTATAGTAAATATCTTTCAAAGTACTGCTTCTATTGGTGGTTTGCCTGGAGGTATTTCCTGGGCTTGACATGGCAAAGCCATTATTTTTATTGAAACTAAATTTCATTTAGTTGCAAGGTTTTGCCAGGACTTCCTCCTATTTTTCATTTGTGAGAGCTGAGTCACACATTTTATCATTAATCTCAGCGAATCTTTCTAATAAGCTCAGCTCACTTCCAGCCAATAAATTTTCACTGTTGATATTTTACCGAACATCCGAGCAATCGGGAACTGGGATAGTGTTGGGACAGGTGTGATCGACTTGGTTGAATCCTTTAAAGTAATCATATTGTTTTTATCTTCCCCTCAGTCGTTATGTATCTCGATGGCTCATATACTTTTATTAATATAGTGAATAAATTGTTTATATCCATTAGATCATTTAGCAAAGAGCTGATTTAGTATATCAGCTTGCTAAGCGTCGTGCATGCCTTTTCTTCCAGTGGCAGGAGCAGGTGCTGTTTTTCTGCTGATGCAGTCCAACACTCCAGTCTTTATCTTGTTCTTGTTCTTTAGAACCTCCAAAATAATCGAAATTCGAGGGTTGACATAGGACCAGGCTCCTGCATTTCTGTGTTATTATTGGAACCAAAAAATTTCGCTAGCATTGTTATATTTTTCAAAGATCTTGACCAGGAGAGAATAGTGAAGAGGAGCGATCTGCTCGATTCTAATCAAAGCAATATCCTGAATATTGATAGTTATACCTTTCTGCCGAGCTCTTGCATTTTTTCCTTGACAGCATAATATGCTTGTCCAGTCAAAAGAACGATCTTGTTTATGCTTCTTGGGTCAGCACCTTTGATATCGTCTTCAATGATTGTGTCAAAGTTGCCTCTGGTTAACTCTGAGAAAGTTGACATGGCATCCTTCATCTTTAATAATTTTTTATTCACAATGCTGATCAAAGGTTTTCTGAAATCTCTGCGGAGTTGTCTTCTGAGAGAGTGGAAGACTCCATGGGCAGTTGAACAGCAAACAACTGACATATTTGCGTGCCTCAAGGCTTTTTAGTCATATTCGAGATCTCCTTTCTTGTAAAGCTGGGTCCAACTGTCGTTCATCATCTGAAGAAATCTCTCAACTCTTGCTGAACTGTGTTCAGGTCCTTGACCATCATTACCGTGAGGAAGATTGAGAACCAATCCGTTTTGAACAACCCACTTGCTTTCTCCTGATGTTAGGTAGTTATCAACAATGATCTGAGCTCCATTAGCAAAATCTCCGAACTGAGCTTCCCAGATTGTGAGAGTGTTAGGATTGGTGATAGAATAGCCATACTAAAATCCCATAGCGGCATATTCACTCAGGGGACTGTTTACAATTTGGCACCTCCATTTTTCTTCGGGACTCAAAAAATTATGAAGAGGAGTATATTTGTTTTCATTTTTTTGGTCGACAAGGACAGAATGTCTATGAGAGAAAGTTCCTCTTTCAACATCTTGGCCACATATTCTCACGTTGAATCCATCTTCCAAAAGTGTGGCAAAGGCCAAGCTTTCAGCCATAGCGAAATCAACTCCTGTACCAGATTCGAAGGATGATCTTCTATGATCATAAATTTTCTTGAGAGTTGGATGAAGATTGAAGTTTTCAGGAATAATTGTCAGTTTCTTGCTGATTTCTTTTAGCTCTTTCTCTGGTACTCCAGTGTGGCTGAGTCTTCCGAATTTAGTATAGTCAACAAGTCTGTGGTAAGTGGGACTTCTCCAGTTTTTGATGTCAAAGTTTTCTTTCAGACTTTCTGCGTAAGCTTGGCTGATTCTGTTGAAGTGCTTGTTCCAAATTTCTTTCACCTGTTCCTCTGAGAAAACTCCTTCTTTGATTAGCTTGTCTGAATAAAGTTTATAGACTGGAGGCCTTTGAGCAATAGTTTGATACATCATGGGCTGAGTGAAACTAAATTGTGGAAAAAGTACGCAGGTTGATCTTGCTCGTTGTGACCATATCTTCTGTATCCGATGATATCAATGAAAATATCTTTTTTGAATTTCTGACGATAATCAACAGCAAGCCTCACCATTTTGTTGACATCTTCAGGTTCATCGCTGTTGACGTGAATTATAGGAGCTTGAATAGATTTAGCAACATTGGTACAGTAAAGGCCGGTTCTGGCTTCAGCAGGAGTTGTTGTGAATCCGATTTGATTGTTTGCTACAATATGGATAACACCGTTAACATCATAAGCCTCCGGATAGGACATCTGAAGACATTAATAGACAATTCCCTGACCGGCAACAGCTGCATCACCATGAATGATAACAGTCATTGAATTTTCTTCATTTTTCAGTTTGTCCTTGACTGCTTTGACGTGGCCCATGACAACAGGGTTGACTGTCTAAAGATGAGAAGGGTTTGGCATGATAGTCAGCCTCACTTTCTTCCCATTAACTTCTTTTTCAGTAGTTGCTCCGAGATGGTACTTGACATCTCCAGAATTTCCCCAAACCTCCAAATCAACATTTTCTTGGAACTCGGCAAACAACTTTTCCATAGGTTTGTCAAAGACATTAGTCAGAGTACTCAATCTTCCTCTATGAGCCATTCCGAGACCGATATATTCAACGCCTTTATCAACAGCTTCCTCGATTAGCTCATCTGAATATCATTAAATTTACTCAGCCCTGAGATCATTGAGTCAAGACCTTCCACTCCGAATCTTTTACTTGTTTTCAGCTTGTTTTCCAAAAATTGGTTAAACGTCTCAGATTTAGTTAACTCTTCGAGAATTTTAAGCTTATCTTCTTTGGTTGTTTGTTCAACTGTTACTTGCTCAAATCTCTTCATCAGCCAAGATCTCTCATTTGTATCAGAGATGTGCATAAATTAAATTCCAGTTTTGTTTGAATAAGTGTTTTCAAGTCTTTCAAGGATCTATCGAAGTGTCCACCTATCCTGCTCCCCTAAGAAGCTCTAAATGAAGAATTTGTTACAGCGATTTGCTATTGGAAAATTGGTTCGTTGGGGAAACTGAATGGCTCATCAAATTATGATTTTTCAAGAATTCCATGCTTCTCAAGGTCAGTATCAAGACTGGTCTTAACATAAACTTTACCGAACTCCTTGAAGTTGACCAATCCTGAATAAAGATCATTTTACGAAGAGGGTCAAGCTCTGCTTACTAATGGCCTCTATTTTTGTAATAGCGGATCAACATGTAGGCGTTCAAAGCTAATCCTTTTTCTTTCGACAGCTGAGCTTCGCTGACACTTCCGCTGCTACCCTCAGATGGAGTTGAGTTGAATACTAGATTCCAATCCTCATGAACATCCTTAGGGTTCTTCTTCCAGGCCTCGTACATAGCCTTGGCATACTCAGAGCTATAATTGTTTCTGAGAAGATTTAGTCCTCTAACCAGCATAGATATTTAATTAATTACAATTGAAATATATCATCTTGCTGACATATAAAGCATGAGTTTTATCACCTTTTTCAAGCTTCAAGGATCAAAATAGTTTTTTCCTTAACTAAATGACTTCAATTATAATTATGATCAGAAGCATACTAACTTTACAAAAAATAGCACTTATATCTCGTCTTCCTGCCTATCGATTCTGCTCAAAAGCAGACATCCTCAAAACTTATCTCGAGATCATACCTCCTCATAAAATATACTAAATCAGAGAAAAAAAAGAACATAGGCTATAGAATGCAATCAAACATCTCGAACAAGCATAATAAGTAGATGGAAAGTGGTAAGTTGATGAAGAGGCACTAAAGACAGTTGTTAAGGAGGTCAAAAAGAGAACGAATATGATCCCAGTCCCTGTCCTAACTAGAATAGCTGAGCTTAGTTGTTAACACCAAGACAGCTAGTACAGTATAGAACTCAAAAAAACCTATGCTAAGATCATCAGAACAGTGAAGTATGCGTCATAAAAACTACCTCTTGAGGAAATGATAGATCTTGTGTACAAACTTGTCAAAAAAGGCAAAAAATAATACGAATTGATGAAATAGGTGGAAAAGATCATTATTGAAGATAGGATCAAGATTGACTACCCTCTTATCAGAAAAATCCTTTACTCCTATACTCATTTGAATCAGGGAAGTGCAGTTCTCTATTCGCATATCAGTAAAACTCTGACCATAGGCCAGCATTAATTTAGACCATCATAGCTGGCTTAAGCGGCTTACATGCTGAGTAAAGTATCATAGAATGCCAAGGGAGGCTATGGAATATTCAAAATTGCTGAAGAACATGTTTAAACTGCTCTTCCCAGAATGTCGTTTGCCTAGCTTGTTAAAATTAGCTCGTATATGCTCACTCAGGATTTGGGTTCGAACAGATTTCAACTCAAACTGGAGTAATACCTCTACAACACTTATCCATCAAAAGATAGAATAAAAATTACAGATTTTGTTGCCCTTCTCAAGTCAACTTCAGGGTATTACTTCAAATTCAAAGAAGGAGCTTTACTAAGCATGCTCAAAACGACTACTCTCAGAATGGCGAAATTCGCCACCCTCTAGCAGTTTGAGGATATTGTCTGGAGTTGGGGACGAATCGGCAAAGGAGATAAGGAAACATGGGAGTGTTTATAGAAATAACTGATCCGACATTTACATTCCCTCAAGCCTCGACAACTTGCATTTGCTTACTATTCTCTCTGCAGTACTGCTCATGCCACTCCAGGAATTCTTTAGCAGCTTGAGAACAAATTTGTGGAATTTCCACTCAATGAGCTCAATGAGCATTACCTAATCAAATTCCTCTTAGGAATGCACCGTAAAAAATTCTATGAAAATAGCAAATTTTCAATGATAGGTGAAGTGATCAGCTCAAAGATATAGAAACTTTCCAATAATGAACTCATAAGTTTTCTAAAGATTCTTAACGAAAGTGACATAGACTATGAAACCAAAGATTCAATTAACGGAGTGATTGAAGCTATTAAGAAGGTTGCAAAAAAGCTGGAGTCAAAACTTTATGTATTGAAATTGACCTAAATTGCTTAATTACTCTTCTTGATTGTCAAATTCCAAATAAACGATGACAGTCTATCCTAAAAATGTTTCTTCAACCTTGACAATGTGATTGACATTCCAAAATCAGTCTTCATCAAGTCAGTATTCGCTATGACGATCAAATAAAAATACCATAAAGTAGCCGAGTGCATTCCAATCTTAGAATAGCTCACCAGGTATGGACCTATAGGTTATTTCTTCTCACCATACGAATTCCCTCTCCTAGCCTATTGCATTTTCAATTTGGAAGTCAATGGTCAAAACATCCAAATCGATGAGAAGCTTCTTTCTCAAACTGAAGATGCTCTCAAGCAGATCAACCCGAATATGCTAAACCAGTTTGTCTTGAAAGGATATTCATAGGCGATGAACCTGATTGACAAGTATCATGGGGAGTGAATAAATGATGGTTAGTGTTATTGAGACAAAAATATCATTATCATATTGAGATTGATCTTCTGGGACTCTCAATATCGTACATTCTCAGCTCATATATTACCGGCATCTTTCCTGTCCAGTTTTGAATAATAACTTTAAGAGGGGCCTTTATTTTTTCGGCCTATAAATCGCTCCAGTTCGTTTTTTTCAGTACCGGCAACTACTTCAGCTCTCCTAAGGTAATCCTCTTTGTTTTGTCTTTTTCCAGCATTTTAAGGACAAACTCCGGCACGTCAGATTACTATATTGATTTATTCAAGATTTAATAGTACAGTTCTTTAATATTTTTTCCTTGAAAGGGAAACTTCCCGGTAAAGAGATAGTAGCAGCATATTCCTAGTTTCCATACTATGAGCTCTTTGTGATATCCTTCGAAGGTTATAACTTCTGGTGCGAAGTAGTATGGATTTCCTGATATTTTCCTCATCAATGTTGGCTGTTCTTATTTGTTGATTTATTCCATGTTTTACAGTCCATCCAGAACAAGATAGCCATTTCTTTTTACAAAGATGTTGTCAAGTGATAAGTTGTAGTATAACCAGCCCTACTCCTCAACTTTCATCAGAAGATTGATCAGCTGGTTCAGGTAAAATACTAAATACTAGAACGGAAGAGGAAGGTGCTTACTGACGTAATTTTTTAGACAACCGCCCAGCATGAACGGCACAAAGAGCATTTCTTTCTTTTAGTTGAAAAATAGGAACCAAGGTTTGAGGATTCCAGGATTTTTGGGAAGCAGAGACAGATGAATTGATTTATAAAACTACTCCTTGAGGACAAAGTATGTCAGGTCTGGCTTGATGAGATTGAGATCAATTCTTTTGAAATTCTTGGGTCGAATCCCCATATTTTATTCAGTCTCAAACAAACACTAATTAAAATACTCGGTATCTTCAAATTATTTGTCTGCAAAATAGTCTTCATTGAGATAGTGAGGATCTTCCTTGGGTTTAAGATCCTTCTTCTCCTTGAGATGATTTTTATAGGTACAGTAGTTGAGCAGGACGAGCTGGTCCTTTAAGTAGAAGGGCAATTATTTTTTTGTGACTTTCTTGAACTGATTTACAATCGCTTTCAGGATCATGAGCTTATTATTATAGGCCTGGTAATAGTAATCGTGGTCCTTATTGACGTGCAGAAGAAACATATTTTAGTTCCGGTTTGGAGTCATAGTGATGCCGTATAGCTGGGAAAGTGGAATTCTTCTTTTGATTTCGTACTTGTCTTCCACCTTAACGAATTTTTTGATGAAAACTTTGAGAAGGTTGGAATTTTTGAGGATATTGAGGATAGCTTTATCGGTAACCAGGAGGATTCTTTCTTCACATTTGCCATGACGATTATATTTAAGGATGTATGTGGAAAGGATGATTTATTAGTTTTCGTTGAGCAGAGCCGTAAAACTCTTGTCTTCCGTTAGATTAAGCAGATCTTCAGAATTGTTGGAGTTGCCAATTTACATAAACTATCAATCCTCAACTTTTTATTAGAATTTTTATCATTAGGGGTTGGGGTTGGGGTTGGGGTTGGGGTTGGGGTTGGGG
>Ga0100379_10003905_pt1 | contig 13386 bp, 6 predicted proteins | sample CryGeymeta201503_FD_80418 | JGI IMG/M metagenome (GOLD analysis project Ga0100379, IMG submission 80418) | Groundwater microbial communities from Crystal Geyser aquifers in Utah, USA - Crystal Geyser metaG 2015-03 | ecosystem: Environmental > Aquatic > Deep subsurface > Groundwater | place: USA...
AATATAATTACTAATTTTTAAAATAATTTATAATTAATATTATATAGAAACATAAAAAACTATTTAACTATTATTATAATAAGATTTGGGGATTGGGGATTGGGGATTGGGGATTTGTGATTGTGCCTAATCCCCAATCCCCAATACCCAATCCCCAAATATCATAAATATAAATAAAATAATCATTAATTATATAGTAATAGTATAGTGTTGCATAGTAACTTTAACTTTAAAATCAAATAACTTGTTCTATTAATCTATAATCTATAACTAATAATAGTCTACTTATTTTACTTATTTTTTATTACTATTTATAGTATATTATATCACAAAATATATTATAATATTATAAACTTATAAACTAAATATAATTAAGAAAATATAATATACTAAATTCAATAGTAAATTAATTAATTACAATGTATATAATAATCTATTATAAATGAAGTTATTTTGTAAAGAAAATTTTAAATTTTTATTTACGATTGTGATCATTACTCTAATAAGTGTTAATGGTAAATCAAAAAACTTTCTAACTGAGTCATATAGCATTTCCTTGGATTCAGAGAGTAGTGAATTACTTAAATTAGAGTCAGGTCAAATATATCAAAGTACTCCTTTTCCCAAAGGAATAGTTAATTACTTACATGCTTATACATACATATACCCTGATGACCCAATTAAAGAAGTCACATTAGACAGTGTTACCGTTGAAAACGGAGAATTACTCATTTACAAACCTACTCCTGATGGAGAAACAACTAAGATCATTATTTCCTTAAAAGAACTTTCTTGGTTATGTGGAAAAAGTCTATTATGTAAACCAGATGAGACCCTTGAAAAATTAGACCCTAAAGGAAAAATTCAAAAAGCAGACTTAAAAGAAAAAATTAGACTCCTTTATAAAAAACTTGGACCAGACAGCACAAACTGCGTTGCTGATCAATTTAATTTCGGAATAATTCAAAAAGCTGTCATATTATGCTTTAAAAGTAGCGCTAAAGAAGTAGAATTCAATAATCTTTTCACAGGTTTAGATAAAAAAGACACAGAGTCAAGTTCACTTCTTCCATTAGACATAAAAAAACCAGAAACTCATCTACTTTCCTTCTCTGATGGACGTGAAGCCTTATCTGATATCGAAGTCACTTTCAAAAACGACGGGTTATACGACAAGACTAACTTAATGTTTAAATACAACGAACTAGAAAATATTGACGGACAGAAATGTCAAATAAAGTATAGACTTCCAATCGCACCTTCAAATTTCATTGGCAAGAAAATATTTAACAAGAATTGCATATGTAGATTTAAATATAATAAGCTCGACACATATGTTGGTTCAGCCTCCGCTAACTGCGAGGAGGTTATGAAATATGTTATCTCAAAGATGAAATCACACTGCTTAGAAATGAAAAATGGACAAAATAATGTTTTACAAAGTGTATTAGTTGCTAAACCAACTGAAGCTCAATGGAAAGGGATGATCTTCTATCACAAAATATTAGAAGAGAAGAATGAAGTTAACAAATTAATGCATAAGCTCTTTATTACTCCAGAGAAAGTATCGATTTTAGACAAAGATGGCCATGAAATGAAGACTATGGAAACTGGAAATATTACTTGGTTATGTAACAACGACGGAGCATGCTCTATTCCAGAATATGTCAGATATCTCAAAGCACACAATCAAAAAACTGATGAATTCGACAAAATCCAAAAGGATATGAAAGAACAATGGCTCCTCCAAGATACAAACAGCTGCTACGTAATTACCGAAACTGACGCTCATATTATATGCCCAACAGACAATTCAGAAGAATTAAACATGAAACTTGCTTTAAGCGTAGCTATTGATAAATTATACGCTGATACTCCTATTTCTTTAGTCAAACCTGCTCCTTTAGACTCCGAGTTCAAAATCGTTTATGCTGTTGAATCTGATACAACATTTAAAGACTATGATGTACTTGTTACTACACAAGGATTAAAAAATAAAAAAGACAAAACAAACATTTTAGAATATCAAGATATTGAAAAAATTAATAACGCTCCTTGTGCCTTTATTATGAGAGATTTCCCATTACCAAATTCTTTCCATGAATATGATTCAAATTGTTGTGCTAAATTTAAAGGAAAAGAAACAACTGTATTTTGTATCCAAAAGAAAGCAAAGTGCTTTATTGAAATTAGAAAAATGGTACAGTTAATGCATACTAATTGCAAAAAGGTAATAAAAGATGATAAAGAGCAAAGTGGAACTCCAGATGCTCCTTCAGATGTCCCAGCTATTAACGCAAAAGACTTAACAGTAAACAACTTTAAAGGAGATGTCGTATATTCTCCATTAGGAAATCATAAGTATAAAGGAGCTGCTGTCTCCATCGAAGGTACAATCGAAGTTAACGCAAACAAAATCATATTGGTTAAAAAAGACGGAACTCCTCATCTTCAATACCCTATAGTCGGAATCAGACTTCTCTGCAATGAAGAATTCACTTGTACCGCAGAACAATATATTAAAAATCAACACAAATACTTATCAGTTAGAGAAAGAGAATGGCTAGAAAACCACTTTACTAACTTTTTCAATAATAACAAAAATCTCAAAAAAGTTAATTGCAGTGTTATTATCGCTACAAATGAAGAATTCAACGTAAGTGAAGGTGTTATTGCTTGCTCTCCAAACGGACAAGGAGAACAAATTAGAGCTGCTATAACTACTTGCAATTCAGAAGGACTATCAAAATTAATCGATGACCACCCACAACTTAATATAATTCCCGTAGCTCCAAATAAATCAAAATTCGAAGTCGAGATATGTTCAGTAGCTAAAAGTGACGATCTTAACAAAGCACAATCAACTAAAACTAAAGTAATCAACATTATCAATGGAATAAGATATCAAAACATTAACGAATTCATTATTGAATATAAAGAAATTTATGATCCTACTACTTTTAAAATCGATGCAACTTATACTTTAGATGATAAAACTATTCCACCTGTATTCCTCCAAAAAAAAATCGACCCCAAATGTTGTTTTAGAGCTGCATCATCAGCCAACATTATGTTCATTTGCTTATTAACAAAAAAGAGATGTGCTCACGACAAAGCTATATTATATATGCATTTATTATCTTCAACTAAAAAATTAGCCCAAACTGAAAAGAAAAAGCAAGAAACTGATAAAATGATCGAAGCTGAGATTGAAGCTAGTGGTGGATCAACCAAAAGAGATCCTTTCAACTTTGGACTTAAGACTAAATTCAGATCATTCCCAGCAGGATTTAGTTATATCTCTTTATCTTCTGAAACTATATTCAATGCAGAAGCAGGACAATTTAAAGGATGGATTTACGAAAATAACTTAACTGACAGAGACTATAAAGTTTGGATTTCTCCTGTTCATTTAACACTTCAAGATGGAAAATTAGATTTTAGAACTGAACTTACTAAAAAACCTTATAAAACATTAGATTTAAAAAATTTCGATTCAGTCTGTCCTAAACCTTGTATGCCTAAAGAATATTTAAAAGCCGTTCAAGAAACAAATTCAGTAGGTGACAAAGTCTATTTAAATAAGTGTATTACTAATGTTATGGGACAAATATTTAAACCATTCTCTGAACAAGCATGCTCAATCCTTGACTTTAAAGACCCCGTAGAAGGATTCGGAACAAGTATCATCTTATGTACAATTGATGAATTACAAGGAAACTCATTAAGAGGAAGTTTACAACAAGGAATTTATAGCTCATTCAGAAATTTAGATATTGAAAAACAAGTAAGAAATATTTCTTGGTCTGTTGATAAATTCTATGCTATTTTAATGATTAATGATACAATTGATAATAAATATAACGAATTTATGACTACTAAAGAAGGATTAGTTGGAACAAAACAAGGAAGCATAGAAAAATTCAACATTGAATACAGTAAAATTAGAGAAGATAGCTTTGGAAATAACTGTGCAATGTGGTATAAGAACATTAAAGTTAACGAAAGAGGAGATGACTATAAAGAAGCTGTTAAAGATAACAACTGCTGTTTCAGATTTTACTATGGCCCTGAAAGAAAAAAAATTGAATTATGTGTTTTCGTTCCAGGAGATGGACTATGTGTAAAGCAATCAAGAGAATTAATGAAAAGTTTAAAACAAGGCTGTATTATTAACACTGGAGAACTACCCCCAGATGACTCTAAAGGTAAAAAAGATGCCTATGCAGAAGAAACCTTTGATGACAATACAAACGGTATTTTTGATGGATTTATTCATTTATCTGATGCCTTCAATCCTTCTGTCTTACCTGAGAAAAAACCAAAATTCATTAAGGTTACTAAAAAAGAAATTAGTATAAAAGCAAGTAAAGATGATCCAAGCCCAGAATTAACAATTAACTTCAATGATTTAATATTTAGTTGTGAAGGATATTCACCATGTGGACCAAAAGACTTCTTAACATATGCTGGAACAAATAAAGAATATATTCCTAACTTAGCTGCTATTAGCGGAGTTCAAAATAATTATAGATCAATGTTCCCAAAACTATCAAAAACCTTCGAATCTGACTGTTTCGTATTAGAAACCAAAGCTAAATCACACTTCGTATGCCCTTACAATATTGCTCATGCCTCAAGTATTAAAAAGGCTATCGTTCAAGCTTTCTCACTTTCTTATCAATGCAAGACTCTTAATGATGTACCTAACTCTAAACCTGATACAAAATTCAACTTAGTTATTAAAGGAGAAAAACCAAAGGAAACAATCGAAGCTAAAGTAACAGGAAAAGGATTAATTAATACTAAAGATAACTCAGTAGTATTTGACTACTTAAGTATGGCAAGTGACCCAGAAACCAAAAAAAGATGTGCTATATGGTTTAAAGATGTTGATATACCTTTCGAATTTGAACATAAAGAATGCTGCTTTAACATTATTATCAACAGTAAAAATTTAGTAATTTGCCTTGACGAAAAACACATTTGTATTCCACATACTTTCGAGCTTATGAAATCAATCTACAATGGATGTTTATACGGTATTACTAATGTACCCTCTTTAGATGAAGGAAAAGCAGAAAATCAAGAAGTTATTGGGGGAGATGCAAACAACGGAACCTTCGTTGCTAAAAAGAAATTTGAATATGATCCTAAAACTATGTTCTATGATATACAATTCAGCCCAAGAGATATTGGTATTTTCAAACCCGCCGAAGTTAAAAATGACTATATGATCGACGCTGATAATAGACTCATGTTTTCTGTTAATAAATCTTCATTCCAAGGTTATTTCAATGTTTACCCAATCGATTTTGAAGTAGAAAATCCAATTCCACTAAGACATTATTACGGAATACTCCATGGAGAACATATGAAATTCTTTAAAAATAAATGGGATAAAACACCAGCACTTACTATCTATCCAAACTTCTTATCTATGTCATGTTCAAGTGAAAGTGCTTGCACTCCAAAAGAGTTCGGAGATTTTATTGCTAAATTCGATAAGAAATATGACTTAATAAAAGATTCAATTGAGAAAAAGATGGTTATGTATGAAAGTTCAAACGATGATGGGTGTGTTGTTTTAGAACATACTGCAAGAAATAATCCTCACTATTATATTGTTTGTATTCATGTTACTAATGTAAAAAGCAGCACTCCAGCTACTGAAATGGAACTTGAAAAACTATCATATACTCCTGCAAGAAATATGGTTGCTTCTCTCTATGGAAAATCTCTTAGAAAAATCATTTATGATTCTAATAGTATCGCAAGAAAATTCATTGATAATCTTACTTTACCAGTTGATATCGTTCCTATTCCAGCAGGTAAAGCTACAGTTGTAGAAAATGGAGCTAAAGTCCTTACTAATATTGCTGTAACTCAAGATGGATTAACCGCAAGCGGAAAATTAATATTCAAATTCGCTGATGCAGTCCACTGTAGAGTTAGAACAAACTTATTATATGTTCCAGAAGTAGTTAGATCAAACAAAAGAACTCTTAATAGAAATTGTTGTATGAGATTTATGGGTTCAGCTAACTTCGAATATCTCTGTGCAGAAACATTCAACTGTGAATATTCAATCTTCCACATGGCTAGACAATTTAACGAAAGATGCTCTGCTAAAAGAGGACGTCACTACGATGATGTATTTACTGAAGTTAATGTAGTCGCATTCAAACTATTACCATTCCTTAAAGCATTTATTCCAAAAGATCTTGAAGTATTCGAAATCGAAAAGATTAACGTAGGACAAGACGCCTTACCAATCGACAACTTCAAAACAAAATTCAAGACAATTATTACTAATTATTTATATAAAATGAGAGTACTTTATCACGATATCGCCGTCAGTCAAATTACTAAAGGAGACAAAATTGCATCTGGAGTTAATGACACAACTGAATTAGACGACCCTAAATTACCATTAAAAGAAAAGAAGAATTTATACGTAGGAGAAACATCAAACTTTAAATTAGAAGTTCAAAAAGGAAGAGTAATGAGTTATACTGAGAAAGAAGGAGGAAGACACGCAATGACTTACAACAAAAATCTATTTTTAGGTTCAAAGGACTTTAGTGGTATTGTTCACAATGGCTCTACTGGAATTGTGCTTAGCTTTTATGATAACGGAACTAAATACTTCTTTGAAGTTGATACAAAAGGAACAAACATTTTAACTACAAACTTCGAAAAATTATCTCAAAGATCTCAATCTGCTAGTGAAAGCTTTACAATCCTAGGTGGTGATGTTAAGGCACTTTCTCCCTCAGCAGCTTCTCCTGCTGATGCAAATGCAGCTACACAAGCATCATTATAAATCTTTACAAAATTATTAATATAACTATTTAGTTAATAAATTTAATATTTTAACTTAATATAATATTTTTGTTTTATAATATAATAATTGTGAAAGTATATATGATTATAATTTTATATTTTTATTTGTAATAAGCTTATAAGATATTAAATATAAATTAATTATTGTTAAATATAATGTCATAAAGAAATTTTATATATAATATTTAAATATTTATATTTTTCATGTTAATTCTTATCTTTTCTATAACTCTAACTTTTTTTCATCTATTCTTTATATATTCAAATTAACCAACTTATCGTGTAAGTTATTAACAGCATCTAAAAACGCCATTTGATTCTCTTGACTTAATTCCACACCTTTATCATGCTCTGTACCATGTTGCGATCCATGTTGAGTATTATAACTGTGTTGTATATTTTGATTATTTTTACCATAACCTTGTTGTGTTCCATGTGTTCCATGTGTTCCATGTATCACATGTTGATTTTGATTACTATATCCATGCTTATTCTTATTTGTAAACTCGTCTAATATATTATTAATTGTATTTTTTCTTTCTTCTTTAAAGTCTTCAATATCGTCTTGTCTAAATCTGTCATTATTCATATAATTACTAAAATTAGTATTCTTTTCTTTAACTTTATTTTTATTATTAATTCTTGAATCAAGACGTAGATTGAATTCTTTAGGTATAGTAGGCTTCATAACGTAGTTCTCTCCGGTTTTAAATATTTTCTTTTTGTAATCGTCGTCGTTTTTTTGTTTGTTAAGACTTTTTTGTCTTCTATCTACGTATTGATATATCTGTCCTAGATTCTTCTTAATGAATGGCTCATCATCAGCAAGTTTATCGTTATTTGTCTCGGGTTTAAAGGTACATAATTCCTTTGTTTTAGTAATGTTGTTTTCTCGCTCCTTTTCTTTTCGTTGTAATATTTCTTTTTTCCAATTAGCGCTTCTTTCGTATATTTCTTTTCCTTCAATTCTTACTATATTTGACATATTCGATTTATTTTTATCCTGAGACTTAGAACGCGATCTTGATCTACACATATCTGGTTTATAACTATATTCAGTATATGACTCTGCGTCTTTTTTCTTTTTCTCTTCTGCTAAAGTTTCTCTTTTCTTCATAAAGTCAAGACCTTTAGTGTATAACTCAGTGATTCTCTTACTTGGTGTAGTAGCTACTTTACTATTATTTGAGTTTGATCTAAAAGACATATTTGGATCAGTATATGTATGTTTAGTATTTTTATTAACAGGTGTTGTTGATCTTGCTGGTCTCTTTCGTTTTTCTAATAACCTTTTTAGTGCTGGTCCAAACTTCTCTGCCATTTTCTTTGATTTCTCATCAATTTTAGGTTTATAATCGTATTTAGTTTCATGATTTTTCTCAGATCTTTTTCTGTAAATATTTCTTTCGTATAAAGAGTCAAATATTTCTTCTTCTTGTTCTATATTATCATTAGAAATATCCATTCTTAGTTTATTAGTTGATATTTTATGTGTTGGGTATAACCTCTCATGATATTTTGTAGGATCACGTTTAATATTTTTAGATCTTGAGCTGATGTCCGGAGTCATCTGGAGTTTAAGATTATTATTATAATTATTTCTATATTCATCCTTTTTCTGTTTAGATAAAATTCCATTATTATAAAGACGGTCTCCACTTGGAGAAGGAGAAATATTTCTTGGTTTGTCTACTACTACATTTGTATTTTTAGATGAAATTTGCTTTTCTTCTTTTTTATGGATTTTACTAAAGTTATTCTTAAGATTAATAGTTTTTGTTGGAGTCTTCCTTGAGTTTGCTCCAGTATTATTATTTGTATTATAATTTGTATTATAATTTGTGTTATGATTTGTGTTCTTATTATTAATTGGGGAAGTCTCATTTGTTTTAAATGAATATAAACTAGGATTATTAGTTCGATAAATATTTTCTTCGTTTTTATTAATGTTATTTACATTATTAGAGTTATAATTGATATTGTTGTTTGTGTAATTTACAATACTATGGAATAGATCACCAGGTATGTTTGTTATTACATTACTTTCGACTTGGTTTATATTGTCATTATAATTGTTTATCTTATTTCTATTATCTTTATTATTTTGAACTTGATTACTATGATAATATTCCTTGTTATGTCTCTCAATATTACTCATATTCGATATATTACCAGTAAAATCATATAAATTATTAAAATTTTGTGGTAAACTAACTTGTTCACGATCATTATCTTTAGTTTTCTGATACAAATTATTACTACTACTGCTGTTATTATTGTTATTATTGTTATTATTACTATTGATATTATTACTATTGTTATTACTACTACTATTACTATTTAAATTTAACTTATTTAAACTCTTATCCGAATATTTAGCTGGCTTTACAATTTCTTTAACATTCTTGCTTTTATTGGCATTTCTATCACTAATATTTTTATGAACCAGGTCCTTATTTTCTACTTTATAAGCTGGCTTAGAGTTATTAATGTTATTGCTTAAATTGTTATTGTTTGATTTAATGTTGTTATAATTACTATTGTTATTGATTGAATTGTTATTATTGTTATTATTTACATAGTTATAGTTATTGTTTGTATTATGATTGCTTAAATTAAGATTATTATCAATATCTTGAAACATTTTTAATTTTTCCATTAGTCTAAAGTCAAGATCATCCATATTTTTAAGTATTTTAATTATTTTAAATTAATTAATTCTTTAAATACTTTAATTAAAATATATAATATAACTTATAACTTATTATAACATATTTTAACTTATAATTTATAACTTATTATTATGTCTTTATTTTAATAGTGTTTTAAGCTTAGCTTAATTTCTTATTAAATTAAAATTATAAAAAAAGAATAAATTTATTTTATTACATGTTGATTACTCCAAACTACTCATTCATTTATTCATTGTTTTTATCACTTTTCTTACTTTTTGTTTTTGGAAATTATTTCTGTCTTTAATCTCTATAAAATTAATATTTTAATTATTTTATAATATTAAATTACATCAGTATATTGCTTATTTGCCTCCATTCGTTTACTTAACTCTTCATTTTTACCAGAATAGTCTATTTTTTTAAGTTTTTCTTTTGCAAACTTTTCTAATAGTTTTTTATTTACGTCACGCATTTCTTTTTGTGACATCTAATTAAGATTAAGAATAATATTAATTTTAAGAGTTAATATAGTTATTGTTAATACATTTGCTTTTTTGCCATACACTAATCGATCCAACAAATCTTTTGATGGCTCTCCTTTACCTTGAATATTGTCAACCTTGTCACTTTTTTCATTATCTTTATTTCTATTCATACCAGTATGAGTTAGTCTTCCTTCTTTCTTTCTTCTGATAAGTATTGACTCTAAAGGTTCCTTTTCAGGCACAAAATTATCAACTAATTTGCCATATTTAGCGTGTTCAGCTCGTTCGAGGATTTTATCTGCTAAGCTTTTTTTCTTGTTTTTAAAGGCTTTTGCTAAATCGATTGATTCTGAAATAATTTGATTATTATTGTTGTTGTTGCTTAATTTATCCCCGGTATTACTATAATTATTATTATAAGATCCTTTAACTTGTCTATTATCTTCAGACTCCCCTTTCTTGCTTGCAATAAATTTTCTGATTTCTTCGTTTTTAGAAGAGATCCAATCAACCCATTTTTCATTTAGTACATCTTTATCATTATCATTCTCGTTTTGTTTTTCATCCTAAATAAGTTTAAAATATAAATAGGTTTAAGTATTATAAATAATTAAAATTATTAATAATTGACGTACATTTTGCTTATTTTCATCGATTTTATTATTTTTATTAGATTCATGATCATCGTTTTCTTCTTTTTCCTCATTTTCATTCTCGTTATCTCCAGTTTGAATTGCCTCTTCTACTTTCTTTTTCTTCTTATGCTTCTTTTTATGTTTCTTCTTCTTTAATTTTTCCTCCTCCTCTTCATCTTCCTCTTCATTAATATTTTCATTATTATTTACTTCATTATCGATATTGTTATTTTCTTCATTCTCAATCTCATTATACTCCTTTTTACTTTCCTTAGCTTTCTTCTTTTTCTTATTACTACTAATACCTTTCTCAGCATCATTACGAGATCCTGCAGTTGTCAACGCAGTTGGATTATGCCTACCTTCTCCATCACCTTCTTCGTCCCCTCCAGCTTTTTCCTCTTCGTCTTCGTCTTCAACTTTAATCTCTTCATCATTACTATTTTTACTAACTTTACTTATGTTGTTTATTCTTGTATTAAGTTTTTGATTATTTATCTCATCATTATCTTTAACATTGGAACTATCAATATTGTAATGGACTTGTTCTTGTAATTCTTTACTTTTATTTCCATTTTTAACTTCATCTTTATATTTTCTCATATAAAACTCAAGTGAAATATCATTGGTCACATTACCACAATGCAAACATTTTAATTTTTTCAATGGGAAATTTTTAAATATAGTCATTTTATAAATATCTTCGCAGTATTGACAAGAATAGATATCGCGTTTATCTTCAGGATTAGGGAATATTGAATACATATTATTAGTATTAGAATCAGTATTGATGTTATTATTATATTGATTATTGTATTGATTATCATATTGATTGTTGTATTGAAATTGACTGTTATATTGACTGACATATTGATTATTGTTTAAGTTATTGTTTTGATTGTTAATTAAAATATTATTGTGATATTGATTATGTAGATTATTGTAAGCTAATAAGTTTTTGTAAGCCAATTGAGAATTATTATTAGTTAAATAGTTATTAAAATTATTTTGATCGTTATGATCATTATGAATATGCTGATTTTTATATTTATCTTGATTGTTCGAATAATACTTTTTCAAATTATCTTTAGCTTCCTCTTTGTTTCTTTTCTCTTCATACTCACTATTACTTGTAATTTCATTAGACTCTTGATCACTCTTTTTAAAAATACTGTATTGGTTCTTATTCTTATTTTTCTTACTTTTGCTATTTTTGTTGGCATTACTGTCTTTTCCTTTACTTTTAATATGCTTCTTATTATTTGTATCCACAATATAATTTTTAGTTTTGGTTTCATAATGATTGTTATGATCATCATATTCATTACCTGAATCCTCATTAGAAAAATGACCTGTTTCATATCTATCATCATAATACTCATCAGTTAGAACTTTAGATTTACCTCCTTTAGTTAACTCAGTATTGAATGATTTTTTATATTTGTCTTTATCTTCATCATCGTTGAATTTACTTTTGGAGGCAAGACCATAAGCAATATTTTCATCATAAGAAACATTTTCGATTTTCTCTAAGTAAATTAAAATAATGTTAGTAAGTAAGTAAGTTAAAGATTATAGATTAGTAAAAGTAACGTTCTTATATTTGTATAAAATTTATATAGAAACATTATCATAATTGTCTTACTTTTACTAATCTTATCCTGAGCTTTATTTACTTCTAAATCGACAAATCTATTTTCTAAATCTTTAAACTTTCTAATTGCCGCTGCGGAATCGACCAAATTAGCATCATTGGGATTTAACTTCTTTTGTAGTTTATAAGGTTCAAAATGAGTATTATTAGGAATATCATCAGTTGGATTATAAGCGAATTTCTTAACACTTTTAATCTTATATGTAACATTCTTTTTAGTTTTAGCATTTGGGTCAGTAGAATTTAATTCAATTACTTTATTGTTTGATTTATCTTTATTATCTTTATCTTTATTTCCTATTATAAGATTTGTATGTAATGTTTTTGGGGATACAATACCCTTTTGTTCATTATCACTTAAGTCGGTTTTATCAGTTCTTACTGAGTTATCGCTTACTGACTTGTAAAAGTCTACTGGTCTGGTGTTTTTTATCTTCACAAAGTCTTTTCCATTATTTCCGTTGCTTCCGTATGGGATCCCATTAAAAGATCCATTTTTACCATTTATTTTTCCGTTACCTTTAGGATCTTTATTACGCCCTCGTAGTGTAGAGTCTTCCTTTGTATCTTTTGTATCACGTTCGCGTTCGGTTGTTTTGTCAACACTATTAATGGAGTAAGTTTAATAAGTAAATATAGTAGAATATAATAGAATATGGTATTTTTATTTACTTAAGTAATTTAGTTTTTGTTCCACTTTTAGTATTTGGAACATGCATTTTAATCTCACTTGGTGTAACAAGTTGTTCATCTTCTGGGGTAGTTGTTATGATACTACCATCATATGGAGTTCTAATAATCAATTCTTTATTAAATTTATTTACAGCCAAAATCTTGAGCAGAAAAAATATTGTGCCATCTTTAATTGTTTTATTTATTGAATTGTTTTATTTATTTCTTTTTATTTAGTTATATTTGTTAATTTAGTTATATTTACTACAATTGCAATTAATGATTTATTTGTTATTTTACAACTCTATAGTTTATATTTTTAAATAAGTTAATTATGTTAATTAATTTAATTGATTGGGGATTGGGGATTGGGGATTGGGGATTGGGCCCAATCCCCAATCCCCAATCCCCAAATAACA
>Ga0100379_10003906_pt1 | contig 13382 bp, 17 predicted proteins | sample CryGeymeta201503_FD_80418 | JGI IMG/M metagenome (GOLD analysis project Ga0100379, IMG submission 80418) | Groundwater microbial communities from Crystal Geyser aquifers in Utah, USA - Crystal Geyser metaG 2015-03 | ecosystem: Environmental > Aquatic > Deep subsurface > Groundwater | place...
ACTATCACAAAACATCAACAGGAAACAAGGAGCAAGGCCGTTGAACAATACTACTCTTCGGCAAACTGTTGAATAGGATAGCGTTTATGATGAGCTGAACGACTTCCTCAAATTCTTTCATGATCGGGAAAATACTGAAAACGAGAGCTAGATTAAAAAAACATTCAACAGACCTATTTTCATAGCTGACTAATCGAAAATGAAATAAGTTGGAGGGAACAAGTAGACTTTTGACAAAGAAAACCTCTTCATTGACATGGGAGTAAAGCTGACCAAGAGAATGAATAGATTGGCTCAGAAGAAGTATTGATTAATAATAACATCATTGTTTCAAGTTGAAGTGTGCATTTCAGTGCTACGGTTCTTAGCCTCTTAAAAAGCAATTTTCTGACCTAAAATCCTAAGTTCTTTCCTGAATTCAGCTTTTGCAGCTTTTGATCTTCTTGCGTTCAAAAATCCAAGGATAATTTTTCTCTGCTTTAAGTTTAGAGATTTCCAGTTTTTCACATGGGATTTTAAAATTTAATTTTGAGTCGGCCTTTCGCCTATTGTCATTTAGTACTTCCAGAAGGACTCAAACTCTTCCTCAGGATTAAGTTTAGCCACTCTTTCTTATGCCCTTTGATTTCGTTGTTGAATATAATCCTTTTTGTTCACTTAATAGATTCAAAAATACATAACTTTTCAAGATAGCTTGTGTTGTCGATTCCTCTCCTCAGCTAGTGGTACTTAGCTCTGAGCATCTCATGAGTGATTTCAGGCAAAGCTTCAGGAGATTGCTCGACTGCATTTTTCAACTATTTTTTCTTCCTCTCAATATACTCATCCTCAAGTTGCTTCCTGTACTACTTCTTGATTTGCTATCTTTCATTGATAACAAACAAAATTCTTCTCATCGTTAGCTCTAGCTTTTAGTGTCTTCTGATTTTTCCTGCTTTTCTAGCGTATGTGGGATCGAATTATTGGGCGAGCTCATCTGCAAGGACCAAATTCTTTTCGCGAACACAGACATACCACAATTTATGCAGGTCTTCTGTCGACTTCAATCTCAATTCTGATGCCTTCCACGAACGCCCTGCGTTATTGGATTGATACCTGCAGTGATAGGTTTTTATTTCTGACCTTATAAAACCTTATCAGTAAACATTGCTGTGATCTATTGAGTCTTTTTGGGAGTACTCTGACAGAAGGCCATTGCAAGCGATTTTTGAAGGACTTTTCTGAAGGGCAGAGAGTTGACTATTATTTTGATCATATTTAATGTAATATTATTTGAGATGAGCTATAATGCATGAATTGAGGGTTCATCATTCGTTTTCAGCTATTTTTTTGGCAATTGCAGGGAAACTGGATGTGTTCTTAAAAACGTAGTACTCTCCGATGGTCTTGTTCAAACAGTCAACCTTTACATCATCCACCCTCTTATACATCTTGTTCTTCTTTATTACTTCCTGCTCGTCTTGGCCAATAGGGAAGTCGATTTAGACTATCTTCTCATCCCACCCAGGATCATAGAAGTAAGGGAAAGAGTAGCGCTCCTGCCCTGAGCACACCACTCGATGGGGAGTTGATTTATAAAACCCTTTCGTCATTTTTTGCATCATATCCCCAATGTTGATAACAAAAGTTCCAGGCTGGAGCTCAACATCAACCCATTCATTGTCAACAGTCTTGACTTGAAGTCCCTTGCCTGTGCCAATAAGCATAGTCAAAAAGCCGTAGTCACAGTGTTCACCCAGAGGCTGAATAGTTTTATCATTTTTTGGCACCTCAGGGTAATGGAAGATATGCATAAAACCAAAATGATCTTTGCACAATCCTTCAGTGAAGTAAGTTCTCTTAAGGCCGAGTGATTCTGCAAAGGCCTGCATTAATAATTTTCCTAACATATCCATTTATCTTAGCCACCACTGTAGGGCCACCTTGAACTCAGGAACCTGCCTTGGGTAGAGGTTTTGTCCGTTCAAATGCTGTTTTTTAACCACATTTGGATGGTTTTCATCTTGCTCCTTCCCTGCATAAATGCATTCGTGGTGGTCGAGAACTCCATTTGTGTATTCCTCTCCGATCTAGTAATAGCCTCTCCAGGCCTTTCCAGATAGTTCCATTCTGATTTACCTCTTTTCCTATCTGGAAAGACTGAAAAATTTCTTCATGCTGGAAAGCATGGCATTGTAGGCCTATTGAGGAACCCCGTGATTTTTGATGTAGAAGAAGCCAACATTTTTACAAGCTTCCCTGATGGCGAGGGCGATCTCTTTCGTATTTTCACTGCCTTCTTTGTAAGGAGTGAGGTCGATAAGTGGAATAGTGTGTCCTTGCATGTAAGATACGATACAAATATCAAACTTCACATTTTAAATCAAATAATTCTTTTTTAATTCAATTTGGAGTTACTGAAGAAAAAAATGAGGAGAGTGAACTAAAAGATTTGATAAGCATTATCTGAATTGATTATTTAAACAAATTTATCATCTTACATTAAAAGGCTCTTTGGGTAATATTTATTTGCTATTTACATAAACCAACACTCAATTTTATTTGGCGCAAGAGCATCAAAAGAATAAATGTGCATAGCTAGAATTCAACGTAGACATTTATCATTTCAAACGTTTTATTACTCTTCCTCGGCCCATTCTTCTTCCTAAAATTCATCAACATAGTCGTCAAGATTTGTAATCTGTCCCCAGTAGCCCTTGTCGACAAACTACTCCTCCTCTTCTTCGTCATAGCTTCTAAAGGTAGCGTACAGTCCTGGTTGACCCAGCTTTCTTGCAACTTCTTCCAGGCCTGCCTTGTTGATAATTGAGTAGCTTGCGACTTGTGAAAATGGAACTGTTGAACCCAGAATTCTCAAAGTTGGATAGCTGGGAGGGGCTCCATATCGCTGCATGTTGATAATCCAAGGAGGGGCCTGATAGTCTGAAATACCAAGAGCCATTCTCAGAGACTAGCTAATAAGGCCAGGTTTGTATTGCTTGGCCTTTGATTAATCCTATTTTCCTTCATAGTAGGCATCACCAAAGACTGTGAGCTCACTCTTTGTTTGATACTTGAAAAAAGCATCATGGAGAACTGAATACTCAATATCGATTTTTCCAAGTCGAGGGTTCATTCTTTATTTAAGCTTTTCTCGAACCATCTTCCCTCCACTTTCAGCAAAAGGGTCTCGAAGCTTACTGATGCCTGTGGCCTCAATGTATTCAGGCAACTTGAACATTGGCTTGAGGATACCTCTTTTTGTTTGAAGAAATTTGGACTTTTGGTTCCAGTGGCGAGGGACAGGAATGCTATTTTTTAATGTTTTCAACTCGCATAAGAAGATAGGATCTGGGGCAGTGATGTCCCATGCTTCCACAAGATCAGGTCTCTTTACCCTTGCCTTTAGATCTGCGACTCGAAGCCATCTCATTTTTTTTCTCTGAGACCTACTCCATTTTTGCTCCTTCTTGCCTTCCTCTTCTTTATTTTAGTCTTCAGGCCCTTTATTCTCTTCCTGCTCTTCATCAGTTTCTGGGATATCAAAATATTTTTTTGCCTTTTCCTGGTGCTTTTCGAACACATTTTTGAAGTAGTCGTAGTACTTTCCAGTCAGGATATTTTGATTTTATTCAATGATGTCAACAGTTTCGATGGGCTGATCGGTTTACTCTTTCTTTTGTTCTTCAAGGTGCTGCTTAATGACTTCCTTCTGCTTGACGAATTATTTCTGGTGTTCTTTTTTTCGCTTCTTCTGCTCCTTTCGCTTGTTCTTGATGGCATCTATTTATTCCGGAGTTTTGGGAGTCAATTTACCCATACTCTTATATAATTTTACAGTCAGTCTTAAAAAATACCTATCTTTGTTCAAAAATCAACCACTCTCAAATACGTTTGATCCTTTTCTTTCCCTCACAAAAATTGTCGAAGCAAATTTATTACCATTTTTGATATATTGATAACTATGAGTCATATTGAGCGAGTTAAAGAACCTCGAAAATTGTTCAAATACGCAATCGAAAGTCACATCAACAGAGATGCAAGCGAACGAGTGGCCTTTTACAGAATGAATCGTTGGAGATTCAACACATTCAACCGAGTCAATCGTAAATATATATGGACTCAGTTGTGAAATTGCTCAGAGTTAAGGGACCTATTACTTTCGGTATCGGAGCAGCTATTGCCGCAAACTACGCTTTCTGTTTCTACGATAACCCTGCCCATCACTGATTCTGAATAGCAAACATCAATCGCTTCATCACCATAAATCAGTCATCTTTGTCTTTTTTCCCCGTTGAAGTTGAATATAAAACAGGACCAGAAATGGATCGACTGTTTGCATAAACTTTAAAATATAGAATGTTTTTTCGCATATTGATAATATGGCTAACTCTTCTTTTTGGGTCAACAGCATTCACGCCCTAGCTCGCCCAACTCTAACTAGAGATAGCCGAACTCGAAATAATCAGTCATCAGCTCAGTCAGAAAAGATACTCGGGTCAGGTTGATTCCGATGATCCAAAGTCAAAATACTTGCTCAACTATGATCATCAAGTGCTTAACTTGGACCCTAAGTGTAGATTTAGCGAGAACAACCTCAGTAGTTTTTTCATCCAAACGATTAACGAAGTATACTTAGCAATAAATATGCCAGCCAAAGACTCGGTCTAGATATACAACTCGAAGTGTGAGCAGTTATCAATCCTTTAAGATATTCAAATCAGTCACATACTGTCAGACAGGGGCAACTGTCAAACTGGAGTTGTCTACTTGGTGAGCAAAAGCAAGGAACTTGTTCTAATCACTGAAGATAGCAAATTTCAAAGTGTGAACAAACTTACAGACCTCCATAAAGGAACCGCTATTGTCGGGGGAGTCACTAGGTATCGGGGAAAACAGAGGGCCTAGATATTTGTGGCATATAGAGATGGTACCATTGAGTAAGAATTGAGTAACTTAGGGTCTATGATGAGCTGGGGAAGAATAAGCTCAAGCTCTATATCGAGGGCAGCAAGGCAGAGATTAGCTTCATGGTGGATCACCATCCCTATCCTTTGATAGTCACCACTTCCAACTGGATATCAATGTTGGATACCAGTAAGTACGTCTAGATGGCTCAAAACTGTCCCTATATTCCCAAGATTCGACTCATTCTGGCTGAACATCACTACGGAGATACTATATACATCATTAACTCATAAAAAATATACGCTGTGGATTTCTAGCTCAACAAGAAGCAATGCTCAATCAAGAGATAGTACGACATGCCCATATAGCTGGGTAAACTGTAGAAAGGATCCGTATATTCAAATTCCATCTTCATGGATAACAAGGTCTTCAATATGACTGAAAAAAAATTGTATAAAAGGGTCAATTGCTCTGGCGAATCTTCTCTCTAGTTCGTGATCAAAAGAGGAGTACATGACAAGGAGCTATGCATGAATAGGTCTTGTGTGAATAACAAGTGTACCATTGAATTTTCAGAGGTTGAAAAACCTCAGTAGAGTAAGAGTGTGTTCATCTATTTGACAGTTGGATTCACTATTATCCTTCTCATTTCACTCTCGTAAGTATCAGAATATATAGACTTACCAAGAAAAAACCCTTAACAATCCAAGAGATGGAATAAATAGGAAGGGAGAACTACGCTAGCTATACAGAGCAAAAGATTCACGATCTGTCTCGCAAGAATAAGGAGAAGTTTGGGAAATAGAAAAAAAAATGATATGTCGAATGCAATATGTGTATATCCATGATCACTTTATATTGAACAGAAAATGGCTGAAGGAGTTGAACAATCCTATTGTGGCCACTGTGCCACCCACAATGGCTAATAGTTGGCGGACCAGTTCATAGAGCTGAGGTTCATGCTTGCGATAGACTATGTTGATGGGTTCAATCTCAGTCATGAACATGAGCTTAGGGAAGGGTTCGTTACTCCAGGTTGACCCTGCTCTGAGTGAGTAGCGATAGTTTTCACTTGCTTGGGTCTTCCCATCTCCCTCAATCACAACTGGTATGATTTTGACATGGTTCATGTAGAGGGTTCTTCCATCTTCGTTGGAGACATCCTGAACGTAAGATCTATTGTATATGTCTCCTTCCAGATATTTTATGTAGTTCTCGATGTTCTTTGATTTGTGGGCGATAGGAAAATCAAATACGTTGCTTCCCACTCCAAAGTTAAGTGAGTCCAGGCGATAGCTAAGCCTGACCTGGCTCTGCAGATTGGGATCAGTCTACCAGAGAATGTTTTGTTGACCCAATGCTGTGAACTCTAGAGTTCCAGGTGTCTGTATGAGCTAATGATTACCTTTGGAAGGTTGATTATCCCCTGGACTTGACACTTGAAGCCTTCTCTCAGGTCAAGGTTCAGTAGTTTTTTCTCTACTTACCTATCGGGGCTCCGATTATACTCTTCCTTGATGCTACCGTCCTTCGACACTCGAAACATGGGTAGCTTGCTTTCTATGCTGCTTTCGACGTACTCCAGCTCATCTTTAAATTATATTCCCAGTCCTGAGTTAACAAATGTCTCACCTGAGCAGGGAAGTTTGTTGAAAGTGATATCGATGCGCATGGGTAGATATTAGGAGTCGTCGTTCTTGACTGCCAGGAAGGTGTAGTACTTTTATTGGTAGAAATCCTGCAGCGAAAGGAGGATAAGAATGCCTGCGACCTTTGTGAAATCATAGATACGATAAGAGCGATGACGGTGAAGATTCCACCGGTAGCTGAGGTTAATTCTTGGTCGGTTTGGATCTTCCGGAAAAAGTCAAAAGATTTTAACATAGTTGATATTATTATTGACGTGTCAAAATTATCACCAATTCTGATCTCACAAAACAAGAGCTCCCACCCTTATTCTTCCTATTGCTCTCTTTACTCTCATAAGGGATTTTATATCCTTTGATATTTTAATAGACTAGTAGTATTCTTGTAAAGAATATATAAGCTACATGAGTGAACATCAAACCCCCCATAAGCTGAGCCTAATCGAGGCCTATGAAGAGTACATCAGCTCCTCCCGATAAACCTTCAACGACACAAATGAAATGTCCCTGCACATGGCTATGCAGTTCGCAGATGAGTTGAGTATGAGGCTCCAGTACTATCAGGAAATCAAAAGGTACAGGAGAATGCTCAGAAGCAAAAGGGCTAACTCTGGAGCTTCTCCCTTTGGACAGATGTTCGACATGAACCTGAAGGTCAAGTATTCGCATGAAGCCAAATAATTCGACATGATGGACCGAAACGGCTAAGATGTTTTGATGATACTAGCAAAAATCAAAGACTAACTTGCTTGATTTACATTCATTATTTTTTTACTACAAGCGAACGATGAAGATCAAGCTCTCTTAGCTTTCAAAAGAGTTACCGTGTCTTGCCTCAGAGCACTGTTTTCAGCTTTCAACCTTTCCAACTCTTCAATCAAGTTGTAGGGAACATTGCTGGGAGATGATGCGAGTTGACTTTTTAAATGCCTGTTCTGCTCCATAAGATCTTGGATGGAGGCACTGGTGGCTGCAGCTCCCTTGGATGCTCTCAGAGTAGCAAGCTCTGACTCTAAGCTATTGATATGTCTGGTTAACTCTTTGTTTTTATTGATTTCGGAATTGAGTCGACTACCCAGCTAAAAATTTTATTGATTTCCAAAGGATTATTGGAAACTGTTTTTATAGTTTGCCTTGGGACTGGTGTAGGTGGGCTGAAAATCGAACTGGCTGGTGACGACATTGTCCCTGAAATAGTTTCTTTTATGCTGCTCTTCAGTCCTATTCCTGAAATCATACCCATTGCCCTTAGTCGGATTATAGCCTGTCAAAGATGCTAGAACTTCGTGGTTAACTTGCTCCACTTCATGCAAGGCTTCCTCATTCATTTTTTTCTTATCGGAGGCCATGTAGATGCACTCATCTATGCTCCTCCTGGCTTCTGAAAGGGAGCTGCTTTGCCTGGCAGGGGACCCGAAGAGGTTCCTTTGAGGGGTTCTGTCGAGGTAGGATTAGGTGTCTACTCTATATTGGGACTTTTCTCCTGTGGGCAGATAGGTGACATCTTCAGAGTATCCTCTCTTGTTAGCGGAGGGGTAGGAATAGTCGTACATTTCCACTTTACAAATATAATTTATTAACTGTCCTATAAAATTTATCACTAATTGCCATATTCAATCACATTAGTCACTCAATCATATTCGGCAACAACTTCTGTGATCTCCTTGACGTAGTAGGTCAACATCTTTTCAATGCCGCCCTTGAGAGTGGCTGTAGAAGACGGGCAGCCAGCGCAAGCTCCCACCAGCTTGATCCTTAAAATGCCAGACTATTCGTCAAAAGCCACAAACTGTGCGTCTCCTCCGTCATCTTGGAGGTTAGGTCTGATCCGACTAGCTATGATTTCTTTGATGAACTGCACGACCTCGGAATCATCAGGATTTATTTCTGTCGACTCTAAATTATTCAACTCTATACCTATGACAGCATTGTCAGACAGGATTTTTTTCTTACTGTCGAAATAGGCACTAACGACTCTGTAAATATCGGGTTTGAGAAGGTCCCACTCCACTGATTCATCTTTGGCAACACTCAGATAGTCAGCGCCATAGAAGACTCTTGTGACTCCATCAATATCGAACAACTCTTGAGCAAGAGGGGAAACGTCTGAATATTGTCTGGAGGGAATGTCCAAAGTTCCTTACTCTCCCAGCACCTGATGTCCCACCGGTACAAGCTTGATGAAATTAGGATTGGGAGTTTTGAGGGTTTCGATGCTGATCCAGCTGATCAATTTTCGAGTGAGGCTAGCTCCTCCTTTGAATCGGTTCAAAAACATGACAAATATTATAGCTCTTTATAGGCGACATTCGCTAAATATGATGTAATAGCCGAAAATATTAGAACAACACTCATTTTAAATTCCCGAGAAGCTGATTCATCATATCCATTTCTTCCTCAAGCTTAATCTCAGAGGGGTCGATATCTATTGCTGTAAGTCTGTCAGTCAATGACCCGTAGGAGTAGGTCTGCTTAGTGGGCTGATCACATAGAGTCAGAAGGATTTAGCTTTATTGGGCTGCCAACCCGCATACCTCCATCAGAATGTACATCATTTCTATCTTTTTGCATGTTCCTGACTTTCCTTTGTCGGTCTATCTGAATAGTCTTTTGAGGTTTATCCTGTTGATTATGCAAATGGTTCGTAATTTAAGCAACAAAGCCTTGAGGTGAATACTAAAAGAGTTGTCCTTTTCAGTTTTGTAGTATCGATATTTATCGGCTGGTTCCCCGAAGCAATGCCTGTGGGTCGCCCATCGAACAGCTTCCGGTTTGGTTGAGCAAAAGCCAACATATTGATTGATATCTACGGCGGTATTGTTTTTGCTGCAGACAGTATTGGCACTCTCGAATGAAAAAATTGTTCCGCAAAAATGGCAAACATAGTGCTCGATGCATCCCTAAATGTTTATCGATAACTATCTTGGTTACATATAGCTTACTTCAGCAGCTTAACAAAGTCTATTTAAGGCTTTTCAATTTTCGCCTTTTCAGCTTCAAGGACATCGAATACTTCTTTGATGAGCCTCAATTTTTGGTCAATCATTTCTTGGTAGGTCTCAATATTCTTCAAGTCTAGTCTTAGGTCTGATAGCTCTTTGGGAAGTTCTGGAAATTTGTACTTCTTTTCAAGCAAGATATTGAGCCTGTCCATGCACTCCTTGATAGACTGGAGGATTGTGTTGTGACTGGCTATTATTTCTATGTCCTCACTAGTATTTTCAAATGTGTGCCCAAGGTCATTAATCGCGTTTACTTTGTTTTGAAATTCCTATTTTATGAGCGCCAGTTCATTTCGTATTCTTTCCTCTTGCCTCTGTAAGTCTTGCAGCATTTTACTCTTGTACCGTTAGTTCTCGTCAATGCTAACATTTTTCAACTGTTTGAGCTGTTCAATCTCAGCATTGAGAGTTTCGATTGATTCGATTATCATGGGCTTATTTTCCAAAAATGCTGAAACCCTCTATTTGATTTCGTTGACTCGACGCTCGTAGGCAGCTGCAATGCTGCTGATGGAGTGTATCTGATTCATGACATGGGTACAGGAGTGTTATGAGGTCCAAGCATGGTACACTGTCGGCAGACTGGCTCGTAGCATTTTTAGCAGAAATATTCAAAGGGTTGGTGGTGGAGGGAGCAGTTTTTATTCTGCTGGTTCATGTGAGGTTTGAACAATAATAATAGAGAGACCGATATAAAGAGAAATTAAGTTGATTTAAATATAAATCTTTGTCATCATGAAATAATAAACCCCCAGATACATCATCAAGTACATCGAGTGCACCAAGGAGGGGCATCAGGGTTAAAAGGTCAACCTCATCTGCCTTAACCCCGAGTGCCACGAGCATGCCCTTATCTGCTCTCTCTGCACACCCCAGCACCGAGGCCATGCCTACAAACCCATCAAAATATACCTCGATGAATTGCATCACAAGTACAAAGATGGAGCCAGGAAGCAGAAGCAGGACATCGATGAACTGGAGAAGAGGAAACTGCTGCTTCTGCACCATCTGAGAGTTTGTGTTGAAAAGCTGTCGGAAGCTTTCATGAAGTTGTAGGAAGATATTTTGTTTACTTACGAGCGTATAAAGAATCAAATCCATGAGAACGTAAGTCGATTGCTATGAAGGAATCCAGGAAAAGCAAATTTGCAGAGTTTTACCTGAGTATGATCAAAGACAACTATGGAGACCCGCACTTCTAGGTCAAAAATTACCTTTTCAAGGAGGAAATCAAAATCCTGACCGACCAAGACATCTTTGACAACCTCACAAAAATAGTCTAAAAATAAGTTAAAAACGTGAGGTCCAATTTCATCAACGCAGAACCTTTTGAAAAGAACGAGGCCAAGGTCAAGGAAGATGATGGCAGTAAAGCATAGTTCCTTCTTCCTGCAAATATTAAGAGGGATGGAGAAATATTTTCACAAACTCTGAACAGTCCAAATATGTGTCTATTCAATTTGGACATTGGGCAGTGGATGGGAAAGCTCCGTGTTATAATTACTCAATTTCCAGCAGGATCAAAGGCGACTTTCGGACTGATACGCAAGGAAGAGTTCTAGAAGGCAAACTAGACCTTCAAGGATTCCCTAAACTGCATGTATGTGGATTCGATAGGGAAGAGCAAGGGAGTACAGTACAACCATCTTGGAGCAATCGTGGTGAACCACGTGATTGACTTTTTCCTGAAGAAAAACAACTTCCGAATTGTATGCAAGAACAACAATGCGATCATGAACCTGGCTGACAAAAACTATTACTTTTTCTTCGCGCTTGAGGGAAACTGCAAAATTAAGATCACTTACCCCTATTATAAATGATTCGCTATGTTATTATTCAGTATCATCATTTTAACCTCCTCTTTGAAATCTTTTTCTACCTTACCACATCCTACTCTTGCTCATCCCCACCCTCATCTTGGTCTCCAGTACTCCAAGAAGCAGAAGTATCTTTTCCACCAAATCGGCCCTTCTTAGACCCGGTAGACTGTTTCTTATTCAGGTTTCTTTTTTTCTTCAGACCCTTAAAAAATCTCAAGGCATGATCAAGTGACAAACTTGAAAATGCAAGCAGTAAAAAAGTTGCTATAATAACCAAGACCAAAAAATTTCTCAAGTTACTCTTTGGGACAACTTTTTCTTCTTGTTGAGGGGTGATTTTGGAGTTGATTGAGGGGCAGGCAGTTTCTATGAAGGTTGAACCTTCCTTTCCTTCTTCAAATTCGTCTTGAAAACAATAGGCATCTTCATTGCTCTCCCTCAGACTGTTGCTTCTCTTTCTCTCGATTTCATCGATGGTCTGAAGCTTGTCTTTGTTGGTATCGAAGTCGTGTGTTTTGGCAGCAACTATGCTCTGGCTGCTTTAGTACTCTTCTGGTATCTGGTTCATCATCAAGGATGCCTTGTAATTCCTATCCTAGAAATTAGTCCTGCTTGAGCCATCGTTACTGGCCTCGATAATATCGCTCAATGTTTAGGCTCTTCTTTTTGGATGCTGGTTGATATTGATCTTCACCTCTGTCTGTGATGTCAGTACTGAATTGCCTTTAGAATTCGCTTCATCATCATGCAAAGATCGGCGACTGTCATTGTTGACCAGCTTATTGGTGCTTTTGGATTGTTTTCGGAGGAGCTGAAGCTTATGGTGTTCCTATATAATATCGTCTAGCTCACACTTGAATGACAAATCAAATGTAGCGGTGATTCCTTTATTCATATTAATAGCCTTCAACCCTTTGTGCTGAAAGGGAAGCTTTTCTCGGAGTTATTTCCACTGCTACTGAACGTTCCCACTTTGAACACTGCTCATCAAGGTGCTGTACTGCTTTCCTTATTTTTTTATTGCCTCCAGAAGGTTATTATACTCCATAGTGATGTCAGCAGGAAGAGAGGCATGAAAATCTTTAAGATCCTCGTCCGTCACTTTGTAGACTGTCCACTAATATTGCAATAGGGTTTTCGAGTGAGGCTTCACTGTTACTGACTCACCAGTCAAGTATCTATATTTTTTCTATTGGGCGTGAACCCAGGCTACTTCTGCGAGCATTTTGTAGACCTGAGCACCTAGATATTATGCTGAATACCTCGATTAAACTCCACTGCGTAGTTCTGGGCTTATGTCTTATTGAAGGCAAGCTAGACAAGAGTGAAGGTGACTTCCAGGCTGGATTCTTTGATCTCGCTAGCTTTATCAGTACTTTTCATTTAAATACGATTGATATCTTATAAATTATCCTATCCTAACCCAGTATCACAAGGGTGAGTCAATGCGTGGCAAAGGTTATCTTCAGTATTTTAAAAAGTTCCATCTTGGTTATCTTTTGATCGCAGTCCATGTCTCCAGCCTGTAAAAATAATCGAATCTCATCTTCAGTGGCATCTCTTCCTTCCTACGAGCGCATGGCGTCGTTGAGGTAGGCAGCTATCTAGGGATACTCCATGTAGCCGTTGTTGTTTTGATCGTACTTTTGAAATACTATGTTGACCGTTTTGCGAATATCCTCGTCACTACCTAACATCTAATAATATTACAAATGGAAGAGGACACTTTTGTGGTCGCCATCGGATAGCAACACCTTATAGTCCCCCGAAAGGTGGCAGACGTCAGCATACACTTCCACAACATCCTCACTCTTGGCATCGATGAATAGGAAGTATCACAGCTCACTATTTCAGATTTAGATCGATCCTGGTATTGTAGATAAGGAAACCCTCGATCATTTCCTCAGGTTCTGTGCCATCAACGACTATCAGTAACCTGTTGTATGCAAAGTAACTACAAACAACCTGCAAGAAGTGCTCGATTCGAAAAATTATGACTTTATCAAAGAGTTTCCAATCGATAGTGA
>Ga0100379_10003913_pt1 | contig 13376 bp, 21 predicted proteins | sample CryGeymeta201503_FD_80418 | JGI IMG/M metagenome (GOLD analysis project Ga0100379, IMG submission 80418) | Groundwater microbial communities from Crystal Geyser aquifers in Utah, USA - Crystal Geyser metaG 2015-03 | ecosystem: Environmental > Aquatic > Deep subsurface > Groundwater | place...
TACAGAGAGTAAAAGTATTTGCTAGTATTTAAATTAATTGCGTATTAATTATTTATTAATTATATGTTATTTTTAAAAATAAATAATTTACTATGGGGATTGAGGATTGGGCAATACCCAATCCCCAATACCCAATACCCAAATATAATAAATTCAAGTTAACTAGTAACAATTAATACAAACATTAATTATTAAACAACTTAATTATTATTTTACTTAAATAATAAATAATAAATGTTTAGCAGTAAACTAAGACTATTTTTCAAAAATTCATCATTTACACAACAAAGAAGATTTAACCCAATAAAAAATAAAGATAGTGTCCTTGGTGCAGATCAATACAGTGCCCATTCTCCACTTTATATGAATAAATATAGAACAGAAGAACTTAGATCTAAAATATTTTTTGAGCATCCTCCTGTTCCAAATAGATACGCAAAGTATTTTATTTTATTTAGTATTTGTGCCTGTTTTAGCACAGGAGTTAGAGATAAAGTAGTAAGAAGATATAAAAGGTATTGTTTGTTATTAAAATTAATTTTGCATTTAGATTTACAAGAGAACAAGAGAAAAGAATGTTTAGATTTATCTTACCATTCGTCCAAGCTATGGAGGATGTTAGATTTACCGCAGTAGACCAAAGAAATTATATGATTCAGAAATCTGTTATAGATTCAATTAATCCAAACTATTATGAACACGTAAGACAAAGATACAATCAAGATGATATATAGTAAAATATTATATAATTAACACATATATAATATAAAAGTTGTCCAGATATTAAAAATAACCCAAGATCAATGCAAAATGGATCAAAACAAAATGCAACAAATGTACATAATGTAAGATGGGCTCCAAGTACTATGCAAGATAAAGGACTATTTGATGCTAGAGAGTTAGGATATATCTATTAAAATATTTAATAATACTTATTTAAAACTTACATAATTAATAGTTTAATAAAGTTTAATAAAGCAAATTTAAATAAAAAGTAATTAGTTAGTTATATGTAAAATTAATAAGTTAATTTATATAAGAATATAAGTTTGATGAGTTAATAATTAAGTTAAAGCTAAAGAACGAATAAATTAAAATTTAATGAAGTATATTTAAATAAGTTATCTAAAATTAACTTGCATTATCATATTCTTTAGTATATATTGATAAAAATTATAATTAGCTTCTATATAAAACATTACAATATAAAATTACTCAATATAATAAATTTGAAATATTGTAAATTAAAATAATGTATATTTATATTGTCAAATTACTTAATATATTTATTTCAAATTATTTAATTAATAATAATTATTAATTAAAAAATTATTATTATGAAATCGAAAGAAGCTAAAAAAAATAAAATAGACTTTAATGAGTTTATAAGAGAATTTCAAGTTACTGATATTGACTTATTTAAAAGTTACTTAACAGAAATTTGGCTAGATCTTAGATTAAGAAGTGATGAAATTGATTTAGGAATAAATAAACATACATTTGAAAAAGTATAAACATTTTAAATTAAATTATATAGTACTATTCTCTTCCTGGTCTAATTCTAGATAGAATTTTCAATGTATTTGATGCAAATAAAGATAACTATTTAAGTATTGATGAGTTTGTTAATGGAATGTGTAGTCTTTTTACAGGAAATTATGATGAACTTATACATTTTATATTCCAAATATATGATTGTGATAATGACGGAGAAATATCGCGAGAAGATGTACAAGTCATACTTTCATATTTGCCATTAAAACTACATGGAAGTGATAACCTTGAAAATTTTAATCATAGAATTGATTCTCAAGAAGAAATTCATAAATATGTATCAGTTTTATTTGAGAAGAATGAATACTTAGAAGAGTTAGAATTTAAAAAACTTGTTACAGAAATATGTTCAGAACCTTTTATATATGTAAGAAATTTCATAAATTATTAACTAAAACCATTTTATTAGCTTGTTATACTATTCTTGGAGAAAAAACCCTTTTCAATAAAGTCAATCGACGAATCAAAAGTTAAAACTCTAAAGTTAATGAAGACTCCAAGTGTAGACTCAGTTAAAAGGAAATTAATAACTTCCCCTTCTTTAGATTCTCATTTTAATCCTACAAATGCCAAAAAATTAAGTAGAAGTCCAATTATACAGTCATTAAAGAGATCAAAGATTCATGATAGACCAGACCCAAAAAAAGTTATAGAGACAAACAAAGACGTGTTTACTAAACTAATGAATAAAGATAAAAATGAAGATATTAAAAAGAAACAAAATTTATTAGGGGCATTTGGTAAGAAGCCTGAGAAAACTAGCAAAAATAACATAGTAAATCAAGTAATTGAAGAACAGTCTGAAAAAACTAAACATGATAGTTATACATATGACCTTGATGAAGTTTTAAAAAATTCTGATATTAAAAATAGTTTACATCCAACTTCAAAGGGTGAAACAAAGAAAAAAGAAACAAACATCGATTATGATAAAGATAATAACAAAGAATTTAATAATTTTGATGTTAAAACTGTTAATAATGATCTTATAACACCAGAAACAAAGATTAGTAATATAACTAAGCATACTAGCGAAATTAAATCTAAATCTATGCAAAATATAGAAAGGAAATTTGAACAAGAGAATAATAGTTTTAATGATTTAGGTGGAGATGATGATATTAAACTTGATTTAGGAGTAAAAAGGAAACATAGACATGATTTAAATGAGTTTGTAAATAACTTCTCCAGTTTTAGTCATATAGGTAAATCTGGGATGGAATTATCTATATTAAAGAAATATCAAGGGGAAGATCAAGATATATTACCTGCATTTAAACATAGTAGGAAAAGAAACGACTCATTTAAAAAGATGTAATTATACATTTTTACTTATTTACTTATTTTAAATTAGTAACTCGCAAAAAAAGAAAGAAGATTCTGATTCAGATGAGGAGTCTTCAGATTTATCAGGAAACGAATTCGGAATTAGTGATGATGAAGAAGTTGACATTAAAAATGTAACTTTAGAAGGAATTCTATATAGACTTACTTCATCAAAAAAAGTAAAGAAATATTATTGTAAATTAATCGAGAAAGACTTATATTGTAATAGAAAATATTAATATTAGATTATAAAAATAAAAATGACAGCTTTCATAAAGGAATCTATAATTTATCCGGAGTGAATGTATCTACTTTACCTAATATTACAATTGAAGATAAATCTATGTTTTGCTTTACATTATCAATAAAAAATGATTCATACATTTATCTCTGTGAAAATGAATTAGATTATGTTAAATGGATTGAAGCACTAAAGAAAGTAACCGGTTACGAAGATCTTAATACTATTTACGAAATGAAAAAAAAACTAGGACAAGGTAAATTCGGATTAGTCAAACTTTGCGTGAACAGAAAAACCAGACGAGAAGCCGCAATCAAGATCATAGCAAAAAAAGAAATGAGCGAAAAAGACTACGAACAAACAAGAATTGAAATAGAGATACTAAAGATATGTCAACATCCAAATATAATTACTTTATACGATATCTTTGAAAATCAAGACTACTATTATATAAGTAAGAAACATTAATTAAATATAGTAATGGAACTATGTAAAGGAAGTGATCTTTACGACTATCTTCATTCGAGGAACTTCCAAATAAGTGAAGATCGAGCAAAGGAAATAATTAGAAAAATCTCAAGTGCCTTATATTACTTACATTCTTATGGAATTGTCCACAGAGATTTAAAGCCAGAAAACATTATGATGACAACCACAAAGGATGATGCAGAAATAAGACTACTTGATTTTGGTTTGAGTAAAATGATAGGTCCTAACGAGAAATGCACTGAAAGATTTGGAACTTTATGCTATGTTGCGCCTGAGTTATTGTTAGGAGAGGCCTATGATAAAAGAGTTGATTTATGGAGTTTAGGAATTATTTCATATGTGTTGTTGACAGGTTGTTTACCGTAAGTTTTTCTATAGTAATATTTATTTATTTCAGTTACAATGATGAAAATAATGAGAATGAAGTAGCAAGACAAATAATTCAATGTAGCGTTCCTTATCCGAATTTCTATTGGAAAAATAAGTCACCTGGAGCTAAAAATTTTGTCATGAGTAATTTTTTAATATTAAATCATATAAACTTAATAATAACAAAATAACAATTAATAGAATTATTACAAAAAAATCCAGATAAAAGAATGAATATAAAGGAGGCAATCGAACATCCATGGTTAGAAAATAAAGATGTTAGAAACTTCGATAAGAAAGATAAAGACGCAAAAAAGAACTCGTTCGCTATATACGCCAATGCTAATGAGGATAACTCCGGAACTTCGTTTCCTTCATTTAATTCAGGAGATATCGTAATTAAAGTAAATTATATTTCTTATAGGTAAATTACAAGGATTTTAAAGACAAAGAGAATTTATTCCCATAATTGAAGACATTGTAGCTTGTGAAAAATTTGCTTTTTTTCTTTCGATTATATTTTGTTTTATAAATATTTTTAATATTTATAGTAAATATAATATATATTAATTAAAATATTCATTCTTAATATGCTTATATATTTATTTTTTATAGTAAATTTAATATATATTATTACTATTATATATTATTAACAAATAACTAATAATTTCTTTTTAATGAATGAAAAGAATAGAACTTATCTTCAAACTGATGAGCATACACAATTACAAAGTAAAAGAATTCACTCAGTAGAAAATAATAGAAATAATAGATATATGCAAACAAGCGCCTCTCCTATAGGAGAAGATAATAATATGATGAAAGTTGACTATTTTGATTATCTATTCGATCGTTTAAATAAAACTCAAATTAAGAAAAATATAATTACCGTAAATAAAGTTCCTAAAGCACCTAAATCAAAAGAAAAAATAATTGAAGAAGACAAGTTTTTTGAAAGAATGAGTCTAGTAACTCTTCAGAAGGATAAAATTGCAAAGAAAAACGAAATTGAAGAAAGTAAAATAAAGGAAAAACACCAAAAAAACAGAAAATATTATTTAAGTCCTGATTTTGTAGAGAAACCAATATTTGACAGACTGAGTAAGATTAAGAAAAATAAACAAACTTTGAAAAAACAAGATCAAGATATCATAAAGCAAGAACAAGAATTGATATATAAAAAGAAGATTATAAGTAGTAAAACCCCACCACCGAATGTTAAAAATTTACTTAATAGACTTCATAATTTTGAAGAAGCTCATAAAATAAAGATAGCTGAACAGAGAAAATTAAAATATTTAAATGAAATGAGTGAAGTACGTAATCCGGAGATTAATAAAATATCTAGACAACTTATAACAAATACTACATTTAGTGATCGACAAGAAATTTTTAAAATCAAAAAAGAAAAGAAAATTGATGAAATAAAGAAGTTTACTGAAAAGAAACTAAATAGCTTTATCAATTCAAAAATTAATAATATCAAAGTAGATAAAAAGACTGTAAGTAGCACTATAGATAGTATGCTTAAATGGGGAGAAGATAAAAAACATAAACACGAACAAGAACTAAAAAAGAATATTGAAAAGAATTTAATTGAATGTACTTTTCGTCCTGTACTAAACCCAAATTCAATAAAAATGATTAAGAAAGAGAATAACGAAGATATCATTACAATAACAATGAATAATTTTGATCATTTAAACACTGGAAGAAACGGAAATGATAATCAATATAATGATAAATATGTTATTTTAAATGAGAATAAGCATTCAGATAAAATTAAAAAATATAGCAAACTTACAGTTGAACATATTAATAATGAATACGTTCAATCGGATGAAAATTTAGAAGGATTAAAATTCGCAAAGACAGATAGAGATACAAAATAAGGATAATGATTAATAATAATGGTATTATAATGTTTAAGTATTTTAAGAAACTATACAAATCAAGAAATAAGGATTCTTGTAAATATAAAATAAAAATAATTATTAATTTAGAAATTAAATAAGTTAAATTTCATATAATTACATATATTCTATTATTTTTAATTGAAATTATTTGTCACAAATAGAATTAAACATATTAAATATTGGGGATTGGGGATTGGGGATTGGGGATTGCAATCCCCAATCCCCAATCCCCAATCCCCAATTTTTTAATATTATTTTTAGTAATACATTAAGGTTATAAGAATTAAAAATAAAATGATAAATATAAATAAAATTACAGTTGCTTATTATTTAATTAGAAGAATAAATAAAAATTATATATAATTATTTATTAATTTTATTAATATAGAGAAATTAATGTCGGATCATACACCAGATAAAAATTCCAAAAATAAAGCAGTTAAAACTAAATCGGAAAAAAAACCAGTAATTAATATGTCAAAACTACAAAATGTAAGAATAATTCAGAAGCATTTAGTATATGTAATAGGTTTATCGTCGAGTATTTCAACTGAAAAGGTAATACTATAATAACATAAGACATTAGTTAAATATGAATATTTCGGGCAATATGGACAAATTACTAAAATAGTAGTTAATAAAACAAAAGCTTATAACCCAAATGGTCCAAACGGCCCAAGTTATTCAGCCTATATTACTTATTCTCAACCACAAGAAGCTTCTATTTGTATATTATCAATTGATAATACAATTGCAGAAGAACATTTATTAAGAGCCTCTTTTGGAACAACCAAGTAAATACTTTGAATTAAATATTTATTAAGATACTGTTCATTTTTTTTAAAATCGTTAGACTGTCCAAATAAAGATTGTTTATATCTCCATTCAATTGCTGATGATAGTGATATTATTAATAGAGTAAAATAAATTTATAAATAAAAGGATGACATGAATTCAAATAAAAATATTTTCTATGAACAACAATTGTTTGCGATTAAAATCGCTGATATATTTAACTCAGAAAATAGGAAGAAAATAATGAATATGAATAAAAAGAAAACATTTTTACCTAGTCCTGAAACTATATTTACAAAAGAAATTGTTCTTGAAAACGACTTAGAAAATAAAAACTATAAAAAACCAAATAAATACTACAATAATTCTGGATACACAAATAATAGAACATACAACAACTACAATGGCTATTACGATGACGAATACTACGAAGAGGACGGTTATAGTAACGGTTATTACTACGACAATAAAGACGATGACGGAATTTATAAATCCTACTCTGATAATAATTTCAAAACAGTAAGTAAACTTAATTATCCTTCAACAGCAACTAATAACTCTACATCTGATGTTGAGAAAAAGACTAATAAAAGTGTTGATAAAACAGAAAAAATCAACACAGACAAAGAAACTAAAGACAATAAAGAAATAAATGAACTTAAAAGTAGTAAAGACAGTAAAGATCTTAAAGAATCAAATAAAGTCTCTTCATGTGATAAGGTAACCGATGAAGAAAAACTAGAAAATGAAAAAACAAAAAATCACTTTAACAGAAAAGAGCTTTATAGAAAAAGAGATCAGTCTCGATTTAAATTTGCTTCATCGGAAAATTTAGAAAAAAATGTTGATGAGAATATAAGTATTCCTGAATATATAAATGATTTAATATCTGATAAAATATCAAAAATTACATTCAATAAAATATTCAAATTTGGAGAAGTTATGGATACATCCGCTGATAATATATTAACAAAAAAAGAATTTAAAAATGATAACTGGGCTCAATTTCTATTATCATGTAAAGAAGAAAGTGGAAAGTAATAAGAAAATAAAATGATAAAGTTGATTACGAATGAATCTTATATAATATTAAATCATTTAATTTAGTAATTAGATAAGTATTTATTTGTTTCTTCTTATTTTAATAAGTTCTTATTAATAGTTTTAATAATAAAGTTAATGTTATATATATTAATATAATTAATAATATAATAATAGCTTATAATAACTTATTGCATAAACGAAAATAATAATAAAAAATATAATAAATTTAATAAAAACTCAGCATATAAACAGAATATATTTTTCAATTTCTATTCACTTTCAGTTATCATTACATTTTTCCTCCCATTCTCAATTGTCTAACTGTTTCGTGGACTTGATCAGCAAAATATTTATCATCAGCGATTAATCTAACAATGTATTGTTCATCTAAGTCCAAGAAGATACCAACAATTTTTGAAAAATATCTATTAAAATTAATATAAAATTAATTAAGTTATATTGTTACTCTTCAAATTGTGAAAAATGCACATTTGAGCTAATTTTCGTAAATAGTTGATCACCGTAGTAATCTCTTTTATCGTTAGGATTCATAAGATTAGGATCAACTTGGTTCATTACTGGTTGTTGGAATTGACCAAAGTTTGGTTGAGAGTTAAATTGTTGTGGGAACATTTGATTCATTGGGTGGTTCATTGGAAGAACATGTTGATTCTGGTTGTGATTTTTAGGATATGCGAAACCGGTTTGAGGAGGGAATTTTCTTAGCATGTGAGGTCCAAATACTCGGGCTAAAATGAATTTATATAGTTTATTATATTATATAAATTAAATACCTTCAAACCCTTTCATTCCTTTGGGCATCTGTCCCATTTGTCCTGGAAAGGCTTGTTCACCTGATCCACTTCCGATGTTTTGGAAGGCTTTATGGGTTGAGTTTATCATTTGAAGCTTTAAAAACTCGTTTCTTTCATTTTTGGTTTGATGGAAATCAACATATAATTTAGGGTGATTTGGGAAAGGGTTAGTGTTGTTAAGTTCGGTCTTAGCTGCCTTAGCGCTTTTAGCTTCCTCGTAGCAAACAAATCCTGAAACTTTAACACTTCGTTTTATTCCTAAATACGATTGGTAAAGCTCCTTTCGAACAGTTTTGCAAGAACGAATTTTTCCGAATTTTTCGAATAAGTTTCTAAGTTTGTCTTCATCGATACTATCGGGAAGACCTTTGACGTATAAATTGCAAAATTTATATTTTTCCCTTATTAATTTTTTATTTGTTTCGTAAATCTGAAGGAGTTTTCTTTTTCTTTCTTTTTGTTTGAGAGCTCTTTAAGATTAAATAAGTTATGAAGTTATTAAATATAGAAATTAATAGTTTATATACTGGCAACATTCCATTCTGTCGTCTTTGCACTTTACTTTATAAAAGTTACAATTATCTTTAAGATCCTACAGAACATTTAGCAAACATTACAAATATTTATTTACCTTTAAGAATACTTCTGATAATTCCTTAACCTTTTCTTGACTTCCTACTTCACTTGTATAGTTTGTTACATTATCCATAATATAACAAGCAAATTTATGAACATGACTAACTTTATTAAATTTATTTACTCTTCCGGTACTACATTATAGTTTCTTAACTTTACTACTAAATTATCTAACTCAGTATTATATTTTTTATCTTCTATTTTATAATAAGGGACTTCATTTACTGCTCTCATTGCTGATTTTGGGTCTTTATAGCAAACAAAAGCAAATTTATGATGAAGAATCTCATTCCTCTTACCCTCTGGTAAATTCTCAAGGCTTGTTCCTTGAAGAGTTGGCTCTCTGACTAAGACTGAACCTAAGTCTCCATACTTTCTAAAGTAAGTTTCAACGTCATTTTGTGAATAGCCCTAAAGAATAATTATATGAAGATTACTTTAGGGATGTTTTTAACATACACGTTATTATATTGAGGAGATTTCTTAGGCTTGTTCTTTAAGAATTGACCTACACATAACTTTTTTCCTTTTAATTCAGAATTATTTCCTTCACGGATGGCTAAGGTTGCTGATTCAGGTTTATCATATAGAACAAATCCATATCCAACAACATCACCATCTTCATCTTCAACTAATCGTGCTGAAATAATATTGCCGTATCTAGAAAAATAATCATGAAATTCTTTTGATGTAACAGTTGTAGCGATCTTTTTTACAAATACATTGTATTCTGGTAAATTTCTGTAATTATTTGGTTCTCTGTTATACCAAGAAATTCTTATAGTTTTTTTGAGAAGTTTTGAATAGTTTAACTTATTCAGCGCTTCTTCTGCCTTAGTCTGATTTTTGAAGCCAACAAAGGCATACCCAAAGGAGTCACGAGAAGAGTGGTCTTTTGCGATTTTTAGATAGGAAATAGGGAATTCTGTAAACAATTGATAAAGCATGTTTTCATTAACACTTTTATCTAGTCCGCTGACAAATAGAATAGACTGCCTTGGAAAACTCATTTAAAAAATATATATTAAAATAATATTAAAAAACTAATATATAATATAAATATAATATGAAGTATTGTGGCACAGTTTTATAATATTATAATAACATAATCGAAGAAGTTATAGCAAATTGAAATAATAATACTTTAATATATTCAATATATCAAAAAATATCGATATTATCATTACTATATTTTTAACTATTGACTATATGTAAATACATGCCTTCGTCTTTTATAATTATAAATTATAATATTATTATAAAAACTTATTATCACATAATAAAATTAAGTCCTTTCAATAATCTTAAACTAAATTCAATATTATTTAGATTGTTTATTTAAATTTCATTTCACTTTTTTATTTTATTTCTTTTTATGTAATGCTTTTCTTTGTAAAACTCTTGTGTTATCTCTGTACGAGTGATGAGAAATTAAAGCTTTGTTATTGTTAATATATTTTCTAGAGTGTGATCTTGGTAAGTCTATTCTTGGTCCAGAAACCCAGTTACTTCTTATTGGGTTGTAAGATGGATCTGGATGGTGACCTCTAAGCTTAGTCTTAGCTAAGAATAATTCGATTAAGGTAAATAGTAATGATAGTATGATTGTGAACTTCATTGTATTAAATTAATAAATTTAATTATAAAAAGTTTATATTAAATTTAAAGAATTAGAATTGTTATTACTTACACACTAAAAATATATTAATTTAGTTATATTCGTATTAATTTAATTTTTTTTATATTGAATGAATAATGGAGATAATAGTACAAAAAATAAACCTATTAAAAAAAATGGAGAACTTTTAATTGATCCTACATTTAGTTTTATAAATCTTTCAGAAAATGATAAAAATAACATAAAAACACCTGATGAATATTTTTACAATAATATAAATTACACAAAGAATGTATTTAAAAATTCATTTAGAAGATATGATAAAATGTTTGATAAACTGGTAGAAAGAAATAAAAGATGTATAGAAGAATCAAATTGTAATGGAATATATGACTGGATTGAAGCAAATAGTACTAGAGTAATTACAGATAAAACAGATATAACAAACAATAATAAAAACATCGATCCTTCTGATGAAAATTATAAGCCTTTTCATGAAATAAAGTTTAATTCAATTGAAGCAGGAAAAGTAGGAATTCAAAAATTAAGAGAGTTGAGTCAATGTAAAAAAGAATGTAATAGTAACTTGATTTTATTTCAAAATAAATTTAAAGAAACTATGCTTTATATAGAAAAACGTCTAAATGGTTGCTTCGACACATGTAAATTAAGTTTCGGTGATGAGCCAACTACAGATTCTCTTGTTTCATGTTATTCAAGATGTTTTGTGCATTATTATTCTATAATGGCAGTGGAAGAGTTTAAACTTGATTATTTATTAGATGTTTTATTGAAAGACTATGATAGCCCAAAGAAACCAAAGGTAAACTCGATTTATCTTAATGTTCATAAAAGGAAATTAGATGATGATGATGTAATTAGAAGATATATTTAAACGTATTATTCTAATGTAGTTTTATTGTATTTATGTAATATTTAAATATGAATTATATATTTATATCATAATATCATTATGTCATAATATCATTATATGTTTATCAAATTAATTAATTAAAGATTTATTAATATTTATGAGATCGTTCTCTATGTTTATTATCATAGTATTTATTATCACGTCTTTCATAATGTTTATCATAATGTTTATCTGAATATTTATCCTTATTGTGTTTTCGTTCTCTCGATCTCGATCTCGATTTATGCCTTTTAGGACTTCTTTCCCTATCTCTCTCCCTATCTCTTTCTTTACTTCTTGATCTCGACTTATGCTTTTTTCGACTTCTCGATCGAGATTTTTTCTTATTACTATCAGAAGGAGAATGATTTCTTTTTCTTTTTTCCTGATACTTAAAAGTAATTTTACTATCCTCGTTGTTTTTATTATCATTATCAAAGACCATTCTATAATTTCTTTTATCAATCATAAAATCTTTATTATTCTTAATTTCGAACTTTTGAACTTCGTTTGGTAATATTAACTCTTTATTTTTGTCATCTAATTTTGATTCTTCTTTCTTTGAAGTTTGAAAATTATGCCACAATTTAGCAACAGACTGGGAAAAATCAACATGTATTCTTCGTTCGTCAATTACAACTCCGTCCATTTTAAAAAAGGCTTCCTCGCATGCTTCAACTGTTTCAAACTCGACAAATGCATATTGTAGTGATTCTCCTGTCTTCCAATCTCTTATTATTTGACAACCTATAGTATTAATATTAGAATATAAAATATTATTAATTTATAGTGTTTTATTTTCTTAATCTTACTTTTAACAGGTCCAAATCTCGAAAATATAAGCTCCAAGTCATCATCTTGAGTTACCGGATTAATTTTACATACAAATAACACATTATCTGGAGGTTTAATATCTGCATCAGGGAGATCTTCTAACATTTCCAACACAATTGCTCTATTCTTTGCTTCATGATCCGCTACTTTTTCTTGTACTTTAGCTTCTGTCTCTTTATCTTTGAAAAATTCATCAACATTAAAATCATCTTCTAAACGATTATATTCTAAATTATCTTTTACTAATTCAGGTGAATTGCTTGGAATAACAATACCATCTGGGTCTTCAAAGGGATCTTCTAATATAAATGTGTGTCGTATTCTTATATTTTGGTATGGTCTTCCTTCTTTATCACAATATGCTTTATTTATTTTTTCTAAAACATCTTTACCTTCTTCAATTTGTCCAAAAATAGTATGTTTGCCATTTAAAAAATGATTATTTTTATCAGTCAAACTAACAAAAAAGGTTGACGTATTTAAATTTGGACCTAAGTTGGCTGTTGAGACAGTTCCTAATTTATTATGACGGAGTGATGGATTTATTTCATCATCAAAGTATTTATACTTTTCACCATCAATAATTCCAAATAATGAGGTAGGGTTCTTTCCAGTATTTGCAGGATCACCAGATTGTGTAATGAAGTCCTTTTGGACATTATAGAATAGACAATTATTGTAATATTTCATCTTGCAAAGTTTAATAAAATTTAAACATGCTTTAGGACATTCTTTATAATGTAAATCTAAAACTAAATCTCCAAGTGAGGTGTCAATTAAAACACTCATTTAATCTAAATAAATATTAAATTATTTAATTAATAAA
>Ga0100379_10003934_pt1 | contig 13331 bp, 9 predicted proteins | sample CryGeymeta201503_FD_80418 | JGI IMG/M metagenome (GOLD analysis project Ga0100379, IMG submission 80418) | Groundwater microbial communities from Crystal Geyser aquifers in Utah, USA - Crystal Geyser metaG 2015-03 | ecosystem: Environmental > Aquatic > Deep subsurface > Groundwater | place: USA...
AACACCCCGCAGAGTAGCACCAGTCCAGATCAGCAACAGGCTCCCAAAGGGGGTGTCGACTTCACCGGAATAGGGTGTCGCGTTCGACTGGAATCAGGTGCCGACTTCACCGGAATACGCATAGAATGGCGCAATCCAACATCTTCGGCAATGGCTTCCTGATATTCGGAGCTAACGAATCATTCCGGTTCAACCCTGTCCTGCTTCAAGGATTGCCACTGTTCTGGCATCCCTCTCGCCGCCGCAGCACTGCTCTAGCGCATCAGAGAAGATGCAGCCTGCCGGGGACACATATTCAAACAGTGTCATTGAAGAGCAGAACTTCAGATTGTCCGGATAGCCGAAGATTGCAGACAGCGGCTTACCCCTGATTTCGATTACGGCTCTGGTACAGGCAATCAGACGCGCGCCCAGTACAGGGTGATCCAGATAAGCCCTGACCTCTTCCACGCTTTTTATGGCGTACTCTCTGGCGATGGGGCTGCGGCCCAACCCCGCTATCTGCGGGAAAATAAACCACATCCAGTGGGAGCGTTTCTCTCCAGCCTTCAGCTCGGATAGCCCTGCCGCATAGCTATACAGCTGGGCATCGATAAAGCGGTTCAGGTTGAACGGGTCAGCCATGGTTTGACCTCCGCAACAGTTCACTGCTGCGCAGCAAAGACACGCTACTGCAGTGGTGTATCGTGCTCCGCAGCCGTGAGTTGGTTGAACTCCTCATCAGGATTTTTAATCCCGCAAGTTGAGCAATAGCCACTTTCACGCTCGATTGAGGCGTGACAACCACGGCAGTGGATACGTTCATAAATCCGGGTTGCTTCAATAATACGTGATGAGATCAGGCCGGTCACAATAGCAAACAGTACAATGCCGGCAATCATGGCGGCCCCGGCAACAACCCGCCCGGCCAGTGTGTGCGGCACATAATCGCCATATCCGACCGTGGACATGGTAACCAGGCTCCACCAGACACCATCAAATGCGGAAGCGAAGTTTTCCGGCTCAACCAGATAAATGACATTTCCGCCAATAAGGGTTAATAAAATAATACCCGTTATAAGCATCACCAGAATCATCAGGCTTTTGCTCAGGGAGTTCAGCAGCACCTGCACATCTTTGGTGTAGCGAATAAGTTTGAGCATGCGAAAGAGGGATATGGTTCTGACCAAGCGCAGTGAGAATGTTTCATTGGAACCGAACAGGAACATGGGAAGTATCGCTGCCAGATCGATCAACCCGTAAAAACTGAATATATATCTCAACCGGTTTGGGGCTGAATAGATGCGCACCAGATACTCAATCGCAAACATTGAAGCAAAAGCATACTCGGCGAATTTTATGCGGTTGTAATATTCAACGGGAAGGTCTTTAACAGTGATCAGCATGGAACAGATCACTGAAATAATAATGAGCGATACCAGTGTCAGGTTCACATACTTGGCAACGTTTGAGTTTATGTCGTTGAGATAACAATCAAGCCGCCGCCTGGGCGTTTCAGCGTTTGCTTGAGAACCACTAGAGTCATCCATGTTCAGGCCACCTCTTCATCTTTTACGTTATTTATCCGCCATCATAAACCCATGGCTTCATATTATTTCGAACTATCCAGTAATTAAGAAGCATGACCATGGTTTTGTTCGGTCTGCACTAACGCGACCAATAAAAGCACACCCATGCTTTTAGACTCTTTTGATTATCGCGTTCAATAAAGCCACACCCGTGGCTTGTTTTATGTTCACTATCGCGCGAATAGAAACCACCCCGTGGTTTCTATTCGCTTGCTTCCTCGAAGAACCAGCGGACATCGGCCAGATCATCGCGGATGGGCGCTGGCGGCAGATTGCGCACGGCCTCCCGACCATAGGCTTTATGGTAGAGGCGCGAATCAAGCAGCGCCATGACACCGCGATCCTGCTCACTGCGAATAAGGCGACCGGCCCCCTGCCTGAGGGTGGCAATCGCTTCCGGCAACTGGATATCGCGAAAACCGCCCCCCCCCTGCTCTTCACAGCGGCGGATGCGCGCCTGCAACAGCGGGTCATTGGGCGGAGCAAACGGCATTTTATCGATAATAACCATACTCAGTGATTCACCCGGTACATCCACACCTTCCCAGAAGCTGCGTGTGCCGCACAACACCGAATGGGTATCGGCCCGGAAAGCATCGAGAATGGCGTCGCGACTGCCCGACTCCCCCTGAATCAACACGTCCCACGGTAGCCTGCGGGCAAGCTCGGGTGCCACCTGCTTGAGCATAGACCAGGCTGTGAACAGCACAAACGCACGGCCTCTGGATGCACGCAGCAGCGTTTCGATCTCATCGGTCATCGCCTCTATCGCACCGGGTGCACGAGAATCCGGCATATGGCGCGGCAGGTAAATCATCGCCTGCTGCGCATAGTCAAACGGTGACGGATGGAAGGTCTCCTCGGCATCGGCAAGGCCCAAGCGATTACGTGCATAATCAAATGAACCGGATACACGCAACGTAGCGGAAAGTAAGATAAATGACGCTTTACGGCTCCACAGGTGTTTGGCCAGTACCGGACCTGTTTCAACCGGTGCCACCGTATGCCGGCACTGCTCACCCTCCCCGTCCGACCAGCCGACAAAACCATCGGCCGGCTTGCGCACCATGGCGATCTCTTCCGCCAGTTGCTCCGCCCGCTCAGCCAGCTTGGTTAATGCCTCACTGCGTTCTCTGCGCAGGTCGGACAGTTTCAGCATCTCGCTCCAGCTGTTCTCCAGTGCTTCCAGACCGGACTGCGGATATGCATCCAGCACCAGACGTCCCTGTTCGAGTATATCTTTTTTCAGTGCCGGTTCATCGCCCATCTCTTCAAGCTCAGCCTGCATATCGTTCAGCCACTGGATAAAGTGCATGCGGGTCAGCTGTATACCGAAATGCTGGCCTGCCAGCTGCGGCAATGAATGCGCTTCATCCAGCACATAGACATCGAATTCCGGCAACACTTCGCCGAAGTCGCCTGATTTCAGCGCCGCATCAGCCAGCAACAGGCTGTGGTTGGTCACCACGATATCCGCGCACTGCGCCTTCTGCCTTGCCTTCATCAGCGGACAGCTTTCAAATTAGGGGCAGCGGGAACCGGCGCACTGATCGGCCGTTGAGGTAATCATCTGGCCGATGCCTTTGGCAAACGGATCAAACGGCAGTGCTGCCAGATCGCCATCACGCGTTTTGTGTGACCAGTCCAGCACCTTGAGCATCGATTTCTGCGCCCATAACTCTACCTGCGGACTGGCGATATGGTTTTTTAGCCGGTGCGGGCAGAGGTAGTTGGAGCGTCCCTTGAGCAGTGCCACGCGGCGCCTGGCCCCGAGGGCTTTCTGCACGGCCGGCAGATCACGATGTACCAGCTGATCCTGCAGGGAACGGGTATGGGTGGAGATGAGGATTTTATCCGATGAGCGCAGTGCCGGGATCAGATACGCCAGTGTCTTGCCGGTACCTGTTTCCGCTTCCGCCAACAGGCAGGTGTCATGCTCGATGCAGTCGGCTATTTCGCCGGCCAGCAGGATCTGCTCTTCCCGCCGCCCGTAACCCGGCAGTTTCTCATCAAGCAGCCCTCCCGGCTCAAAATCGCGCTGTACGCGCCCGTTCAGTTCATTCATCGGTTGATCCTTCAGCTGCAGGGGTGCAAACAGGCAAAGCCCTGCGCGTTAAGCCGGCAATCAAAGCTGGCACAATCAGCCTGCGCAAACGGGCAGCGCGGCTGGAACGGGCAACCTGACTCTGCCACGCCCTCATCCGCCCCCATCGGCAGACGGTTATGGATGCGCTCATCCGGATGGCTGATCGGCCGCGCATCCAGCAACGCCTGCGTGTACGGGTGGCGACAACGATGGAATACAGCTTCGGCCGTACCGGTCTCGACAATGCGGCCGGCAAACATCACTGCCACGCGATCGGCAATATGTCGAACCACCGACAGGTCATGCGAGATAAACAGGTAGGAGAGTCCGCGTTCGCGCTGCAACTGGTTGAGCAGGTTCAGGATTTGCGCCTGTACCGATACATCGAGTGCAGAAACCGGTTCATCGAGTACCAGTACCTTCGGCTCTACAATCAGAGCGCGGGCAATACCGATGCGCTGGCGCTGGCCGCCGGAGAACTGGTGCGGATAGCGATCCATACCGGAATCGTCGAGTCCGCACAGGGCCAGTGTTTCCGCCACCCGCTGCCGCCGCTGGGCGCGCGTCAGCCCTTTATGGTGAACCCTTAAACCTTCAGCTACCGACTCCCATATTTTCATACGCGGGTTTAGTGAGGCAAACGGATCCTGAAAAACCATCTGGATATGGTGGCGACGGCTGCGCAGCGCGTGTGCGCTTAATGTCGAGACATCCTCGTCATTCCAGAGCATCTCACCTGAATCAATCGGTAACAGGCGCATGGCCATACGCGCCGTGGTTGATTTACCACTACCCGACTCACCGACAATGGCCAGTGTTTCACCGGCAGCCAGCTCGAACGAGGCATCAACAACCGCCTTTTTGCCGGCACCGCCGGCACTGAACATACCCCCGGCAGCAAAGCTCTTATGCAGGTTTCTGGCAGCCAGCACTGTTGTCATTGCGCGACCTCCCGAACATGCAGGCAGCGGGCAATATGCACGCCGTCTGCCCAAGCATCGGCAGCCACGTTTGCCTTGCAGGCGTCATCGGCCAGTGCGCAGCGCGGGGCAAAATGACAACCGGCAGGCCAGCGCCCGGGTGGCGGTACCTGCCCGCCAATCACAGGCATCAAACGCCCCGGATCCGATACCTCGGGACGACACCCCATCAGTGCACGCGTATAGGGATGGGCAGGATGATCGAAGATATCTTTGACGGGACCGGCTTCAACAATCTGGCCGGCATACATCACAGCCACCTCATCACACATCTCCGCCACCAGTCCGAAATCGTGGGTGACCAGCAACAGTCCCAGATTACGCTTTTTCTGCAGATTCAGCAGCAGCGCGATAATCCGTTTCTGTACCGACACATCCAGTGCCGTAGTCGGCTCATCGGCAATGATATAATCGGGATCGGCTGCCATGGCCATGGCAATAAGCACACGCTGGCGCATACCACCCGATAGCGCATCCGGATACTGGCTCAGCAGCTGTTCAGCATCCTGCATGCCGACATCCTGCAACAGTCCGACAGCACGTGCGCGTGCCTGCTGTTTATCCATATCCAGATGCAGCCGGATCACTTCAATCAGCTGACTGCCGACTGAAAATACCGGATTGAGCGCCGTCATCGGTTCCTGAAACACCATCGCCAAACGGCCGCCACGGATACGGCGCAGCGCTTCATCATCCAGAGCGAACAGGCTTTGCCCGTCGAGCAGGATATCACCACGGGTTTTAGTCACCCCCTGATGCTCACCCAGGCGTAACATGGCCTGAGCGGTAAGCGATTTCCCGCAACCGGACTCACCCACCAGGCCGAGCACCGTTCCGGCTTCCAGTTTCAATGAGACCCCGGAAACCGCTTCAACGGCAGTACCCTGAATCGATACAGAAAGAGATAAATCAGAGAGTTCAAGCATGGCGGCAGTGTGACCGATGCGTTACACGCTTTCCAGCACAATCACGCGCAGATCGGGCCTCCCGCAACTGATCACCCTGCTCAGGCAGGAGGGTAGCGCTCCACCAGCTTGTCAGGTACCTCGCCCTTGCTCACCAGTTGTAATCCTCCTGCCTCGAAAACGACAGTCACCATCACAGCCAGCAGCGTCGGTAACACGGCAATACGCGAGATGGCCGTAAACATGATATCGGCCATTCGGGCATCAGCAGCAGTCAGGCTGATCAGCCAACCGACAAGCATCAGTAACGCGGTAATACCGTACCCCCCCATCAACCACAGGCAGCGCTGGAAGCAGAGTCGCCAGTGCATATCGACAAACCAGACGCTTTTTTTTGTTGAGCGCAGGTAGATAGCGGCAATAACGCTTAGCGAACAGACAAGCGGTATCAGGAAGCCGTACATGCCGACATTCAAGACAATGGCTGCCGGTGTCATCAGCAGGTTGCAAAAAAAGATATTGAGCACAAACAGATTATGCGGCCAGCGGGCCTGTTTTTTGTCAGTATCAGCGACCGGGAATATCATGGCGCCAAAGCCCCGTTCAGCCGCATCCTGAACAGATGATTCATCGGAGACTCTCCTCAATCAACAGCAGCAGTTCAGGTATTTTTACCGGCTTCTGCAATGACTCACTGTGGCTGATGGTCTGTGCGGCAGTCAGCTGCGTATCCTCACCATAACCGGTCTGGAAAATGATCGGCAGATCCGCATGCATAGCCCGTATCTCTTCAGCCGCAGCTACACCACCCATATTAGGCATCACCACATCCATCAGTACCAGATCAATACTGTTACTGTTTTTTCTGAACAGATCCACTGCCTCTTCTCCATCCGATGCCACCCATACTGCAAAGCCATTTTGCTGCAGCACCTCGGCAAGCACCAGGCGCAGACCGGGCTCATCATCTACCAGCAGGATACCCTTGCCTGTGCCGTCGATACAGACATCGTTGTCGTCGGAAAAATCCACCTCACGGGCACTGCGCAGCGGCAGGTAAATGGTGAATACTGTGCCTTCCCCTTCACTGCTCTGTACATCAATAATGCCGCTGTGATTCTGCACCGCACCATAGACCATGGCCAGCCCCAGTCCCGTCCCCTGCCCTGCTTCCCGCGTGGTGAAAAACGGATCAAAGATATGCTCCAGTGCTGCAGGCTCAATCCCGCAACCGTTATCCGTACAGCGAAGATAGCACCACCCCTCATCGCTGCTCGCCTGGGCATGCTCGGCCATCAACTGCGCATCCGGATGATCATGGCCCAGTTGCAGGATAATGCGTCCATCCGGCTTGCCGCTGACGGCGTGGCGGGCATTGACCACCAGATTCAGCAACACCTGCTGCAGCTGTGTGGCATCGCCATGGATCCAGACCGGCTCTGTCATCGGGCAATCCAGTGCAAATGCAATATTCTCCGGCAATGATGCCTGTACCAGCTTTTGTACCTCCTTGATAAAACCCCTGAGATCCATGTCATGCATCTCAGGCCGGTCCTTGCGGGCAAAGGTCAGCAGCTGTTGTATCATTTTTGCCGCACGATACATGGATGTTTCCATATTGCGCGTACGCTCAACGACCTCCTCATCGCCCTGATGATGCAAGCGCAACAGGTACATATTGCCGGTAAGGCTGGCCAGCAAATTGTTGAAATCATGGGCGATGCCGCCGGCCATGATACCGACCGACTCCATCTTCTGTGACTGCATCAACTGCTTCTGCATTTTTTCAGCTTCAGTCAGATCCTCATGCACCGCCACAAAGTGAGTGGTTGCGCCAGTGTCATCGAAAATCGGCGCCACCGACAGATGAACAGGGAAGATCGTGCCATCCTTGCGACGATCCAGAATACGGCCGGACCATGGCTCGCCATCCATGATCGTCTGCCAGAAATGGCGGTAAAAGGATTTCGCCTGTCTTTTACTGTTCAGAATTGCCGGCGTTTTACCGATGGCTTCATCCAGAGTGAAACCGGTATTGCGCGTAAACGACGGATTGACGTAGACGATGACACCTGCCACATCGGTAATGATGATACTCTCGCTGACCGATGCCACAGCACTCTTGAGCAGACGCATCTGCTCCTCACTGTTCATGCGCGCGGTGATATCAGCGGCCGTACCGGCGGTGCCGATCACAAGACCGGAGCCATTGAACACCGGCGATTTGAAGGTTTCAAACCAGCGTCGTTCGCCGTTAAGTTCGGCCAACTCTTCCAGATGCTTGGGCAGACCACTTTCCATGACCTGGCAATCATCGGCACGATAAGCAATCGCCAGATCTTGCGGACAGATATCAAAGTCTGTCTTGCCGACCAGCGTCTCTGCATTATCAACACCAAAGGCATGAGCAAAGCGCTCATTCACAGCAAGATAAACACTGTTCTCATCCTTCAGCCATGCCATAAAAGGCAGGTTATTCAATATGGCGCGCATCGATGCCCGATCACTCTCTGCCAGTTTCAGGGATGAAAAAATTTGCTCCTGAGCAGCTTTGCGTTGGGTAATATCACGTACGATGGTGACCAGAGCCGGTTTGCCTGCCCACTGAATCGGTGTACTGGCAATCTCAATCGGAAAGGGCTCACTTTTGGTTCGACTCAAGCCGCTCATTTCCATGCGGCCCAGCACTTTGCCGGTACGCATGGCTCTTCTGCCTGCTCTGGCAGCAAAGTGTCGATACTCAGCCGGATAGCAGCTCATAACATCAACACCCAGCGTCTCCTGCAACGATGAGTAGCCGAACAGCTGTTGTGCCTGATGATTGCTGAATACCACTTTGAAATCCTGATGCACAATAATGGCATCGAAATCGGCATCCAGTATCCGGCGCATACGCTCGGCAGCCTGCTCAATTTCAAGTCGGTTCAGACGCTGTTCGGCCAGCAGGCGGGCATTGACCAGTGCAGCCGCAGCAATAGCGGCTAGCCCCTGCATCATTTCCAGATCCTGTGCATCGAAGCAGGCACCATCCAATCGGTCGTGCATCTCAAAGCAACCTAGCACTTCACCCTGACTGTCGAGCAGCGGTACATCGATAAGCTTGCAAAAGCCCAACGCCTGCTGAATCTCAGGGATCACTCGCTCATCGTGCTCTGCATCATCACTTATATAGGCACTGCGGGTAAGCAGCACATGCCCCGGCACGCCATAGCCGGATGCAAAGGAGAGGTCAATGGCCATGCTCTCATCTGCATTCACATATTCACTGAAGCAGACCTTACCTTCGCGGACAAAGCCGACCATGCCTGATTCACTAACCACCAGCTTACGGGATAAATCGACCAGCTTTCGACCGATTTCGGCCTCATCCAGTGACTCATTGATGCTCTGCCCGGCTTTGGCCAGCAACGCCAGCTGGCGCTCCCGCCGGGCCAACAGCTTCTCTTTCTGTTTGCGCTCCGTGATATCACGCAAAATGGCACGGCCTGCCACAACATGACCGGTATCGCTGTATTGCGGTGTTGAAGATAGCTCAACATGAATACAGGCGCCTTCCCTTGTATGCAGTGCGGATTCAATCAGCGGCAGTATTTCGCCACGCATGATTTGCCGGATGCGGGCGAGTGTATCATCGCGGTATTCCGGACAGGTAATCTCGGCCACCGGTTTACCGATCATTTCTACCCTGCTATAGCCGAGCATATCCAGTTCCGTCTGATTCACATCAATAATACGGCCATCAGTGCCGACAATATGCATCATGTCACGTGCTTCATTGAACAGACTGCGGAAGCGATATTCACTGGCTTGCAGCGTCTCTTCAGCGGCCTTGCGCCCGGATATATCCCGCACAAAAGGGCAGTGATACTCCATACCATGGTACGCAATACAGCCGACGGTGATTTCTACCGGAATGATACGACCATCCCTGGTGCGGTGGGTGGTCTCAATCCTGCCTGCTCCTGCCTCTCTGCTTGCTCTGGCCATTTCCGGCGGGATACCGTCAGGCAAGGCCGGATCAATATCGGCAACGCCCATGCCGAGCAGGGTCTCGCGGGGATAGCCGAGCATCCGGGCCGCCGCTTCATTCACATAGCGAAATGTACCATCCGGTTCCATCCAGTAGACAGCATCCGGGGCATGATCAAGTGCGAACTGGGTCAGCAGCAGGCTCTCGGCCGCCTGCTTGCGCTCGCTAATATCGCGTAGCGTGATCAGATCCGCGGGAGCGCCATGCCATGTAATCAGTCTGCCGGAGACCTCCACCCATGCTATCTCCCCGTTTTTCCGCACGATGCGCGATTCATAGTAGCTATCAGGACCACCACCACTCATACGCTGTGTAAAGCGGAGTCTCATCTGCTCCTGCTCATCCGGATGCACGATCTCGAACAGGTTTCGACCGATGATTTCATCCTTCGTGCTGCCAAAGGAGGCGGCGCAAACCGCATTGGCAAAAACGATCTTACCGTCTGCATCAAGAATCATAATGCAATCGAAGGACTGCTCGATCAGTGAGCGGTACATCTCCTCACTTTCCAGCACGCGTTGTTCGCTTTTGCGACTGCTGGTGATATCCAGCCACGATGCGATCAGCTCATCCGGTTTGCCGTCCACGCCTTTATGCAAGCGGCTATGATCCTGTATCCAGCGATAGTCACCGGCACTTGAGGCAAAACGGTAGCTATGATCCACTTCCTCCCGCTCGAACAAGCGTGCCATATTTGCCTGCACCTTGCGCATATCATCCGGGTGGATGTGATCAAGCCACCAGCCGGGCTGCAGGCACGCCTGCCGTTCATAACCCAACAGCGATGTGATGGCGGGACTGATGTAGGTGCCGACAAACTGGCCATGCTCACCATCGGCTTGCCATGCACAGCGGTAGAGCACCGCAGATGATGCATTAAGGATACGTTCCAGTTCCGATTTTTCGGCCAGCAACTGCTGACTTTCACTTAGTCTTTCTTCCACGCGTTCATGCATATGGCGGAAGTGTCTGATGCGTAGTGACTCCAGACCGCGAATCACATCGAACTGGGTCAGGATACCTGCAGCAGCGCCAAGCTCATCAACAATGACCATGCGCCGAATACCTGCTTCACGCATGGCATCGGATGCCTCCAGTAATGAAGCGTTGAGGGGCAGTGCATGCAGTGGTGTGCTCATCACATCGACCACAGCGGTATTCGCCATATCAATATGAGCGGCAATCATGCGCACGGCATCACGCTCGGTAAAAATTCCCTGTGCCCTCTCCCCGCCGCTGATCACCACGCAACTGATACCGCACCGGTTCATTAGCATCATGGCATCCAGTACCGATGCTTGCGGTGTAATGGTGGCCACAGTTTTACTCATTTCATCGACAACGCGCTTGGTTTTCAGGTAATCGTCAAAGGAGAGCGATTTGATAATGTCGGTAAAGGAGATCAGCCCCTCCAGTAAACCGTCTGCTGACACAACAACGACATGGCGGATATGGTGCTCAACCAGAAAATCGAATGCGTCGTAAATATTCTGATTGAGTCTGATGGTAATCGGCGGGCGTGAAATAAACGCAGCCACCGGTGTGCTGTCCATATCGATCTGTTGGCAACCGGCATGCACCAGATCGACCTCGGTAAGGATGCCGACCGGCTTACCTTGGCTGACCGCAACCAGGCACGAGATCTTCTTCTCCGCCATGATCACCGCTGCCGCCGTCATCATCATCTCCGGCGACACCGTTTCCACCCGGCGTGTCACTATATCAGCAATAGTCAGCGTCATTCATCCTCCATGATTGCATACACACGCCCTTGCTCGGGCCATGCCTATGCATGCGCATGCCACAGTGTACTACAACAGCAGTGCCACCGTTACCTGTTCGGATGCAGCATCGTTGTCGGATCGAGCAGCCGCTTTAACTCTGCCAGTGGCAGCACATCCTGCTCTTCGCATAACTGACGAACCGTTTTTCCTTCGCTGACCGCCTGCTTGGCAAGCTTTGATGCCAGATCATATCCGATCACCGGCGCCAGAGCCGTGACCATACTCATGCTCCATTCGATCTGCTCTGCACAGCGCTCCACATTGGCCTGCAGGCCGGTGATGCACTTGTCGGTAAACATACGGCAGGCGGCTGCCAGCAAGCGCTCGGACTCAAGCAGATTATGCGCTATCACCGGCAACATGACGTTCAGGTCAAGCAGGCCTGAAGCACCGCCGAAACTGATGGCGGCATCATTACCTATCACCTGCGCACAGACCTGAGCCAGTGACTCGGCGATGACCGGATTCACCTTGCCGGGCATGATCGATGAGCCGGGCTGTACAGCCGGCACCGTAATTTCACCGATGCCGCAGCGCGGTCCGGCATTAAGCAGACGTACATCATTGGCGATTTTCACCAGACTCACCGCCAGCGTTTTGAGCTGCCCTGATAACTCAACCGCCGCATCCTGAGCCGCCTGCGCTTCAAAATGATTAGCCGCCTCGTTGAATTTAATGCCGTAAGCACGCGAGAGCTCCATGGCAATACGTGCACCAAACTCCGCATGAGTATTTAAACCGGTGCCGACGGCGGTACCCCCCTGCGCCAGTTCCGTGATGCGCGGCAATACCGATTCCAGCCTGTTGATGCCCAACTCGATCTGTCTGGCCCAGCCTGAAATTTCCTGGCCGAGAGTAATCGGCGTGGCATCCATCAAATGGGTACGGCCTATCTTGATAACAGTGTCGTTCTCTCTGGCTTTTTTCACCAGCTCACCATGCAACAATTTCAGTGCCGGAATCAGATCGGATAACAGCAGGTCTGTGGCAGCCAGATGAATGGCCGTGGGAATCACATCGTTGGAGGACTGGCCCATATTGATATCATCATTGGGGTGAACACTCTCCTTGCTGCTGAGCTGGGTGCAACGATGAGCAATCACTTCATTGACATTCATATTGGTGGATGTGCCGGATCCGGTCTGGAAAATATCGAGGACAAACTGCGCATCCCACTCACCATCGACCACTTCCGCGGCAGCCTTGCGTATCAGGTCAGCCCGCGCCTTGGGCAAGCGTCCCAGATCCTGATTGACGGTGGCTGCGGTCTGTTTGATACGCCCCAGAGCCTTGATGAATTCACGCGGAAAACGCAAATCCGATACCGGGAAATTTTCGACAGCCCGTGCGGTCGATGCGCCGTACATGGCATCAACCGGCACCTGCATCTCCCCCATCGAATCGGATTCCTGTCTGTACTCGTTCATGTTGATAGCTCCCTGTTTTTTGCATTGCTGCGGACGCAAAGCAGGGTCAGATCATCATCCTGGTCGCTGCGTCCATAATCGTTCAATGTGCTCAGCAGTTCAGCCGGCATCTGTTTGATATCTGTATGTTTGTGTTCCTGCAGCCACTGTTTCAGGCGTGCCTCGCCAAAACGATCATGCCCGTTGCGGCTGGATGATTCAGTAACGCCATCGGTGTAGCAGAAGAGCGTGTCGCCCTCCTCCAGTGACGTACGGGTAATTTCGTAGTTCATGCCTTTAACCAGCCCCAGCGGTGGAGCCAGTGCAGCCAGCGGTTCAATGCCGTCGTTATTATGCAGCAGAAACGGCGGCACATGGCCGGCATTAATCCACACCAGTGAGTTCGACTGCGGTTGTAACTTACCCATAAACAGCGTGATAAAGCGGCCGGCAGTCAATGTGTCGCACAAAGCATCATTGAGGTAGAGCGCCGCTTCCTCAATGGGCCAGTTCAGTGTCGCCAGTCCGCGCAGCATGGCCTGAAGGTTGGCCATGGTCAGTGCCGCTGGGTA
>Ga0100379_10003948_pt1 | contig 13313 bp, 13 predicted proteins | sample CryGeymeta201503_FD_80418 | JGI IMG/M metagenome (GOLD analysis project Ga0100379, IMG submission 80418) | Groundwater microbial communities from Crystal Geyser aquifers in Utah, USA - Crystal Geyser metaG 2015-03 | ecosystem: Environmental > Aquatic > Deep subsurface > Groundwater | place...
AGAAAGTCTCAATCAGAGAAGAAGAAAATATTTTAAACTCTAGTACATTAACAATAACAATTATAATAACCAATATATAAAATATTAAACTAAATAAATTAATAAATAGATCGATTAAACTTAACTTTAAGTGAAAAGAAAGAAGTTAAAAATCAATTACTTAAACCTGTTAAAAGGAATCAGAACATTTCAGCAAATGAACAACAATTTAGTAATTATTAACTATATTTGATAATGTTTATTATTTAATAGTTACTACATTCTCAAAGAAAATAAATGAAAAATCATTATCAATGAACGAAATAAAAAAAATACGAATAAAACAACAAGAAAAAAGTAAAAAAGAAGGAAAAGTGAAAGATATTAATTTATCAATGAAGATGTTACAGTAAATATAATTTTAGACTTATAATAGTGAATATCAGAATAAAGCATTAGAAACAAAACAATTATTTGAAAAGCAAGACAATGATAATGAAAATTTTAATAAACTTTATGAATTTGGAAGGGATCATACTGATCTAATTAGACCTCCGAAAGCAATATATAAAGATTTGATATTTCATTATCAAAATATCGATTACAAAATTCCAGACTTAACAAAGAAAACTGATATTTTTGCTAGCAATCCTTTACTTGAAGAAAATAAAAATAGAGTTATAGACTACTACAAAAAAATGGGTTCAAAGCTAGACTATAAACATTTAGCTTACATCCAAAATATGAATACAGCGACTGGACTTGAAAGGGGTAAAATTAGAGGAGTATACGATAAAACAGTAAACTCCTTAGAACTTGATGAAAATATTCAAGGGTCTAGAAATGATTACTTAAGACTGAAACAAGATGAAAAATCAATTAAATTGGAAGAGCAAAATAAAAAATTAAAAGTGTATAATATGAAAATGAGGCACTTTATTAATGAGATTAAAGAAAAAAAGAATAATAAAAATATAAATAGTAATAACAAGTATATTTCTAGGAATAAAAATCAATCTAGTGATTATTGTCATTTGACAAGTAAAAAATTGCATGAATTTGAGTCTGCAAAAAGTTACGAAAATCAATTTCAAAGTTATAATAAAAGTCTTAATGATACAATTACAGAATTTTCTAAGGAAGCTCATTCAACTTTCTACAATACCAATACTGACAACAAAAATCCTTCTTTATTTAAATTTTCACGAGAAAGTAGTAAAGAAAGTAAAGAAAACGTTATTGATAGTCATTTAAACACAGAAACTAGTTTTTGTAAAATCAATAGTATTTTAAAATCAACTGGGAGTGATTTTAACAAAGACAAAGATAAAGACAATAAAGAGATAATTATTGTGAACAATTTATTAAGTCCTTCAAAAAAGATTACAAACAAAGTTTTAAAAGTATTAATAGAAAGCAAAAGGGAAGGCTCCCCAAACAGTTTATTTAAATCTAAAATTAAATCATTTATCTCTCCAAAAACGAGTCCGTTACATAGTTCTTTTCATACTTCAAATAGGTTTATGAATACGAATAATCTAAATAATCTTAGTGTAAGAATTTATTTACCTTTCTTATTCTTTATCTTTATCTTTATTTAATTATAGAAATTTACAACGATGAGAAAAGAAAGTCACTCCCCTCCAAAAATAATAAATAAAAGAGATTTGGCAGCGACTGAGCCATCATCATTTGTAGATACTATTAGGTTAGAATCAAATAGAACTCAGTTATTAAATACATTTTCTAATAGAAATTCAATACTAGAATTACAAAACAATAAAAACAATAATAAATCATATATTAAGTCAAAATTCGATTTTAGTAATACAAATAACAATTCAAATACAAATGAATTTATAAATGACGACAACAATGATGATAAAAATGGTAACTACTGTACATCTTTAACAGATGTGGATTATTTAAACAACAAATACAACAATTATAACAATAACTATAACACAAATCCAAATAATTCAGAAATGAAAAAAATAAAAACAACTATTTTATCAAACGGCCCCTCAACCAAAAAGTCATGTTTAACAGTGACTCATCATAAAAAGTTTAGTTTTATGCAAAATCCAATTAGAAAACTAAGCATGATGGAAAATCCACTCAAAAAGTATACGCAAAATCCTACAAGTTCTACGAAGGATATATTAAATTCAAAATCGAATACGAATTTAAATAAAAATTATAATAAAAATAAACAAAGAAGTCCAAAGAAAGTTAATATGTCTAATGATATCGAAACAATATATGAGAATTATTTGAATAATATGGCTGAATACAACTTAGAAGAGAAATTGAAAGCATATATAGATGAATATGGAATTAAAGATCAAAAATTAAATAATTTGTAAAATTAATAAAGTAATTAAATAGAACTATCGATCCTAAAACCATACTAAACAATATTCGAAAAATAAAAAATAAAATGATTAAGTTTAATCTTCCTGAAGTATATGAAAACAATATTGCCACACAGAATTATTCTTCTAAGTTTATGTTAAAATCAGATTCGTTTGTAAAGAATTTGTAAGATTAGAATTAATAAATTAAATTAAATACTCATTATATGTTAATTTAATTATTAATGAAAATTTTATAGAGATGCAGAACAAAGAATAAATAGTTTGGATAAATATTTAGTTCAACAGCTAGGAAAATTCGACTACTAATGAAGATTAGAAGAAAAATACTATATTATTTTGCAAATTTTACAAACATTTTGTATATATTAATAGTAAGAAACTAACAATTATATAATAACATATTAAAAACATATTAAAAATATTAATAAGATGTATAAAACAATGAGTAACTAACTTTCCAATCATATTTCAGTAATAAAATTAAATCACTTTAATTCACTCTAAAATTAATAATTATACCTATTAATATTTATAATCATACAGTATAAATTAAAAGAATAATTAATTATTTTATTTATCATTATATATTTAATTATGAAAATTCAATATGTATTTTTTCTGACAATTTCAATTACTTTATTAAATTGGATAAAAGGACAAGATAAAAATCAAACTGAGACTGTTACTAATGATATAAAAGATAATATTGTAGTAGATAATCAAACAAGTAATACAGCTAATAACACAGTAACAGGAGGTTGGGATGATTTATCAAATTTAACTAGTCAAGATGAACATATAGAAATTGAAATGTCAAGTGAGAAAAGTGTTAATAGTACTGGTGATAAATCTGTGAATAATACAAATAGTGAAAATAATTCACAAAAAGAGACTAAAAAAGAAAAGAACGATAAAAAAGATAAAAAGGATAAAAAAGATAAAAAAGATAAGAAAGATAAAACAAAGAAATCTAAAACTGAAGATAATGTCGACGAAGATGAAGAAAACACTGATAAAGACTCAAAAAAGAAAAATAAGAAAGATAAAAAAGATAAGAAGAATAAAGATAAAAAGAATAAAGATAAAAAGAATGAAAAAGATGAGGTAGAAACTAATAAAAAAGATAAAACCAATAAAAGTGATAAAAAAGATAATACAAAAGACAATAAAAGTAGTAAAGATAATAATAAAAATACAAAAAAAGATGAAGAAGAAGTCGATCATGGAGATGATGATCCTGATTATAATCCTCTTAACGAAGAAGTAAAAGATGATACTAACAATGAAAATGAAAGTGGTAATAATGATGATAAAGAATATCATAAGGAAATACCTCCTAATGACTTAGTTGATGATTTTGATGAGACCAATATTAAGGAAGATGATAATTCTGATTTATACAAAGATATTGAATCAGTAGCCGAGTCTAACAAAAAGAACAAAGAAACTAAATCAGAAGAAGAAAAAGAAAAAGAGGATTGGGAAGAACAAATCCAAGATTTTACACCTATAGACTTACTTACTTTAAAAGTAAAATCAAAAGACGTTGAGGTAATATTAAAATAAACTTAAATAAATACTTATTATCTATACTTTACTTTACTTAATTTACTTACTTAATTTACAATAGAATTATTACGAACAAATCAATATAATTCCAGCCAAAATAAAGGTAGCACATTTCGTAAACGACGAAACATCTACAATTTCTTTACGTATATCAGGCCCTAAAAATGACGAAATTTATAAGTCAAAACTTAGCTCAAGATCAGTATATGTTTTCCAAGCTAATCAAACAGGTGTATATAAATTTTCTTTAGACAATTCAATGGTATGGTATTTAATATTACTAGTTTCGTATTATTTCTTATAAGCTTCTTATTATTTTCTTTATATTTCTTTTAGGGAACCGCAGATAAAAAAGTAACATTCGCCATTCATTCAGGAAATAATACTGATACCCATTTAGGACAAGAACATTTAGATAAATTATTTACAAAATTAAAATTAATAGAAACTAAAATGAAAGAGGTTAAGCTAACAGAAAGTATTATAACTAAAAAATTAGATGGACATCACGAATGTATTAAATAAAATTAATTTTTAGTAACAATGAATCATAACGCTAAAATAACTGTCTTTTCAGTTTCTGAAACAGTTTTAATGGCAGTAATATTTGTTTTGCAACTATATTATATAAAAAGTTTGATAAAACATTAATGATAATCTAAGAAAAGTAATAAACTACAAGATTAATCATGAAAAGTATTGAAGAATTATATTTAAGAACTACTTTAAAGAAACGTATATAATTAATTAATAGTAAATTATATAAAATAGTTAATCATTTACATACTAATATTTTAAGCTTTAAAGACTTATTTTATATATATACATATTTATTTAATAAAATATTACAATTTTATATAAAATTATAAAACAATAACTATATACAATATTAATTTGAATTTATCAAAAAATAATTTATTTACTTATCTTAAAAATTATTTATTTATTTATTTATTTTTTCTTCACTTTTGCTATATCAACAATCTTTCCTGTCAACAAATATTGCAAAAACTTCTTACCAATCATAAATGTCCATAAAAGATGTAATATCAATAAAAAGTACAAAAATACATATAACCAATTTTCAAAGAAGAACCAAGTATGCCTTATTCCTTTACTTATATCATAAAGCCATCCGCTAAAGACATAGACTCGACTATAAGCAAAATTGATTAAAAATAAGAAACAGCTTATTCCCTTCCAAATATCATTAATATCAAGATAAAGAATTGATCTTACAATATATGAGTATATATCTCCATAAAAGTGAAGGAATATAACCATGCTACCAACATGGGAATTATTTGTAAGAGTACTAAAGATTATTAAAGAAATAGTTGAAAGATGATGGATTATCATTATTAAGAAATCTGTTTGTAATGGGTTTAATAAAACTTCTAATAGATCAAACATAGAGAAAGCTAAGTTTAGATTTATATAAAGGTAGAGATGTTCGGGTCGTTTCCAAAATAAGTAAGTTGGATATTCTTCTTTGAAAATATTTGAAAAGGCTCCGTTGCCGAAAAAGTTAGTAGGAAGGAATCCAGTATCTTTTAAAGTGTAGTATCCGAATATTGTACTGGTTAAATAAAAAAAGAATTTAAAAATACTCACACAACTCTTTTTAATATAGAGTTCAGCTAATTCATTATTATTTTCTTCAGCGATAACAAGTGTTAGTCTATTTTTTACGAATTCTTTGAAAATAACAAAAAACAATTTGTTAACGATAAATATTCCTCCTAAGCAGTAAATTGAGGGTATTAAATCATTCCAGGTTGGAAGTAAATAGTCATCTGGCTTTTCTGGTTCAAGTGAAAGCTTTCTTTGCATTTCAAATGCATCATAGTTCATATATGATGAAAATAAAAATACGAAGATAAGCACTGAATAAGAAATAGAATCAACGAAAATGTCTGTAAAAACAAATCTACTCTTAGGAATAGATAGTCCTGTATCTTCTTCGACATCAACGATCTTTGTCTTGGCGCTCCCATTTACGGGTTTGGAATTCCCATTTGTTACGGTAGTCATATATAGTATATATTAATTAATAAATAACTTAATTAAAAAATATATTATTGATTAATAAATTATTTCTTATGGATTAAATGAAATGTATTAATAAATGAATGTATTATAAATTAATAAATGAATTTAGTTAGATAATTGCATATAAGTAATTTACAAATTAATTATGATTTTATCATTAAAATGCTTATTTATAGCTTTGAAAGTAAATTATTGGATAGAGAACAGGTTAAACCTCCACCATCTGGTTCTAAGTTGAAGACTTTGACTATTCCGTCTTCGACTATCATAGAAAATCTTTTCATTCTTTTATTCCCTAACATACCTTCAGCATCTAATACTATTCCTAAAGCTTTTGCTAGATCTCCATGAGTATCAGCTAACATTCTTACTTTATCTTCAACATTGTGACTAATTCCCCATGCTTCCATTACAAATGGGTCATTGACAGCTACACATACTATTGAATCAACACCTTTATCTTTAAATTTTTGATAGTCTGAAACATAGCCTGGTAGATGGGTTTTACTACATCCGGGTGTATAAGCCCCGGGGACACCGAAAACAATAACTTTTTTGCCTTTTAAAATGTCTTCAGTGTTTACAACATTAGTTGGTAGATTTTCATACAGTTTAACATTTGGAAATTGGTCTCCTTCTTTAATTGTGTTATCCATTATTTAATATTAATTATTAAACTTAAACTTTATATATTATAAATTAAGAGAATTAATTGGAGAAATGTTTATGTGTTTTAATGCAAATTTGATAATAATATAAATCTTTCTTTGTTATTTATTAATTTTAATTTTTTTACTTTATTGTATACCAGCCTTTATAAAAGTTTATTTCATAAATATTATTATTGAATATAAATGATGATTTTAAAGCAATTATTTATTTATACTATTAAATATTCATTGTTATTCTATTTTAAATTTACTTAAAAGTATTAAACAATTTCATTTAATAATGAATTTTTAATAAATAATTATTTTAATATTTAATTAGATTCAAAAACTCAATCAAATAATTAATATAAAATGTAATTTATTTAAAACTATCCGTTTCCAAGAAACATTATTTAAATTCAAAAAAATAAGTATTATAATTAAAAATCAAATGACAAAAAATGTATTTTTCCTTATACTTTTAATCTTAAGTTCTTATACTTATGTTCTTATGTCACGAAGTAGTCTTAGAGCTAAATCATATGAATATGAGTTAATTGAAGAAGCTGAAGATGAATCAGAAAATGTTAAATGGTGCCCTTATAAGACAAATGTATGTAATGGTACATATTGCACTAAGAAGTGCTGGCTTTAAATAAATTAAGTTTAGATGTTTAATAATAAAGATTATACTTTTATAAAGAATTATAAATGAATTTATACTTACTTAAGTCTTCTTTAATAAATTAATAAAGAAAGAAAGAATAAATAATAAAGAATATTGTTAATTTGTTAAATTATATATAAACTTATTATAATTCTTATTAGGTTAGAACCTTTATATAGTTTTATGTCTTAGTAAACACATTTCTTATTTTAATATAGTATAATACTTTTAACTAACAAGTTAGTCTACTAGTTTATAAATTATACAAGAATATGTTTCGTTATTAAATAAGCCATTAAATTTATAATTTGTTTTATTTATATATAAATTAAAAATCATATAATCTAATTAAATTTACAATACTTAATTAGAAAACTTATAATTCTTTTTATATAATTAGAAAAGAAACAATTAATTAAAATATAAATTATTAATTAAATATATATTCATTTATTTTTATAAGTAAAAAATAACTATACATTATTAATTATTTTTTCTTATTGCCTTTGCTAACAACTTTAAAAGTTTCATCATTTTTACCACCATCATGCGAAAAACCTAATTATTAAATAAATAAGTTTAATATTAAATTAAATATACCTAGCTTGACATCCAAATCAACAGGTTTTCCTTTTCCTTTTTTAGACTTTACGCTATTTGAAGTGTAATTTGTTTGATTTGTTTGTACTTTTTCTTTCTCCTTTTCATAGTCTTGTTCTTCTTTAGGTTCTTTATGTTGATTTTGATGACTTTGGTGACTCGTTTTAGATGATGGATTTAGTAGATTAACTAACTCCTCTCCGCCAATTAAGTCTACTTTATTTGAAGTTTTATGGTCTTTTTCAACTACTTTCTTAGTAGCTGTTGAAACAGTATAGTATTGTTCATTATTATTAGTATTTGCATTGTAATTATTATTTGCGTTTGGTCTTTTCTTTTTAACTTGTTTAAAGTCTGTATCATTATTAGCATTATAGTTTTCACTTTTAGAAAAGTTATTGTTATTCTTTTTTTGGTGAGTATGTGTATCTTCCTCATATTCGTTGTCTGGATCTAGAAATTGCTTTACAACTACGTTATATACTTTATCAATTGAGTTTTTATTCGAAAATACAGAACTAATTTGTAAATGTGAATCATCAATATTTTCACTATTTAGTTTCTTCAATACATCATCATTAGTCTTTTTTTGAGAATATTTATTAAGTTCTTTCAACAAATTTAATTCAAGTTCTAACGAAGCTAATTTTTCTTTTAGTTTATGATTCTCTTCAACATTTTTTAACAAATCATGTTTATAAAATTCATTTACTTCATTAATCTTTTCAAGATTTTGATACTGCTTATACATACATGAGTTCTGAAGATATACTGAATCTTCGATAAAGTCAACAAAATCATCTCTTTCTACTATTTGTAGTTTAATAAAGCTAAATGGCTTAAATCCTTTTATACTAAAAGTATCAAGTAATCTAACATCAGTTTGTGAGTTGGCCATACCAACATTACAAGTATCAATCAATTGTTGTGTTGTTACAGGACCGAAGCTAGAATGGGAGATAGGGTGGAATATATACCACAGAGGGTCTACATCTGGTGTTAACTTAAGGAAATCACATACTTTTGTTATATATTCTGTTTTAACTGGTGTCATTACAGGCATATTGTAATTAATAAACTGAGGTTGTGAATTGAATTGCATATTTTGCATATTATGTGGCATTTGTGTATTAGGTATTCCTGTTATTGGGTATATATTTGCATTATGATTTAGATGTCCAGAATTAGTTAGATTAATGTTATTAAAGATCATTGGACGGTTGTTTGGGTTGAAATTATGAGGATCCATATTGAAATTATTTTGGTAGTCATTATTATTGTTTTCATATTGATTAATTTCATTGTTTACATTGTTACTATCATTTGTCTTATCTAATATTTTTAATATTTTTTAATATTTTTTTATTTATATATTAATATATTAATATATTTATAAAAATAGTATTATTATACTAACCTTTATCACTTTCATTCAAATTCAAGTTATTCAAGCTACCTCTATTGTTTATTTCTTCTGCTTCAATCTGCGATGTAGACTTTTGAAAAATGTTTAAGTTTTCATTAAATTTAGCATTAAAATTATTAGTTGGTGTTTTAGACGTATTATCAACAAAATTTAGAGACCTTAAAGTGCCAGTATTATTAGTACTATTAGTATTATCTTTTAATTTATCTTCTCCTCTTTTCCAACCACTTGTTCCAGCTTTTGGGGTTTTCGAGTTAATTACTTTTGGGTTTTCATACTTACTATTTATAGTATCAATCGAGAGAGTCTTTTTAACACTTAGATCATCGACAGGCTCTTCTAATTTCTTTGGTATAAAACAGTCAGAAATTGAAAAATTCTTATTTTGCTTAAGTATCATATCTGGTTTAATAGGAAATTCAGAAAAGAGGAAGTCTCTATGCTTCAAACATTCCTTCTGTATTAAATTCTGAGGAAAAATTGATGTTTTAAATAAAGTTAAAAAAGTTGATTTATATGAAGTATTCATTTATAAAATAAATTATATATTTATATTTTAATAATTTTTATTTATAATGTAATAAATATTTTATAATTAATTTAATTTATTTAATTGGCCTATATTTAACAGCAAGCATAATCCAAATTGAGTAAATGTCTTGAGGGTATGGGAATACTTTGCATCGGATGGCAAATCGAGCATTGTCACCTCTAGTATAAAGAATATCTTTTCCGACCTTTAATAAAAAATTAATAAAAAGTATAAAATTAATAAAAAATTAATATAGTTAATAAAAAGTTAAATAAAGCATTATATAGCTTACATCGTTTGAAAGTATAGATGAAAATATTCTATCTGGGTCTAAATTAGTTGTATGTAATGGAAAAGCCTTAAATGTATATCCATCAGGTACGTAATTCTTTACTGATTGTTTAAATTCTTCATTTCCATATGTAATATTATTAACTCTTTCAAATTCGTAATTAACTATAGAAGGACTAAGTAAATGACATAATTTATTATCAAATTGAGATGTAAGGTCCAAAGCTATTATGATTAATTTTGATTATTAGTTGTTATTGTTTTAAAGTTACTTTTTCTATATTTTTGTAGTTTCATTTTGATATCTCTTTCTAGATCTACTTCTATTTTGTAATAATCTTTAACAATTGCGTCCATAAACGGGGAATGATTATATTTTACTAATGCCTCTAATTTATCTGATGGTATACTTTTCCATAAATAGTCATCTTCCAAATGATATAATGTATTAAAGACACTATCATCTGGTTGTATATTTGAATAAAAGGAATTATGATTAAATACACAGTGAATTTTCTTATAAAATCTAAATATTTTTGAATCGTCTAAAGAAGTTAGTAAAACAGTTTAAAATACATTAATAATAAATAGTCATCAATATTATTAGATTATATGCTTATAAGTTGATTATATTATTATTTTATTAGTTTATTACCTAAATTAATTCTTTGACCTGTTAGTGATTCCCAATAGGTTACTTTATATTTTTTATTTTCTAATTTGTTTCTAGTTATTACCCATACATGAGGACCATTTATACTTATTCCAACTGCTACATATGCATCTAAACCAAAACCAAGTAGTAAATTACACAACAATACACTATGGTCTTCAACATCTCCTTTACCTATGCTAAAAAATGTGTGAGTTGTATTCCAAATTTCGACTTTTTGGCCGCCAGGAGCTTCTTTTCTTTCGTAAGGGATTAAGCTTACAAATCTTGCTGCTTCAAAAGGAGTATTAATAGCTCTACCTATTGTTATAGCCTCGATTAGTGATGTACTTGGTTTAAAAACGTAATTTTCTCTGTCTTCTGTAGGAACAAATATTTTGATTAGTCTAGTTGAGTGAGTCTGACGTATAGTTTTGTAATCATCCCACCAGTCATTGGCATATTTAATAAAATCCTGTGCTGATTCCGTCTCATATTTTTTCTCTGAATTAAGATGATCAAAGACAGTTCTCTCAGAAAGTAATTTAGATTTCTCAACAAAAGGTAACAAACTCATTTGAATCTATATTATTATAAATAAATAGTTAACTTTACCTCTATAGTTCCTACGTTTAATTTATTCATATTCTCTGGACTAAACATATCAGCTTCTATTTTCCATGTTCCATAACTTAGTGTCCATCTCCATTCTAAATTCTTTGTAGATATTACTGTTTTTTTATCATCACATATAGTAAGCATTACTATATGAATAGGAGCTGATAGTTTTTTTAATGTTTCAAAATCAATACTAATATCTAACTTTAATGGATTAAAATCTAGTAAGAATATTTGATCAATATTAAACTCAGAAGAGACTGAGATCTTTTTTGACTTGAATCTTTGACCTAGAAATAGAACATCAAATTGATAATAAGTATTAGGTTCAACAAAGTTTAAATAATCAACGAAGCCTTTTCCACGTAATAGTTTGAAGTATATCATTCTTCTGTTTTTATCAATTCCTTTTTTATTTTCAATACCCCTTGAGTTAAAGTTTTCGATTATATCATCTATTACACCACCTTCTTTAAGACGAGTTATTAAGTTTTCTTCGTCGACTTCGTCGATGTTTTCTTCAACAAAACTTTTTATTTTGTTGTATACTCCGATTTTATCTAGTTGGGCATCTACAAAATTTTTTATATAATCAATTTTAATATCAGACAAGTCATCTTCGTTTTTATATTCTTCCATTTATTATCTTTATTTATTTAAATTGTCTTTATTATAACTTAATATAATTTTATTTAAAATTATTTAAATTTATACAAAAATTAATTTAAATAATAATATATAAGTATTTAAAGTATATAAAGTATATAAAATACATGAAATTTATAATTAACTATTTACAATAAAAACAATTACTTATTAAATTTATAAATGAAATCAATTTACTATACCTGTTTAATCATATTATTAACTATTACCAATAATACTTTAATTAATTATAGAAGCTCATTGGATTCTAATAGAGTCTGCAGTAGTGGAAAAAATCAATCTCCAATAAATTTGATCGAAGGTCAATCAGCTTATAATCCTAGTATTGCATTTTTATCGGATGACTATCAAGTTATAACTCAAAACCTTACTTTAGATGGATTTATAGGTTATGTCTATACAATTACTGCTCCAGCTGGGAGTAATTTTGGTTCAATCTATCTTACTAAAGATGGATACTTAACTAAAAATATTCTAACACAAATAACGATAAATTTTCCCTCTGAACATACTATAGCCGGAGTTCCAGGAGACTTAGAAGTAAAGCTAATTCATCAAAGAGTACTAGATTACAAAAGTGATGTTAATACTAACAGACAATTAACAAATGTTAATCCCTTTTTCTCAATATCAGTCTTATTTAAAAGAGGAGCTAGTTACCCAAGCGATCAAGGTTTCTTAAATAACCTTTTCCCAGGATGGCAATCAATGGTTAACTCTCCTTACTTTCAAAACGTTTATAATATAAATTTAGATATCAATAAATATGGTCTTATGAGAGGAAAAAAGTTTTATTACTATGAAGGTTCTCACACTTATATTCCATGTGATGAAGACATGAGTACTATAGTTATTTCTGAATTCGTTAATATGCCTGATAACTTTTATACCTTTATTTATAACCAAATGAATATTAGATATCTAAATGGAAATGGAAATAAGAATATTGCAGCAATAAGTGGACGACCTATCTATAGAAATTATATAACTGATTCAGAAAGTGCTGCATTAAATAGTAGTAGTTATGGACTCCGATATTGTATTTGCATTATTGGAATGATTTTATTAGCTCTTCTATAGTTTTGATAACTTTCGATTAATTTTTAAATTTATTTTTTTATAAATAATAACTTATAATTTTTAATAATAAGAATATTATGATTAATATGAATAACTTTTTAGTAATTTTTTATTAATGAATTATAAGTTTATTTATTAGTATTTATTTATTTG
>Ga0100379_10003952_pt1 | contig 13300 bp, 12 predicted proteins | sample CryGeymeta201503_FD_80418 | JGI IMG/M metagenome (GOLD analysis project Ga0100379, IMG submission 80418) | Groundwater microbial communities from Crystal Geyser aquifers in Utah, USA - Crystal Geyser metaG 2015-03 | ecosystem: Environmental > Aquatic > Deep subsurface > Groundwater | place...
CTGCTTCTTTCAATATTCTTTCTTTTCACTTTATAATCCTTTAAGCCCCCCTCACCCTTCAACCCTCTCCCCAAAGGGGAGAGGGAAATTCTTTAAATAACTAATTTCGTGAAGCCCTATTTTTTATTCTATCCTTTCTTTCAGGAGTTGTCAGATTAAGAGAGATTTAAATGTTTCAAAGAACCCTATCTCTTCAGATAGTTGCCAAAAATTTGCTATTAAAGAGAGCAAAAATTTTTGGCAACACTATTCATTATAGTAATCTGTTTAAATTATACTTCTTTATTGACTTTCTGGCCAATTGTTCTAAGAAATTTGACAAGAAGAAGTAAATATGATTAAATATTATTGAAGGAGGTAAACAATGAGAACAACAGAAGCGTTGTCTTTCACCTTTCCGCCAAAAACGGTAAAAGAGATAAGTGATGTAGCTAAGAAAGAAGGGAAGACAAAAAGTCAGTTAATCCGGGATGCTCTCGAGCAATATCTTTCAGAAAGACACTGGCGACAGTTACAGAAAGAACTTACTGCCCGAGCGAGAGCATTGAGAATATATACCGAGAAAGACGTAGAAAGAATTGTTGATGAGGTTCGGGAAGAGGAAGACAAAAAGTGAAGTATATTGTAGTCTGTGATACAAACATCTACATCTCAGCCTTTGTCTCTGCTGCGGGAGTCCCGGACGAAGTGCTTACCTTAGCCAGAAGGAAGGAGATAGAAGTTGCCATATCCCCGGTAATAAAGTTAGAGATTGAGAAGGTTTTAAGGGACAAACTGCTTCTTCAAGAATCCTCTCTACACGCGCTTTTGAGAGAAATTGGAAATTTTACCCGGCTGGTAAAACCAAAGGTCCGAATCTCTTTGATTAAAGAAAAGGATTCTGACAATCGGATTCTGGAGTGCGCCTTGGAAGTAAAAGCAGACTATATCGTCTCTGGGGATACAAAGCATTTACAACCTCTCAAAGAATTCCAGGGCATTCCCATCCTCTCCCCCGCCCAATTTTTGGCTACTATATCGAGATAATTAAGTATTGGGTGGCTCTACAGAGAAAGAAAACTTACCGAAATTAGTATCAAAAAACCTGCCTGTATACCCGTCCAGTACAAAAATTTGACAATTAAATAAAAATATGATATACTTATTGCATAAGTAATAATGTTATTTGCTTATCTAATGGAGGAAAATTGTGAAAAATTCAAAAATTGAATTGCCGAACTGGCTTGAGCGTAGATATTCCTTATTATTGGATTCCTTTAAAAACTCCGCATTTAGAATGGAGGAAGCTATTGAATTGCTTAAAAGGAAAAATAAGGACAAAAAGGAGGAAATTGCCGTATTTATTTCTGAATTAAGGAAAGCGGGATGCTTAAAAGTTGAATTAGACCCTGATGATTCCAGAAAACGACTATATACCTTGATAAGTAGAAAGAATATTTTAGATGAACTTCGCACATTAGATAAAAATAAAATTAGCAGAGGAGAAATTGAGGGCTTACTCAAAAAAGCCGCAGACCTCATCAGAACAAGGGTGGACTATAAGTTTATTCTGATTCTGTTGTTTTTAAAGAGAGTCAGTGACCAATGGGAATTATCTTATGAAAAAGAGTATAAAAAATCTTTGGAAGATGGCTTAAGCGAAGAACAGGCAAAAGAAGAGGCAAGTATAGCAACCTACCACGATTTTGATTTACCGGAGGAATACCTCTGGGATAATATCAGAAAAGATGTGAGCAAACTTCCAGAAAAATTTTCCCAGGCATTAAAAACTCTGGCAGAGCGAAATTCAGAACTTAAGGACATCCTTGATAATGTTGATTTTATCCAATTTACCTCAAACAGAGAGAACGCTGAAATCCTAAGGCAGTTGGTTGAACTTTTCAGCGAAAAGAAACTTCATTATGTTTCTCCCGATATCTTAGGGGATTCTTATGAATGGATTTTAAAATATTTTGCTCCAACTAAGGCAAAAGAAGGAGAGGTTTATACTCCGAGAGAGGTTATCGGTTTATTGGTAAAAATTCTTGACCCCAAACCGAAAGAAAGCATCTATGACCCTGCATCGGCATCAAATGGTATGCTAATTATTTCTTACAAATATGTCCAGGATAATTACGGAGAGAAAGGAGCAGGAAAATTATTTCTATACGGTCAGGAAGTAAATCAGAAAACACTTGCCTTAGGTAAAATGAATCTCTATATTCATGATATAAGAAACGCCCAGATTGCTTTTGGGGATACCCTGCTTTACCCAAAGTTTAAAAAAGGAGAGGGGGTAAAAGATTTTAATATTGTGGTTGCCAATCCTCCCTGGAATCAGGATGGTTATGATGAAGAAGTTCTGAAAAAAGGGGAGTTCTGGAAGAAAAGATTTAATTATGGCTTCACACCTCGCCAATCTGCAGATTGGGCCTGGATTCAGCATATGCTTGCCTCAGCAAAGAAAGATAAAGGGAAAGTTGGGGTGGTTATTGATAATGGCTGTCTCTTCAGGGGAGGAAAAGAGAGAATAATAAGAGCCAGTATCTTAGAAGATGATTTAATAGAATGTGTTATCTTGCTTCCGGAAAAATTGTTTTATAACACGGGCGCTCCGGGAGCAATAATAATTCTGAATAAGAACAAAAATACAGGAAGAGAAAATAAGGTATTATTTATCAATGCTTCTTTGGAATATGAACAACATCCGGAAGTAAGGAAGTTAAACTGGTTAGGGAACCAACATATCGCAAAAATTTCAAAAGCATATAAAGAGTTCAGCGATATTAAAGGATTTTCCCGCGCCGTTACGATTGAGGAGATTAAGAATAACGATTATAACCTTAATGTTACCCTGTATGTTTTTCCCGAAGAAAAGGTTGAAAAAATAGACATAGATCAAGAATGGAAAGACCTGGGAGAAATTCAGAATGAAATTGCAACGGTTGAAAAAAGGATTGAAGGATATTTAAAGGAGATAAGATAGAGTAATGAGGAGACAAAATGTTTAGACCAAATTTCCGTCACACAAATAAAATTGTTAAAAATCTTACTCTTATTTCTGAGGCAAGGGCAATAGTTCTGAACGCTCCATTAATCCCCAAATGGGAAGTTTCTTTAAGAAGAGATGCTCTTTTGAGAAGTGCGCATTCTTCAACTGCGATTGAGGGTAATTCGCTTTCTTTTGAACAGGTTAGTGACCTTGCTGCTGGAAGAGATATTATGGTTAGAAGGAAAGATAAACAGGAGGTTTTGAATTATCTTGAGGCACTGGAAAAAATTCCTGATTTTGCCAAGAAAATAAATCTTAAAGTGGATGATTTTTTGAAAATTCACGAAATTGTAATCAGAGAAACCCTGGAAAATCCTGGTGATGAAGGAGTATTCCGTAATCGTCAGGTTTATGTTGTAAATGGAGCTACCGGTGAAACAGTATTTACTCCATCACCCACAAAAGAAGTTCCAGGATTAGTGAAAGAATTCTTAGATTGGTTTAATTCTTCTGAATCAACTGAGATTGATTCTGTTCTTGAAGCAGGGATAACACATTATGAGATTGTCAGAATTCATCCTTTTATTGATGGAAATGGCAGGACAGCAAGAATTATGGCGACTTTAGTTCTTTGTAAGCGCGGTTTTGATGTCAAAAGGTTCTTCACTCTAGATGATTATTATGATAAAGATAGACGAAGTTATTATGCCGCATTAAATAAAATAGACCAGAATACACTGGATTTATCAGAATGGTTGGAATATTTTACCGAAGGTGTAGCTGCCAGTATACACGCAGTGAAAGATAAAGTTATTGGATTTAGCAAAGATATTAAAGTGTTAAAAGAAAGAGGACAAATTGCTCTCAACGAAAGACAGATGAAAATTGTTGAATGGATGGTGCAAAATGGAAGAATATCCAATAGAGAAGTGCGGATTCTCTTTAAGATTTCCAATAGAGCAGCGTTGGACGAACTTGAGAAGTTAATCGAACTTAAAGTGATAAAACAAAAGGGCAAAGGAAGAAATGTTCATTATGTACTTCAATAGAATAGGTTCACGATTAACTTCACGATTAACTTCACGATTATTTTAGGTTGGCGATTATAGCAATATGGTTGGCAAAAACAAGTGGAAATGAATAGCCAAAAGGTAAATTCATCTTACAAACAGAGCCCAATTGGCAGAATACCAAAGGAGTGGGAAATAATAAAAACTGACGATTTTTTGTCTTTAGAATATGGAAAAGGCTTAACTGAAAGAGAAAGAGGGGGTGGAATTTTTCCTGTCTTTGGTTCTAATGGTATCGTTGGGTATCATTCCAAATATTTAATTAAAGGCCCCGGAATAGTAGTTGGAAGAAAAGGTACGATAGGAGCAATAACTTGGACAGATGAAAATTTCTGGCCTATAGATACAACATATTATATAGAATTGAAAAATATTGAAATAGATATGAAATGGTTATTTTATAAATTGACTTCATTGAAACTTGATAAATTAAACATGGCTACAGGCACTCCTGGTCTAAATAGGAATTTGGTATACTCATTAAAAACTGCATTGCCATCTCGTCCAGAGCAGCAAAAAATTGCCGAGGTTCTTTCTACGGTGGATGAGGGGATTGGGAAGGTTGATGAGGTAATAAAGAAAACGGAGCGGTTGAAGAAGGGCTTGATGCAGAAACTTTTAACTGAAGGGATTGGGCATCGGGAGTTTAAGGATAGTGAGATTGGAAAGATACCAAAAGAGTGGGAGGTTGAGAAACTATCAGGTATAGGAGAAATTATTACTGGAACTACCCCCTCGACAAAGATTGAAGAATATTGGGGAGAAGGCCATCCTTTTGTCACTCCTACTGATTTCTCTGATAAGAAATATGTAGACAAAACAGAAAGATATGTTACCCAGAAAGGGATTAAGAAAGCTAGAATAATTCCAAAAAATTCTGTTATGGTTACCTGTATAGCTTCTGTTGGTGAAATCTCTATGGCCTCAATGGAATGCATAACAAATCAACAAATTAATACTATAGTATGTAATAATGGAATAAATCCTCATTATGTTTACTACATAATGTTATTCAGGAAAAACATACTTAAAAGATGGGCTGGAATAACTACAAGCCCAATAATTAAGAAATCACTTTTTGAGAAATTTCCGTTGCCTCTCCCTCCTCTCCCCGAACAGCAAAAAATTGCCGGGATTCTTGCTGATGTAGATAAAAAAGTTGAACTGGAGAGGGAATGGAAAGGTAAATTGGAGAGGATAAAAAAGGGATTGATGAGTGATTTATTGAGCGGGAGGAAGAGGGTGAAAATCTAAATTATGAGATTGCCACGACACTTCGTGCCTCGCAATGACAGAGAAGAGAAATTGCCATCCCTGCTTTCGCAGGGGCAGGCTTGCTATCGCTCCTCGCAATGACGAATTAAAAAATGGTGAAATTTACCGAAAAATCGGTTGTTGAAGATTATTTTGTAGAGAAACTTAAGGAAAATGGTTGGAATTTTGTTCCTGCTGACAATCTGCATCGGGAAAGTTATGAGGAGCCACTTCTTACCGTTAATCTGGTCAGGCAACTGGAAAATTTGAATGAAAATCTTGGAATTGGCGAGGAAGAGATAAAGCAGGTGCTTAATGAATTGAAACTCAAGGGGACAGGAATAGAAGGGATAAAGCAGATTCTTATTTTTTTTAAATTTGGCGTTCCGGTTAAGTTTGAAAAGGAGCGGGTGGTAAAGTATATCAAATTATTTGATGATGAAAAGATTGAAAAGAATGAATTTATCGTAACCAGGCAGGCAATTTATCAAAGCGGAGGAAAACATATCCGGGTAGATATAATCCTTTACGTAAATGGCATTCCGCTGGTTATCATTGAATGTAAAAATCCAGTAAGTTTTTCAGAAAATTGGCTCACCGCATATAAACAGGTAAAAGGTTATGAACAAGCCATTCCTGAATTGTTCAAATATGTCCAGATTGGAATTGCTGCCGAGAGCATTGCAAAATATTTTCCGATTGCCCCCTGGCAGGAAGAAGTAAAAATATACGAGTGGAAAGAAGAGGAAAAAGATTCAATCGATTCAACAATCGCAATCCTTTCACCCTTTCTTTTGCTGGATATTATCAAAAACTTTCTTTTTTACAGGATAGAATTGGGCAATGCTACAAAAGTAATAACCAGATATATGCAATATAGGGCGGCAAATAAGATTGTTGCTCGGGTTGTGAATAATCTTGATGGGAAAGAGGAAAAGAATAAAGGTCTAATCTGGCATTGGCAAGGGTCAGGTAAGACATTGACCATGATTTTTTCCGCAAATAAACTTTTTAACCTCAGAAAATTAGAGAATCCATCAATATTTTTCATTGTTGACCGGATAGATTTGGAAGAACAGTTAAAACAGGAACTCCTCGCACTCGAAATATCACCCGATTTAATCGGTTCAATAGAAGAGTTAAGGAAGATAATCAGACATGATGATTTCAGGGGAAAAAGAGGAATAATGCTAACCCTCATTCATAAATTCCGACCCGAAGAAATGGACAATTTAATGAAAGAACTTGAGAAGTTAAGGGATAGAAAAGAGACGATACAGACAAGGAGGAATGTTATTGCCTTTATAGATGAAGGTCACAGAACCCAATACGGAAGCCTTGCGGCTCAGATGAGAACAATCTTAAAGCGCGCATTTTACTTTGCTTTTACGGGAACACCAATCTCAAAGAAGGGGCGGGATACCTATCAGGAATTCAGTTATCCGCCGGGAGAGTTGCATTTTGATAAATATTTTATTACCGATTCAATCAAGGATGAATTTACGGTAAAAATTGCTTACCAGCCAAGGTTGGAAAGGGACGTCCATTTAAAAAAGGAACTTTTAGAGGCATTTCTTGAGCAGGAATATGAAGAAATACCCGAGGAGTTCAGAGAAAAGGTAAAAGAAAAGGTCAGAGAAAAACTAAATACAATCAAGGTGTATCTTGAAAATCCCGAGAGAATCAAGAAAATTGCTGAAGATATTAAGGAACATTTTAAGGAAAACATTGATGGAAGATTCAAAGCAATGGTCATCGCCGTGAGCAGAAAGGCCTGCGTTCTCTATAAAAGGGAATTAGATAAATTTTTGCCGAAGGAATATTCTGAGGTTGTAATGACCTTCGGCCAGGATGATAAAGACGATAAAAAGGTTATTCGGGATTACCATCAAGAATTAAGAGATAGGTTCAAAGGGAAAGAGATTGAAGATATCAGAAAGGAGATTATTGAAAGATTCAAAGAAGAGGAGTTCCCCAGAATACTCATTGTTACCGATATGCTTTTAACCGGATTTGATGCCCCTATTTTACAGATGATGTATCTGGATAAACCATTGAAGGAGCATCGTCTTTTACAGGCAATTGCCAGGACGAACAGACCCTACAAGGATGTTAAGGAAGCAGGATTAATTTTTGACTACGTGGGAATTCTTAAAGAATTTCAAAGAACATTTGAAATGTATAGCAGAGAAGATATTAAAGGAGCATTGTGCAATATTGATGATTTACGCAATGAGTTTATGGCTCTGATGAATGGAGTGCTTAAGATTTTTGCAGATATTCCCAAAAATAGCTATGAACGAGAAACTTTACTTAAGGCAATTGAGGTTCTTACTGCAAGTGAAAATATTGGTAAGAAATTTTTAGAAGATTATAAAAAATTGCGAAAACTCTTTGAGTTGCTTGGACCGGATGAGATTAAGGTAGAACTCTTTTCCGATTATAAATGGCTCACTGCAGTTTATACCTATTATACATCCCAGGTTTTAGGGACTCGCTCTGATGACAGAATATATCTTGATCAGTACTTTAATCAGACAATAAAGTATGTGCATCAGACAACCGAGATTAAAGATTTAGAAAAAAACCTCCCGGAAATAGTTTTTGATGAGAGATATCTTGAAAAATTGGAGGAAAAGGTAAAAAGCAAGGAAGAAAAAGCGGCAAACATTGTTTTTACTCTGAATAAATACGTATTGGTGGATAAACAAAGAAACCCTGTTTTTATTTCGGTTGCGGATAAGGTGGAGCAAATTCTGAAAAGATGGAGAGAAAAAAATAAGAATTATGAAGAAATTTACCAGGAAGGAATTGAGATTAAAAAGGAGATTAATAGATTAAAGGACAGACAGAAAAAATTGGGCTTTAGCGATTTGGAATATTCTCTTTTGCTGATTATGGAAAAGAATCTCAGCCAGAGAAAGGAACTTATAAAAGATGCGAAAGAATTATCAAAAATTTTGGAAAAAGAGATGTTTAATGGCTGGGTATTACAGCAGACAGCCAGGAAAAATGTAGAAAGGGAGCTTCGTTCTTTCTTAAGAAAATCTATTTTCAGATACGGTATTACTTACGAACAAATGGACCGCTTGTATGGAATTATCAGGGAAAATATTAAGGAATATGGGAAAAAGGATTAAAATCTCCAATCAGGAAATAGGTTACCAGGTGAGTTATCGGGATGTGGAATATCCCCGTTTGGAATTCAAGACAGGTAGTTTAGTCCTGATATTGCCCAGGGATAGTAAAAGTGAAGAAGAAATTATTAAAAAGCATAAAGACTGGATATATAAGAAAAATAATCTTATCCAGAGTGCTTTGCAGGATTTAAAAAATGAAAAACTAAATACAAAAAGAACCGATAAGGAACTTGGGAATTTTGTAAATCAACAGGCCAGTGATTTTTCTCGCAAGCTAAAGGTAGATATAAATAAAGTTTTCTTAAGAAGGATGAAATCAAAATGGGGGAGTTTAAGTTCCAGGAAGAATTTAACGATAAATACATTTGTTAAGTATTTACCAAACTGGTTGATTAAATATGTTGTTTTTCACGAAATGGTTCATTTGATCGAAAGGAAGCACAACGAAAGATTTTGGAAAATAATAGGTGCTAAATATGAAAACTATCAGAGATATGAAACCTACCTTTTGAAATATTGGTTTTTGATTCAAAAAGAGATAAACTGCTAAATGAAATTATTGCTGGGAATGGGTTCTTTTCTCTATCTCTTTGAGGGTTTGTTGGAGGAGTTTTAAGGATTCCACCCCGGCCCGATAGTAGTTCAATGCCTGCCCCCTGACCAAGGATTACTCGCTTGAATTCGGGAATCTTCCTGCTCGGCCTTGAGGTAAAGAGGTAAATTTGACAAAAAATTTTATGTATAGTATTATAGCACATAGTAACACTAAGTAATCAAAAAGGAGGAGAAGATGGCAAGAGTGACCAGAACTATAACTCTTTCTGTGCCACCAAAGCTAATGGTTAAAATTGACCAATTGACTGAGGAGGAAAGCAGAACCAGAAGCGAGCTCCTTAGAGAAGCTTTAAGGCGGTATATTGAAGAGCGGGAATGGAAGAAAATTTTTAAGTATGGCAGGGTGAAGGCTAAAAGCCTTGGAATTACTAAAGACCAGGTAGAGGATATTGTTGATGCCTACCGGCAGTAAAAAGGTCAAAGTAGTTTTGGATACCAATGTCTTCGTCTCTGGTCTTAACTTTGAGGGCAAAGAGAGCCGGGTTTTAATTTTGTTTTATAGAGGGGAAATAGAAGTTTACCTCTCTATTTTTATTTTAGAAGAGTTAAAAAGAATTTTAAAGAGGAAATTCCGCTGGGAAGAAGGGCAGATTAAGAGAACCCTGAATAAGATTAAAAATAGTGCTGTTGTAGTTCATCCTAAAAGTAAAGTTTCAGTCATCAAAGAAAAAGATTCTGACAATCGGATTCTGGAGTGCGCCTTGGAAGTAAAAGCAGACTATATCGTCTCTGGAGATACAAAGCATTTACAACCTCTCAAAGAATTCCAGGGCATTCCCATCCTCTCCCCCGCCCAATTTTTGGTTGCTATATCGAGAGAATAAAAGGGGTTTCAGGGGATGTGCCCCTGGTTATCTTGTTGTATGGAATTTCAAAGTTTAGCCCGCCAGTGAAGATTGGGCGGACTACAATACTGTAGTTGCCTCATTTATGAGGCTAATTTATGAGGCTTTTTACCTTTACAAGAAAAAGTCATTATGGTAAAGTTTGGACGTGGAAAGTCATAAAAATATCGCAAAAGCAGCCGGAATTATTGCTTTGGCGACAATTTTCTGCCGGATTGCCGGATTAGGCAGAGAGGTGATCACCGCAAACTTCTTTGGTACCGCCCTGGTTTACGATGCCTTCCTGATTGCCTTTATGATTCCTAATTTCTTACGCGGGCTCTTTGCCGAAGGTGCGCTTTCCACCGCGTTTATTCCGGTTTTCACCGGATATGTAACGACCGAAAAAAAAGAGGAAACTGAAAAGATAGCCTCAATCGCTTTTACTCTTTCTCTGCTGGCAACTTTGTCCCTGGTAATTTTAGTAATTTTGGGAATTTTTATTTCCTCCCGTTTCTTTCATTTCTCCGCTAAGGTTGTTCTGATCTTGAATTTACTTAAAGTTACTCTGCCTTATCTCATCCTGATTTCTTTAGCCGCAGTGGTTATGGGAATTCTGAATTCCTATCAGCATTTTGTTACTCCTGCATTTGCCCCCATTATGCTTGATCTCTGCTGGATTGGGGCGATTTTTTTCCTCTGCCCTTTATTCGGGGAAAGTCTGGAGAAACGAATCTTTGGATTGGCAACCGGCGTATTAATTGGAGGATTGGGGCAATTCTTGATTCAGTTACCCGCGTTAAAGAGAAGAAATTTAAGGATTCGCTTTAATTTTAATTTCCGGCATCCCGCCATCAGGCGAATGGTGATTCTTCTGGCTCCCTCTGTTATTGGGGTAGCGGTGACCCCGATTAATATTTTAGTAGATAGTTTTCTGGCGATAAAACTCGGTCCGGGGATGGTTTCTTCCCTCTGGTATGCCAATCGTCTAATGCAACTTCCCCTGGGTATCTTTGGAGTGGCTATGGCTACCGCAACCTTGCCGACCCTCTCCGGTTATTTCGCTAAAGGCGAGATAGGAAAATTAAAAGGGACTTTATCCTTTGCTATCCGTAACACTCTTTTTATCATTATTCCCTCCAGCGTTGGTTTGATTTTACTGCGGCGGCCAATCATTTCCCTTTTCTTTCAGCGCGGGCTTTTCAATACGCTATCCGCAGAGAATACCGCTTTTGCTCTGCTCTTTTATGCTTTAGGGCTTTTTGCTTATGCCGCCTCCATTATTGTGGTCAGAGGATTTTATAGTATCCAGGATACTAAAACACCGGTGAAGGTTGGGCTCTTTTCTATTCTGGCCAATGTCATCTTTGACCTTATCTTGATGGTCCCATTAAAGCAGGGCGGGATTGCTCTCTCCACCGCTCTTGTCGGGATGGCCAATCTTGCGATTTTATCCTTTATTTTAGCCAAAAGGCTTAAAGGCTTAGATGGCAAAAAGATTTTTTCCTCTTTCCTGCAAACCGTTTTTATCTCGGGGTTAATGGGAATTCTGGTCTGGTTCTCCTTGTTTTTTTGCCGGAGAGCGGCAATGCCGGTTTTAAACAGCCGATTTGCTTTAGTATTTATTCCTGCTATAATAGGGATTGTTTCCTATCTGCTTTTTTCGCATCTTCGGGGAAGAGAGGAAATTAGGTCATTGCGAGCGTAAGCGAAGCAATCTCGAGATTGCCACGTCGTCCCCCCCCCTGTCCGCCCAATCTTCACTGGCGGGCAAGAAGGGGGGACTCCTCGCAATGACTGTGTCAATTGAAGAAAAATGAATCCGATACTTTTGATAGTTGTTTTGGTGGTTTTGTTTTTTTCTATTATTATCCATGAATGCAGTCATGGTTATGCGGCTTTGCTCTGTGGGGATGATACGGCAAAGATAATGGGAAGGTTAACCTTGAATCCTCTGCCTCATATTGACCCGATGGGAACAATCTTTTTTCCACTTTTTCTCTTACTTATTCACTCTCCTATCTTATTTGGATGGGCAAAGCCGGTGCCGATTAATCCTTATAATTTCAGGGATTATAAAAAAGGGATTCTTTTTACCGGGATTGCCGGACCTTTAAGCAACATCCTTTTAGCCATTGTTTGCGCTTCTCTTTTCCGCGTGTTTAACCTGCAAGCCAATTCGCGGTTTGGCATTGTTTTGTCTTACGCCTGCCTGATTAATCTACTTTTAGCCATCTTTAACCTCATCCCTATTCCTCCTCTGGATGGTTCCCGGGTAGTCAGCGGACTTTTGCCGGCCCATCTGGACGCTTCCTACCGGAAATTGGAGCGTTTTGGGATTTTCATCGTAATGTTCCTTTTTATCTCCGGGCTGTTTAATGTTATCTGGAGGATTGTGGAAGTTTTAGGCGCAATTCTCTTGGGAACAATGATAAGTATTTAGGAGGGAAAATGGTAGAGGAAAAAATGTCACAATCGGAAATGCAGTTTATTCAATTTGTCTCGATGCTTTCCAACTCGGCGATGCAGCATTTAGGCAAGTTCATCAATCCGGTGACCGGAAAGATTGAAAAGAGTCTGGAGGCCGCAAAAGCCACGATTGACCTTCTGGCGATGTTCAAGGAAAAAACAAAGAATAACCTTACCAGGAGAGAGGAAGAGACGCTCAACAACTCTTTGGCAAACTTACAGTTGAATTATGCCGATGAGGCAAAAAGAGAAGAGGAGAAACCTAAAGGAGAGACTAAAAAATCTCCCTGATTCTCCCGGGGTATATCTTTTTAAGGATAAAGGAAACAAAGTTATCTATATCGGGAAAGCCCTTTCTTTAAAAAAAAGGGTATCCAGTTACTTTCAGCAGGGGTCCTTTGAGCCAAAAATCAGCCAACTTATTCGTTATCTTGCCGACTTTGACTACATCCCTTTGTCTTCAGAACCGGAAGCATTCCTCCTGGAAGCCAGATTAATTAAGGAATTCCAGCCCAGGTATAATCAAAGAGCCAGGGATGACAAGAGTTACCCTTTTTTAAAAATCACCAAAGAGAAATTCCCTTCCTTTACCATTGTTCGGGACCCAGGGAGATTTCGTAACCATCACCCTCCCCCTCACCCCTCCCCTCGGGGGAGGGGAACAGAGGGGAGGGGGGCGTTTTATTTTGGTCCCTATACAGATGTTATTGCTCTGCGGTCTGCCTATCGCTATATCAGAAATATCTTTCCTGTCCGCCGCTGCGGGAGAAAGATTAATCCGGAGAAGAGAACCCGGCTCTGCCTTGATTTTCATCTGGGCAGATGCAAGGGACCCTGTGCCGGAAAGATTAAGGAAAAAGAATATCGGAGATTGGCAAATTCCCTCGGACTTTTCTTGAAAGGGAAGTATCGGCAACCTATACGACAGTTAAAAGGATTGATGAAGAAGTCTGCGGA
>Ga0100379_10003956_pt1 | contig 13289 bp, 10 predicted proteins | sample CryGeymeta201503_FD_80418 | JGI IMG/M metagenome (GOLD analysis project Ga0100379, IMG submission 80418) | Groundwater microbial communities from Crystal Geyser aquifers in Utah, USA - Crystal Geyser metaG 2015-03 | ecosystem: Environmental > Aquatic > Deep subsurface > Groundwater | place...
AATCACAGTCAATTCAGCCGTTTCTTCCGGAGCCATACACAAGGGTGAACGATAAGAAGCATTGGCTGTATGAGTGTCGTCTGAGTAAAGAGACCAAGTCATGTCGCTACCATCGAAATCTACCGTAAAGAGACTGTTTGGGTAGATTTCTGTGCGTCCTGGGTTTTCCGGATAAACGTTTGGAACAATAAAGTTGGTTGGTTGACCATGGTCTACACCTTCTAAACCACCTCCAGTGATTGAATTGTGAATTCCAACCGGTACATTGAAAGTTTCAAAGTTGTCGGTGTCATATCCGAAGTGAGCACGGTACAAACCTTCACCTAAGTTATCTACACATTCAAGCAAAGGCTGAATACGGAACATGATATTTGTGCCGCCTCCGCCGTCTTTGTTGTCGTCATTGGTGATGGTGCATGTTGCATGCTCGTTGGCAGCAACAGTAATTACACCACCTGGGCAGTTTTCACTGAAAGATCCGGTGTAACCTTCTGCTGGAGTTTCACTTACGGTGTAAGTTCCGGGTGCAAGAGTAACTTCGCTTCCGGAAGTTACACGATTTTCTCCAACAAACAATTCGACATCTTCAACAGTCAAAGAACCACCGTCGTCGTTGATAATGTCTTTTACTACGGTTAAGTAGCCAAATTCTTCAGTTTCTCCACCGCCTCCGTTTTGTGGATCACAAGAAACCCAAACGTCATCAATTAGCATTCCGTAAGAGTTGGCTGCTCCGGCATCACGGAAAGAAACGGAAGAGGTCCAGGTTGTGGCTGTGAACGTAAAGGTGTATTCGAGCCAGTTTGGTGTAGAAACAGAATCTGCTTCAATAACAGATGATTCAACACCGTTTACAGTAAACACCAAAGCGTTGTCGGTGCTTGGCCTGTTTGGACGAGCTGAGTAAGCAAAGTGCAAAGTGTATTCAACTCCTGGAACGGTATCGATATTTTGGCTAATGATTACAGAAGCAGGTTCTTCTCCGGGAATTTGAGCGTCTGGACCACCCCAGTCTGTGTCGAGTTCACCATTTTGAGAACCTTCAAAAGAAAGCCAAGAGTTAAGTCCGTTCCATACTTCTAATACGGCTGTTTCCGGGCGAATTGTTTCTCCAAAAGTAGTTTCGGTAGAGAACCAATCAACATTCCAGCCAAGTCCATCTGTTCCATTTGGAACAATGTCCCATTTTGCGCCATTTGTAACGATTGGTTCTTCAAAACCGCCATTTACAATAAGGTTGGCACTACCCGGACACATTGGAGTGTAGGTATTGGTAAGAGTACAAGTTTTTACGTCGTTGTAATCCAAGGAAACTTCTCCGTTTGTATCGCAATCACCGGAAAAAACGCCAGTGTAGTAAGGGTTTTCTGTCTCAGAAACGGTATATTTTCCTGGTTCGTAAGATTCCGAGCTCATTCCACCTTTATAAAGTGTGAGCGGGGAATCGTTGAGGAAAAGTTCGACTTCTCCAATGGTTAAATTACCGTATTCACCGTTTTCTATAACTTTGGTAACGGTAAGTTGTGGAAGTTGTGGTTCACAGATAACTGATACGTTATCTACCAACAGTCCAAATGAGTTGCTTGGACCAGCATCACTCAAAGTGATTGTTGTTATGGGATTTGAGGCAACAAAAGTTGCTTGAAAAGTTGTCCACACAAGACCGCTTGTACCCGTTGTACCAGTAACTGTTGTGATTTCAAACCCGTCTATTAGTAGTTTTCCTGTGTTGTCTGCATCGTTGCGTTGTGGGCGACCAGCGTAAGCAAAACTTACTGTGTATGTATATCCGGGAGTTGTGGCGATGTCTTGAGAAATAGCAACGGCAGCCGGTTCATTGGTAACACCAAGTCCAGGACCACCCCAGTCTGTGTCGAGTTCTGAATGCTGTAGTCCATCAAAAGAAACCCAATCATTAAGTCCTCTCCATACTTCTAAAAGAGCAGTTTCTGGTCGATTCGATCCGCCAAAAGAAGGTTCACTTGTTGTCCAAACGACATTCCAACCAAGTCCTTCTGTACCATTTGCAACCACGTCCCATTTGTGGGAATCGGTGATAATAGGTGACTCAAAGCTTCCGTTGATCAACATGTTTGTTTCACCATCACAAGCCATTGGAGTTGGTGGTGGAGGAACTATTACTATTTTTGTATTTGTGATTGTACAATCAACTTCTTCGTTTTCCAGTATGACAACTTCACCTTCTGAACAACTTTCGCTGTAAGAGGCTGTGTAACCTTCTGTTTGCTCTTCAGAAACAATGTAGGTTCCAGTTTCCAAAACGTGAATACCGTTGTTTTTGCTTGCAATCTGAGATTCAAGGTTTTCCCCATCTATAAAAAGCATGACTGCTTCTGGATCCAAATCACCACCTTCTACAATTTTGTGAAGAGTCAGGGTTCCTGTTGGAGCTGGGGGAGTGTAAGTGTTTGTGAAGGTGCAAATAGCATTTGACAAGCCTTCTGTGTCGCTATTTGGCCAAGAGCCGGCCACGGTAGTACCTGCTTTAGTTGCACAATTTTCACCGGTGACTGATGTTAATGTGTAACCTGCTGGCGTGGCTTCTGTATCTATTTCAGTAACTGTATAGATGTCTGGAATAACATTATCGATAGTCAAACTTGTTTCACCTTCTGCAATTGTAAACACACTTGTTCCATCAATGGCCGGAGAAACTTCAAAAGACCAATCATTGGCAGTTGCATCGCCACCATCTACTACTTTTTCAATAGTAAGTAATGGAAGTGGAAGAATGTCATTACGATTAATTGGAAGTGTTTCGTGTCCGTTGTTTTGTGGGGACTCTGTACGTAATTGCATTACCCCATTGTCGTGGGAATTTTTTCCCAAACGAGCACAGAATTGTAGAAAGACTGTTTCTTGAGCGGGTACGTTATACAGTGTAAACAGGTAAGTTCCTTCTGAATTATGACCAGAACTGATAACCGGACCAGAAACATCTGTTTCCACATACCCGCCTGATGCAGTAATAAAATCAATCGTAGAAACTTCTGATAGAGGTGTTCCTGTAACAGTGATTTGATCTAAATTTGTTGCAGATAATATTGCATTACCAAGGGATGATTCGATTACTTCGAGGTCGTCAAAATAGTGTCTGGCGTTATCTGTGTCATAAGAAACGGAAAATTCAACGTCACCGGTTATGTCGGTGTTGTTTTTGATTGTGTGTACAACAGGCACACAACTTCCTTCAATGTAACCATGAGGGTTTCCATTAGAAAAAACTCCAGCACCGCTTTGGTTGCCGTCTTGATTTACAGCTATATCTCCAGACGGGTCAAACCAACTAGAACTGATATTAACTGAGTTGCTTGGTAAAGGCGCAGCACGTAAACCAGGGGCAATTACTCCAAAAAGTAGAGCGGTTAAACCAACAAAAGACCAAGCAAGATATGCTGGGCGTGATGTTTGTTTTTGAGAAATGTTAATTTCGTTCATATACATTCAATTCAATAGAATCATGATTGTTGATTTTTGCTCGGAACTATAAGGTATAAATCACAAAAAGTCCAGTTCCTGTTTATTATGCTCCAGCTTCAAAAACAGCGATAAACATTGGATCCATGCCTTTGTGGTCTCGTGGCCAAATGCGGGTAATGTCGTCCGGGTTTATTCCTTCATCTAGGAATTTTTTCATACCAGGGCCTGTTGGTTTGTCTTTGAGGACTTCGCTGATTGGAACTAAACGCATTTTTCCTTCTCTTTTTTTGAGGAACTTGGAGACAACCGCTTCGTTTTCTAGTGGTGTCGTGGCACATGTTGCATAAACCATGCGGCCTCCCGGTTTGAGACACATAGAGAGTCCACACAAAAGCGATACTTGTCGTGTATGGAGCTGTTTTGGCCTGTTTGGAGACCAAAGCGCCATTTGCATAGCTGATTTGGCAACATGTTTTTCGGAGCTACATGGGGCGTCTACCAATATTTTGTCGAAGATACCTTGGTTTGAGCGAAACATCTCCAGAGAATCTTTTAGAGACACTAGTACTTCTGGGTGATTGTAGTTTTTTATAACTTCACGAAGTCGGTGAATTCTGGCGGGAGATTGATCTATAGCCAAAAGTTCGCCTTTTCCTTTGAGGGCCTCGGCAATCATGAGTGTTTTGCCTCCTGGGGCAGCACAAGCGTCGAGTACTTTTTCGCCCGGCTTAGGGTCGAGAGCTAAAACAGGCAACAAAGATGAAGGGTTCATGGGGTAAAACAGGAATTCATCTTTTCCTGGTAAGGCAGTTTTGATAGACACATCTTCCGGCCAAACAAGAGCTTGTTTGTACCAATCTAGTGTTTTCCAAGGAAGTCCGGCTTCTTTCCAAAGTTTTTTGAGAGTTTTTTCAGCACCGGGAACAATGCGTAAAATAGGCTTGTGTGGTGCCATTAACGATGCTTTCCACCTGTTAAAGTCTTTTTTTGATGAAAAAAGAGAGGTATAATAAGCCCAAAAACCTATTTCGCCGTACCCGGACTTTATTTTCTTTTGTTTTAATTTATTTTTTTTTGACATAGAAGTTTAATCATAGCAAAAGCTACTTATCTGGTATAGTTGTGAGGGTTTTATCATACATTTGTATTTTTGTGATCATTATAACAATTTATGAAAGCATTTTTTAGATACATGATGCCGATTTTTGTGCTTTTTGCTGTATCTTTTATCTTAAATTTATTCTGGGAGGTTTTACAGGTACCTCTTTATGAAGGATTCCATTACACTCTTGGTGGTTTTGGAATTTTGATTTGGGCCAGTTCTGGAGATGCTGTCTATATAGCATTAGTTGCCATGTTTAGTTTTGGAACCAGATTGAATAGATTGTTCAAAGTCGATAAATGGTTAGTGCTAAGAAGTATTTTCTTTGCCTCGTTCCTGTTTATTAGCTCATATCGTGTGGAATTAAGAGGACTATCTAATGGTTGGTGGTCGTATGCGGAAGCCATGCCAATAGTGTTTGGGGTCGGTCTTTCTCCTATGCTCGAGCTTTTTGTAACAGGAGTCACAAGTTTGCTTTTATTAAAAAAGGCACCTTTATTAAGGAAGATTAGTAACATATGAAAAAGACAAACAAGAAGTTTTTTGGGCGAGGTTCTGTTTTTGTGGGTGTATTTTTGATAATACTGGCTGTTTTGTATCTGTCTGATGCTAGAAAATATTTGGATCCAATGATTTTAAGGCAGACTTTGCAGGACTTGGGGGTTTTGGGGCCGCTTGTTTTTATTGGGGCTTATGCTTTTGCAACGGCGGCTTTTTTGCCCGGTTCTCCTTTTACAATTGCAGGTGGCTATGTGTTCGGACCTTTTTGGGGAACGCTTTATACGGTTATTGGGGCAACAATCGGAGCGATGCTTGGTTTTTTGATTGCTCGCTATGTAGCAGGAAGTCAGGTGCATGAGTTTGTAGATAAACGTTTACCAACTGTTCGAAACATGTATGACAAACTTGAAACGAAAGGATTTGCCACGGTTTTGGTGTTGCGTCTTTTGCCGATCTTTCCGTTTACGGGTTTGAACTACGCACTTGGACTCACACCCGTTAAACTTCGTTCTTATTTCGTAGCAACCTTAATTGGAATAACCCCTTTCACTTTTGTATATTCGTATTTTGGTGATTCGTTGTCTGGTGGAACTGTTGCCGGAGTTGTTGGAGCCATTGTTTTGATTTTGATCGCAACTTTAATTGCCAAAGTGATCAAGAAGCTTCGTCGTTCAAAAGGAGAAGATGATTTTGATGTGATTGTAATTGGTGCCGGTTCTGGTGGGCTTAATGTGGCCTCTTTTATGAATCGAATTGGCACACGAGTTTTGCTAATCGACAAAGAGGCTGATTCTATAGGAGGAGATTGTTTGAACTTTGGTTGTGTGCCTTCTAAGGCTTTGATTCATGCCGCCAATATTGCACGTACAGCCAGACTTGATGCCTCAAAATTCGGCTTGTCTGTTTCGGGTCACGTGGATTTGAAAAAGGTAATGAATGACATTAAAAAAGCGCAAGCAGTTTTTAGACCACACGAGAACGCCGATTTTTTTAGAAGTAAAGGCATACAAGTTGAATTAGGAGAGGCAACTTTTGTTGGTGAAAAACAGGTTTCTGTGGCTGGACGTGTTTTTTCTGGAGAGAGAATTGTTATTGCAACGGGTTCAAGACCACGTGTTTTGAAAATTCCTGGTTCAGAACAAGTTAATATTTGGACAAACGAAACAATTTTTAGCAACATTAACCTTCCAAAAAAACTCCTTGTTATAGGTGGTGGCCCGATTGGTGTGGAAATTGCTTCGGCTTATGAAGGTTTTGGAAGTGAAGTAACAATCATTAATCGAGGTGAAAGTTTGCTTGGACGTGAAGATGTAGAAATTGCCGGTGTGCTAGAAGAGATTTATGTGGAAAGAGGAATGGTTTTTCATCACAATGCGGAACCGGTTCGTTTTTTGAATGATCATCAAATAATTGTCAAAAAGAAAGATGGTAACGAAGAGACTTTTGATTTTGATATGGTTTTATCAGCTATTGGTCGAGAACTTAATGTTGATCGATTGAATTTAGAGAAGGCAAACATTGCCAAAACAGAACGTGGTTTGATTAAGGTTGATGAATATTTGCGCACTAGCAATAAAAACGTTTACGTGTGTGGAGATGCGGCTGGGGCGCATCAGTTTACTCATGCGGCCGAACTTCATGCTTCAACAATCATTCGCAACATGTTGTCGCCATTTAAAAAACCACTCAACACTGACTCGATGGCTTGGGTGACTTTTACTAGTCCAGAAGTTGCCGCCTTTGGTTTGTCAGAAGCCACACTAAAAGAGCGTGGAACCAGTTATGAGGTTTTGCAAGATGATTTTTCGGAAGATGATCGAGCAATTGTTGATCAGTATCCAAAGAGCTTTGTTAAAATGTTTGTTGATCAAAAAGGTTGTTTACTTGGTGGAAGTATGGTGGCTCCGCATGCTGGAGAAATTACGCAAGAGTTGGTATTGGCTCAATCACTCAAACTGCCACTCTCCAAACTTTTTGCTAAAGTTTATCCATATCCAACAGCAACCAGAATCAATCGTCGAGTAGCCGGGGCTTACGTGGGTCGTAAGTTAACAGCAAAAAACATTAAGATTTTGCGAATATTGCTAGACATCTTTTCTTAAGATGATCAATTTTTGTTACACTTGTAGTGCATGTTAAAGCGCATCACTAAAACAGCTACCTTTGGTAAACTCAAAACGTTATACGAACGTTATGAGAGGTTTTTGATTCCAGGCATGTTGATTGCCGGTGTTTTTGTTGATTACGTTACATTTACCAGTATTCAAATCGATACCACGTTTATTCTGCTCGGAATTTATGCCTTAGTTGCTGGTGCTGTGATTGCCTTCACCAACATTTACGACAACAAACGTCGTGAGAATAGATATGGAATTTTACGTTACGTTCGTCTTGCTTTGCCTTTGGTTTTGCAGTTTGCTTTTGGTGCGCTGTTGAGTGCGTCACTGATCTTTTATTGGTTTAGTGGCGCTTTATCTGTAAGTTGGCCGATTATGATTATTGTGGCCGTACTCATGACAAGTAACGAGGTGCTACAAAAATATTACAGAAAACCTTTGGTGCAGTTTGCTGTGTTTTTCTTTGTTCTTTTCTCACTCGGAACCCTGGCTTTTCCGTTTTTATTTAGTTCGATAGAGTCTATTTTCTTTGTGCTTGGCGGTGTGTCTGCTGTGCTTGTTTTGGTTTTATTTGTTTATTTCGTTTCCCTTTATGCTGAAAAGATAAAGGAATTGCAAAAACAAATGGCTGTGGTTTTTTTGGGTATTTTTGCTTTCATGAATGTTTTGTATTTTTCCAATCTTATTCCACCAATTCCTTTATCGATTCGTGAAGCGGGTGTTTATTATGATGTTCAGCGATCAAATGGAACTTATATTTTGATTGGAGAAAAGGAATCTTTTTTAGATCAAATCATTCCCGGCAAAACGATTCATGTTAAAAAGAATCATCCGTTGTATGTTTTTTCTTCTATTTTTGCCCCTTCAAATTTAGATACGACAATCGTTCACAAGTGGCAGTATTTTGATGAAACAAAGAGTGAATGGCTCGATAAAGACATGTTAAGTTATCGAATGTTTGGCAGTACAGATTCCGGTTATCGAGGTTATACATTCAAAACAAACGTACTCGCCGGAAAATGGCGAGTCGATATTGAAACAGAGCGCGGTCAAGTATTGGGTCGCTTAAAATTCGTTGTAGAAAATGTAGATAAAACACCAGAAACAGAAATAATAGTGAGGTAGAATTTTTAGTTTGCCTTTGGTTCAACGCGTCTAATTTCATCTAGTAAAACGCCCAATTCTAAGAATTCGGCGTTTTCTTTATGAATAGCGTCAACTTCACTGTATAAATCGTCTAGTAAGGTAAGGGGTGCTTCTTCTTCCAAACGTTGTTTTGCTAAACGATCTTGAAGCAAGCGGTCTTCTTCAGATCTGTTATTTTGTTGTTTGATGGTGATAAAAAGCAAAGTACCAGCAACTAGTAATAAAAAAAGTAAGGTTAAACGTATGGGGTGAGATGGTGACGAAGTAAGGTACATATTATTCGCAATTTGAAAGTACGTCCTCGGCGGTTCGGAGGTATAGACTTAGCAATTCGTCCATTTCTTTTAGTTGATAGCGCACAAAAGACAAATCTTTATATTGCATGGCCAAGCGAAGTTCGTTGGCGGATTCCGACAGTAGTTGAGGGTAACGACTCATGCTTGGAGAGGCGACATGTGCTTCTGGACAAAGTTCGGTAGTGCGTTCTGAAATATAAGAAGCTCTAGCAACGGTGTTTTGCCACAAGGGGTGCATGGTGGTTGCTTTGGCGAGCATTGATTCACGAATAATGTTGCGTAGGTCGTCTTCTTGCTCCTCGGCAGATTCTTTAAGTAGTTTTTCGTAGTTTGGTTTATTTGCTGTTTTGTTTTGACGTATTTGGGAGAGTCTCTCGATAAAGTCTGCTAATTGGGTATTGATTTTGTTTCTGTCATCTGGAATCAGATTGGTGCGAGTTAAAAGAGACTGCAATCTATGTGCAATAATATCCAAAGAAGCCATGATTTTTTCTTGTGGTCCAGATTCTGTAGATGTAATCGAAATCGGCACACTGTTTATTTGTGCAGCAGCTACTTGAGGAAACATGAAAGCCAAAATTAATATCCACATAAAAATCATTTTGGCGTAACCAAAATCGCGTTAGGAACAGTGGTTAAGCTGTCTAGATTTTTTGGAGAATTTTGAAAATTAAAAGCACAACCACTCGATGGGCCGCCGTCTACATTGATTGCCGATTCCAAAGAAACGGGGAGTTTGGTTATTTCTTGTGACAAAGTATAAAGACTGACTTGAGTTCGTGGTAAACACCCAATCACAACATCACCGGTTTTTGTTAGTCCCACGAAAGTGCGTGTGGCAATTTTTTCTGAATCTTCTAACACGGCAGGGACACCATTCTTCACCAAAAGAGGATAGCTCTGAACGGCTTCTGTTATTTGCGAAAGATTTTTTGGTTCAGTTGGTTGTTCGTAAATGATTTGCGGATTATCCAAAACCAAAAGTCCGCTTCGAGACCAATCAAACAAGCGATCACCAACTTTTTCTCCTTTAGTAATGAGTAATCCAGAAGGAAATAAATCTTCGTGGAAGTAACTGCCATTTAAAGCAGTAACTGCATTTGGATTTTTCTCTAGCCAACCTTCAACGGTTCGAGGAGCATCTTCGGAGTGATCAATATTGAAAGTGAACTTATCTTTTTTGAAACGCAGTAAAATCAAACCAGCCAAAGCCTCCTGATTTTTTGAAGGAATTTGATATGTTTCAATTCCGTTTGGAGAAGTGATCCAAGAAACAGGTTCTGGAACAACTTCAACTGGGGGAGTTGGGTTACTTGTAATTGGGGGAGGAATAACAATTTGTGAATCAAGACAGCCACTTCCAGTAAGGAGCAGGGTTGTGATCGACAACAAAAAAATAGATGATCGTAATTTCATGTGTTCATTATAGCAATTAATGAGTGTAATGTATTTTTGTTTGACGTCTGAGTCTATTTTACTTAGTATCTCTTTTAAGTTTGCGGGGCAAAAGCAAACGAAAAAGCTCGAGCACTTCATAGGGAGGTGATATGCAAGAGACGAAAAATCCGCACATCACAGTTTTGGTCTGTGGTACTTGGAAACAACGTAATGTCTACGTTGGTGTGAGTAATGTGGAGCCACGAATGTCTTCTGCTTTTGTGGGAATTCACCAAAATTATTCACATAAAAAAATCGTCGCAGGCTACCTCTATCATGGTCCAGACGAAGAAGGAGACATCGAAAATCCTGAGGTCGTCTTCTGTGAGTCGGAGGAAGTGATCAAAAGTAATTTGACTGTTGAGGAATATTTGCGGTTGCTGATTTTGGTCGGCACACAAGATATACTCTGCAAGTCGCGTGTCTATGCCAGTATTTTTCTTGTTCGCCACGATGGTAATCCATGGCAATTGCCACCTATGGGCATAAGGTCAGATGTTGCCAGGGCAAAAGCCGTTGTTCGTTCTCAAGAAAGATGGTTGGAACTGGAGACCATTGGTCAGATTCCTGTTTATGTTTCACAGAAAATTTATTTGGGACGACTGTTCCAAAAACACGGTGTTGAACCGGCTAAGCCTCCTCTTAATGAAAAACAACTACGGAACTAAAATATTCCTTTCTCTCCGTTTTAAACTCAAAACCGTCAAACTTGGCGGTTTTTTCTTATGTTTATTTGTGGTATAATCGAGCCAGATAACCACGTTTGTTTTATGTTGGAAATAGGCCAAAAAGCTCCTGATTTTACGCTTTTAGATCAGGTTGGAGAAAAACATTCTTTGAAAGACTACTTGGGTAAGTGGGTTTTGTTTTATGCTTACCCTAAAGATTTAACTCCGGGTTGTACTAAGGAGGCTTGTGGTTTTAGAGATGTTTACAAAAGTTTAGAGACAGCCAATATTCAAATTCTTGGCATTAGTGCCGACTCTGTTAAACGGCATGAAAAATTTGCTAGTACTTTTTCTTTGCCTTTTCCTTTGTTGTCTGATCCGGAAAAAGAAGTTTTAAAACTTTACGGAGTGATTGGACTTAAAAAATTCATGGGGCGTGAGTTTGAGGGAATTAGTCGCTATTCTTTTTTGATTGATCCAAAGGGAACAATTGCCAAAATTTATACATCCGTTAAGCCGGCTGTACATGCGGCCGAAGTTTTGGTGGATGTGGCTCAAATGAGCAAAGCTTGATTTATGAAAGAAGGGAGGAGGATTTTTAAAAGCACTAAGTTTTGGGTGACGACAAGTATTGTTGTGGTTTTGTTGGTAGCTGGAACGGCTTATGGATTTTCTGTTGTGCGAGCCCCAAAAGTTACTTATGTTACCGCTATTGCCACCTCTTCCGACTTGCAAAAAACTGTTGATGCCACCGGAACCACTCGTTCTATAACCGAGGCTGTACTTTCTTTTGATACAACAGGAGAAGTAAAAGAGATTCTGGTAAAAGAAGGAGATATCGTTGAAGTTGGTACGCCACTTATTAAACTCGACACAACTCGAGCCTTGTCTGATTTAGATAGTGCCACAGAAGGCGTACGCATTGCAGAAGCACGTTTAGCGGAAAAACAGGCGGGAGCTCGCAAAGAATCAATCGATGTTTCTAGACAGTCGATTGTGGTGGCTGAGGCCTCTTACACTGCTGCATTGGCAGCTTTAGAAAACGCTAAGCTAGACGCTTCTCGCGCCAATGATTTGGCTACAGAGGTTCTTAATCAAGCAAAAGAGTCTTTGGTTTCTTTGCAATCATCTGAAAAAACATTGCTTACAGTACAAGCACAAAAGCTGGCTTCATTGTGGCAGAATGTGGCGAGCGGCTTAAAGTCAGAAACAATCGCTGTCAGAACAGCTTTGAGTAGTGCTGATCGAGTGCTTGGAATAGAAAATAGAATTGTAAATGACGAGTTTGAATTTGTTTTATCGGCTCAAAATTCGCAAGCTCTTATTTCTGCTACCAATGCTTTTAAGGAGGCTGCTATAGCTAGAAACAAGGCAGAGTCCAAAGTTTTTGCTTTGTCTTCCTCGGCAAAACCTGAGGAGATTTTGGTGGTTGTTCCGGTTGTAGAAAATGCCTTAGCCTTAGCAGAAGAAACACTTCTAGAAACTCGCAGGGCACTAGACGCCACCACAGCTAATTTGGAGAATTTTTCTGATAGCGATTTAACTGTTTTAAAAACGGCGGTTGATACAGCTCGCAATTCGCTTCAAACAGAACAAGAGAGATTGATTGGAAATCTACAAGCAAAAGATGAACTAATAGCTACACAAAACAAAGAAACAACTGCCGCCAGGCGTGCGGTTGTAGATGCAGAAGCAACACTCAAGCGAGTAGAGGCAGAAAAAGAACAAACAATCAGTCGCGGGTTAACGGCGGTGCAGTCTGCAGAGTCGAATGCATCACTCAGAGCAGAAGATTTATCAGCGGCAAAAATTGCTTTGCTAGAGGCAGAATCAACTCCACGCTCTGTGGAAGTTTTGTCGCTAATTGCTGAAGTGCGTCGTGCAGAGACTGCTGTCGAAACTGCTCAGTCGCGTTTAGACGCTTTACAAATCACTTCGCCGATTCAGGGTGTTGTTAGTCGAATCGAAGTAGAAGTGGGGGAGATTGCACAAATTGGTCGTGAAGTTGTGGTAATCCAAACAGCCGAAGAACAGTACGATGTGGTTTTGGATATTTCAGAATCAGATATAATTTCAATTTCAGAAGGACAGATTGCTCATTTGGTTTTCGATGCTTTTGGTGATGCTCGTCCAGTAAATGGAGTCGTTACCTCGGTTTCTCCAGCCGAAAAAATTATCGAAGGAGTAACCTACTATGAAGCAACGGTTGAATTATCTAATGTTCCAAAAGACATCAAGCCGGGACTTTCTGTAGATGCAACTTTAGTGATCAATGAACTGTCAAAAGTAATAAGTGTTCCAGAGAGAGCGATTTTTACCAATGATGACGGTCAAAAATTTGTACGAATTTTGCTTGATAATAAACAGGTTGAAGAACGAATAATTACAACAGGTCTTCGGGGAGATGCTGGACGAATGGAAGTTCAAGGTTTGTCTGAAGGAGATGTAATAATCATTTCTACCAAAACAGCCTCTTAAATTGGTGTGTATATGGCAAAAGAACCTCTCATAAAAGTAGAGGGCGCAATTCGTGATTATGGCGAAAACGACGCTGTAACCCACGTTCTGAGGGGGATAGATT
>Ga0100379_10003957_pt1 | contig 13281 bp, 15 predicted proteins | sample CryGeymeta201503_FD_80418 | JGI IMG/M metagenome (GOLD analysis project Ga0100379, IMG submission 80418) | Groundwater microbial communities from Crystal Geyser aquifers in Utah, USA - Crystal Geyser metaG 2015-03 | ecosystem: Environmental > Aquatic > Deep subsurface > Groundwater | place...
AAATTCTACTGTGGTATATATTTCCCGTCAACAAAAAGAGATAATTGTTACCAAAACATACCCAGGGAGTAAATGAAGCAGATTGTCCGACAGAAAAACATAACTGAACTGGCGAATAGATTGACTGAGCAAACTTATGCTGTATAATGTGCTGCAAGTACTTCTGCGGAAAAGGAAGATACCACTATGTATGGAAAGCAAGGGGAGTTCAAGTCGCTTAATACCCGAACTCAATGGGTGTGCTGGATATTTGGTATATTGATGTTCGTAGATCTTACTGCCGTTTTATCAGGGTTTGCTCAGGCTGAATTGCTAAATAGAGCCATCGCTGGTGAGACAATAACCTGGTCTGAAGCTACGGCTAATGATATCAGATACGCTGCAATAGGGTTTGCACAAACTGTATTGTTTATTGCTGAGGCTATTGCATTTCTCATGTGGGTGCATCGAGCACACAAAAATCTTTCTTCGCTAGGTGCAACAGATTTGAGGTTTACACCGGGATGGGCTGTGGGATGGTTTTTTATTCCAATTATGAACCTTTTTCGCCCATATCAAGCAGTTGCAGAGATATCGAAAGCTAGTGACCCAAAGGTGGATACAACGGAGGGGACATCCTGGAAAAGCGTAGCCGCTTTACCTCTTGTAGGCTGGTGGTGGGCATTCTTTCTAATATCAAACTTTGCAGCAAATATTGCAATGCGAGCAGCTTTATCCACAAGCTACAGCACAGAACTATCTGATTTACTCTTTGCAACACATGCTTATCTGGTGTCTGACGCAATAGATATTTTGTATCTATTCATCGCTATATTGATGGTAAGAAGGATCAGTCAATTCCAAGAAATGAAGAATAAACTGTTAGCCTCGCTGTAAGTAGTTAGTAAAATCGCCTACTTTGTGATGAGAGTGTCATCATGTCAGAAAAATTAACACCTGAAGAGGAAAAGGCTATTGAAGAGCTTTCCGAAGGTGTGGCTTATGAGCTTGCCAAGGGCGAAAATAAAGGAAAAATCGTTAAAGAGCTTGTGAGGCAGGGCTGGCCTAAAGAATCGGCAGTCCGGTTTGTGGATAGCATTGAACAAGACCTCAAACAATATGCCGAGCAATACAAGAACTCCCCTGAGGGACGACAAGTGATGGCCGGCAAATATAAACGCCGTATGTTGTATGGAACGCTATGGGCTATTGGTGGTACCGTAGTTACCGCTGTTACTTATAGTGCTGCCAGCGGTGGTGGAGTGTATGTAATTGCTTGGGGAGCGATCGTGTTTGGTATTATCGATTTCTTCATAGGACTTTTTGGATGGCTGAAGTATAAAGACTAAGAGTTGGCAACTTAATTCTAGGATTTGTGCTCCTGATTGCTCTCTTCGTCTTATTCATAACCCAAATTATGCATGTAGCTTCGTTTTTATGTCATTTTTGCAGTGATTTAGATAACTCGTGCATAATCTGGGTTCATAATGGTCATCAATAAGATGTGCGATGCCATAAATAACCTCCCTCAATACTCAGCATACTCAAAATATTCAGGAACGATAGGGTAGTAAAAACAGCCTGAACTTCGCCCCAATAACATGGAGGGAGCAGCATCCTTCTTTAATTCGCTTCCAGCGCTTTATAGAGCTGCTCAATGTTGACTCACTTGCTGAAGGTAGGTAACATTCTATAGTCAAAGTGAACAAAAAGTCTTCAGCTAAACTTTCCCTTTTCCCGCTTACCACGGAAGTAAATAATCAAGGGCATCTTCTCATTGGCGGCTGCGATACCGTTGATTTAGCCGAGGAACTCGGCACACCACTCTACATTTTCGACGAGTTCACCATTCGCCATAATTGCCATCAATTTATCACCGAATTCTCCAAATATTATAAAGACACACTAGTCATTTACGCCTCTAAAGCTTTTCTTAACAGAGCTTTAGCTGCCCTCATTGCCCAAGAAGGGCTGGGACTTGACGTTGTTTCCGGTGGAGAGCTTGCTATTGCTCACTCCGTAGACTTCCCACTGAGCAAAGTTTATTTCCACGGCAATAACAAGACCTTGGAAGAGCTGGAACTGGCTCTCAATTGGAATGTTGGACGAGTTGTCGTAGATAATCTTTACGAACTTGAATTGCTTAATAAACTAGCTTATGACAAAGGCATCAATCAAGATATCTTGCTTCGCATCACTCCTGGGGTAGACCCTCACACCCACAAATACACCACAACAGGAACATTAGACAGCAAATTTGGTTTTCCCTTGGCTACAGGACAAGCTGAAGAAGCTGTAGAGCAAGCTACAGCAGCTTCCAATATTAATCTAGTAGGATTCCATTTTCACCTTGGTTCCCCGATATTCGAGCTAGAGCCTTACCAGCTAGCCATAGAGTTCGTCCTCCGCTTCATTCACCAAATGAAGCGAAAGGATAGTTTTGAATTCAAGGAGTTTAGCGTTGGCGGAGGTTTTGCTGTCCGATATTCCCTGGATTCTAAAGCACCTGATGTAGCTGAATATGCTCAAGCCATAGGGGAGAAGCTGAATAACCTTATTCCTCAACTTGAATTAGACTACCCCAGACTCATCATTGAGCCGGGAAGAGGCATTATCGCCCAAGCTGGAGTAGCATTATATAAAGTTGGAGCGATAAAGGAGATACCCAACATAAGAAAATACATATGTATCGATGGTGGCATGAATGATAACATCCGCCCTGCCCTTTACGGAACTAAACATGAAGCTCTGGTAGCCAATAAAGCTTTGCAGGAAGAGAGTGAAATCGTTACTATCGCTGGCAAGCTTTGCGAATCAGGAGATATTTTAGTAAGAGACACTAATTTGGCTTCGGTTTCCCCAGGCGATATTATAGCGATACCGGTTTGCGGCGCTTACTCTATCCCGATGTGGAGCAACTATAATGCCTTGCCCCGACCAGCTATAATTATGGTGAATGAAGGCAAAGCGAATCTTATCCGTCGCCGAGAAACTTACCAGGATTTAATAGGCTTAGACACAATTTAATGGGCCCCTAAAAATTCTCCGAATTTTTAAGGGTAAAATTTAACATGTGGCAAGTAATTGGACAAGACAAAGTTTTATCTTTATTAACCCAAAATTTTAGAGAAGGTAACATCGCACACGCCTATCTCCTAGCAGGTCCACACCACATAGGAAAAAGAACTTTAGCTCTTAACATAGCGCAAGCAGTGAATTGCGATGGCACTGAACCACCCTGTGGTCAATGCCATTCCTGTCGCAGAATTGCCCAGGAAAAGCATGCCGATGTCATCTTCACACACTTGAACTCAAATGTCGAAATCAGCATCGATAGTATTCGAGAGCTTCAGCATTTAGCTAACCTGCCACCATACGAAGGCAAATATAAAGTATTCATCATCAACGATGCCGAATATCTATCCATTGAAGCGGCAAATTGTTTACTCAAAATTTTGGAAGAACCACCATCCAAAGTCCTCTGGTTGTTGCTAGCTAGCGAGGAAACTCGCCTTCCGCTGACGGTTATCTCCCGATGTCAAAGACTCGAATTCAAGCGTCTGCCCACGAAGGAGATACAAAAAATACTTATAGACCGTTATAACATTAATCCCGATGAAGCAAATCTTTTAGCGCGACTGAGTCACGGCTGCCTCGGCTGGGCGATATCAGCCATGAAAGATGATAATTTACTTTCTCAGCGAGCTCAAAATATTAATAAATTTATCTCGCTACTTATTGCTAATTTAGAACAGCGCTTTGCCTGTGCCCAAGAGTGGGCTACTCAATTTAATCAGCAGCGAAGGGCTGTAATAGAAATTATAGAAAACTGGATTGATTGGTGGCGTGACTTGATGCTTATTCGGGGCAGTTGCGAGGAACCTATCACCAATATAGACTATAAAGCTACACTGGAACGACAGGCAAGTAATTTAACCATGCGTGAAATTAATGACTTCATTGCTAATTTATGTTTGGTAAGAGACCAGATAATCAAAAACATAAATCCACGATTACTATTGGAATGGCTAATGCTTAATATGCCAAAGGTGGAGAACTAGCTTATGATAGTCGGAGTTTATCTTCAACCTAAAAATAAGGTAATTTATTGTGATACTGGTGAAATCCAAGTAGAACTTAATGATTACGTGGTATTGGACATAGAGCATGGAACAGACCTGGGTAAAGTGGTTATTGCCGAGGCTCAGCAGGCAAGCAATCCCCAAAAACCATTAGTAAAATTAGTACGCCAGGCACAACCAGAAGATTTAGAAAAAGCTAAGCAGAATTACCACAAAGAAAGTGAAGCCCTTAATAGCTGTAAAAAATTGGTTAGTGAGCTTGACCTAGCAATGAAGCCTCTTGTAGCTCATTATAACCTCAATGGTAAGCACTTAACTATATACTTTAGTGCTCAAACAAGGATCGACTTCAGAGAGCTAGTCCGAAAACTAAGCCAGCGCCTCAGAACAAGAGTGGAGTTGAGACAAGTAAGCCCTAGAGATGAAGCTAGATTGATCGGGGGTATTGGAAAATGTGGCCGTCCACTATGTTGCCAGAGCTTTCTCAAAGAATTTGTACCAGTGTCGATCAGAATGGCTAAAGAGCAAGAGTTATCCTTGAGTCCCATGAAAATCTCTGGAATTTGCGGGCGACTCCTGTGCTGCCTTAGCTATGAATGCAAACAATACGCAGCTATGAAGGAGAAAATGCCTCGAGTAAAGCAGGAGATCTCAACACCTTTTGGGAAGGCTAAAGTGATTAGCACTAATCCCTTAAAAGAAACAGTAACAATAAAGCTCGATGACCAGAGTGTTAGAGAACTATCCCTCGATCAGCTAACTTGAACAAGGCATAGTCATATATTTATTCAGGAATATACTTTTGCCACTCACTATGGCTATTAAGGTAATGATAGGGAATATAGAAGCCGTCGTGGCGAGGGGTGCGTGGAGCGCGTAGCAATTTCATCCCTGCCTCTTCAGGCGTGCGCCCACCTTTACGGCGGTTGCAGCCCTTACAAGCACTAACCACATTCTCCCAAATATGCCCCCCACCATGCTGCCTTGGAATTACATGGTCTAAAGTAAGCTCCCTGGTTTGTTTACCACAATATTGGCAAGTATATTCATCACGGATGAATACCTCGACCTTGGTTAATTTTCTTTCGTGATAAGGACGTTTAACAAAATAAGCAAGACGTATCACCGAGGGTACTTGAAAAACCTGCCTTGCGGAATGAATTTCTCCCCTGCTGTTTTCCAAGACTTCAGCTTTACCATAAACAGTCAAGATTATGGCTCGGCGTACACGACATAAATTTAATGGCTCATAGCTCTGATTAAGAACCAGAACCGGCAAATTTACTGCTTCTGAATCTGGCATATAACGTTGCTTATTTTAACAACGATATGCGCTTATTGCAATAAAATGTTTTTTAGGAATAACGTTTTCGTGATGAGCGTTCGGCGGGCTGAATAGGTTTTATGTCACCACGATAATCAGGAGCAATGATATTGAACACCAAACTTAATTTTGGATCCACCATTCGTGAGCTGATTCTGGTCTCAATCTCATCCAGGGAAAGACAAGTGGTAACCACCATCGGTGATCTGGCATTGTAACGGTGATTAATTAATTGATATAGCTTTTCCTGAGCCCAAGGAGTAGCAGATTGCTCGCCAAAGTCATCGAGTATTAGCAAAGGAGACTGCTTTACCATTTCAAAAAACTCGTCATATGATATTTTACTCTCCGGGTTAAAGGTAGAGCGCAGATGGTCAAGGAGGTCAGGAACCACTATGAATAAGACTGGCTTGCCTTGTTCTAATCGATGATTAGCAATAGCTGCTGCTAAATGAGTTTTGCCACAGCCATTAACACCTTGAAATACCAACCAACCCTCTGGAGAATGTGCAAAGTCCTTTGCTACATCAAAGGCTTTTCGCAGATTTTGACGTTGCTCCAGAGAGAGGTTCATCCGCTTATAGTCAAAATTATCGAAGGTCATCATCTGCAATAACGAGCCAAGATTACTATATTTTTGGAGATACTGTAGTTTCTTCTCCTCTAGCTCCTCCTTCTTACACTGACAGGGAACTACATTGCTGAAATCAGGTTGCCCCGAGGCTAGAAGAGGATGAACAAGCCCAGCCCCTTTGCAAATAGGACAAACTTCCTTACTATCCTGGTTATCTTTTGACGAGATGCCCGTATCTGCCCTTAATGTATTTATTGGCACCGCTCTTTTTAATACCTTGTCTATATTCTCCACTATCTTTACCCTCGCTAGCCCACCTCTCAAGGATACGAGAGATGTATTTCCAACTACGCTTATTCATGTTAACCGCTTCTTTAAAAGCTTCCTCTATCCACTGTGCTGGATAAACTTTCGCCGCTTCTTTAAGCTCCTCAGCAACTAGTGGGGTTATCAAACCTATATTCTGCTCATAAAGAGCAAAGATATTGAGTGGTTGTGCTGCCTGTTTAGGAGTTATCCCGCGGCTCGCCCTATCTAGAGCCTCCTTGTTAGCAAAGTAAACATCTTCCTGCCTTCCGTTAATATCCTTACTAAGTGATAAAATAACCTCCCCCTTTATAGCCGCTCTTAAACCGCTGTGGAACCCCTGTTCCCCGATAACAGGAACACAATAAGATAGCAATTCCCCATGGGTGATAAACTCATGATACCCCTGCTTATGATGGAGTAAATAGAAAAAACAAAGAACCACCTTGAGCTCGGCTATATCCTCTATTTCAGGTATTGCTTGAGTAAAAAATGATTCGGGTAAAAGGACAAATTCCTCACCTCTCAGAGAAGCAGGCAAGTTTTTATTTGTCATGTTATATTAACTCCTCAGAACCAGGGGCTGGCACTACTTCTACATTATCAAATCGAGTGAACCACGGAAGAAAACGCAATTTAACTATACCCAGAGGACCATTTCGATGCTTTTCAACAATAATATCAGCCTCACCTCTAGGATAGGGCTCCTTCTCTACATCGTGTGTCCTATTCCATTCCTCTTCCTCACAATACATAGATTCTCTATGGATAAAAAATACAACATCAGCATCTTGCTCAATACTACCGCTCTCCCGCAGGTCGGAGAGCTGAGGTCTGTGAGAGGCACGCCATTCCACAGCACGGCTAAGCTGAGATACTGCAAGCACCGGCACATTCAATTCCCTGGCCAACCCCTTTAATGAACGAGTTATATTGCTCATTTCCTGAACTCGGGGCACATTCTTGCCATCGCCTTGTATCAATTGCAGATAATCAATGACAATCAGGTCAATGCCACGCTCACGATGAAGACGTTTCGCCTTACTTCCTATATCCATAACACGCTGCTGAGGGGCATCATCAATATAAACTGGCGCCTCTGATAAAACTCCACTGGCATCCATAATCCTCCTTTCCTCCCTTTCAGTAAAATGTCCCAAACGAACATCCTTGGAATCCACCTTCGCTTCGGAGGATAACAGACGCTGAACAATTGTATCCTGAGACATCTCTAGACTAAAAAGGGCAACACAGGCTTTCTGCTCAATAGCAGCATTCCTAGCGACATTCAGGACTAAACTCGTTTTCCCCACCGCTGGTCTTGCCGCTAAAATGATTAAATCTGACTTTTGTAACCCACCTAATAAGTTATCCAACCCAATAAAGCCAGTTAAAATATGAGGTATTTGCTTTTCCTCTAATGAAGGTTGCCCCACTTCCTCAAAATACTTGCTCAGGACATCGCGAACCAGGACCAAATTTGTTGGAGCCCCTTTATTTCCCACTTGAAAGAGAATGTCTATAGCTTTGTTTAGAGTGGACTCAACGTCAGCCCCAGCTTCATATCCAATAGCAGCAATCTGTCCCGCAGCAGCAATTAATCGTCTCATTGCCGCTGCATTGGATATTATCCGAGCATAATGCTCAACATAGAGCGGTGTAGGTGTAATGGATATTAAATGGCTCAAATAAGCAGCTCCACCAATTTGTTCCAACCTGTTTTGTCGCATTAACTCATGCGCTACTGTAATCTGGTTTATAACTTCGTTGCGTTGGTGAAGGGATAAACAAGCTTGATAAATTACCTTGTGGGTTTCGTCAAAAAAGTCTTCGGGAGCAAGGAACGTCACTATCTTAAATATAGCATCAGGGTCAACAATTAAGGAACCAATTACAGCTTCTTCTGCCTCAATATCATGAGGGGGTAATTTTTCTGCTATCATTTTAAGCTTTTCCCGGCTCGACAATTACCTTGATTCGTGACTCCAAGTCCCCAGCAAATTTGATAGTAACCTCATATTCACCTATCTGGCGTAATGGATTATCCAAAACTACTTGCCTCTTATCAATAGGAGCATCTACAATTTTGCTCAGTTCTTCAGCAATATTAGCTTCAGTGATAGAACCGAAGAGACGGTCTTCAGCGCCTACATGGGCCTTGAGGCAAATTTGAATTCCTTCAATTTGCTCAGCCAACTTGACCATCTTTTCCTTGTCCAAGCTTTCTTCAGTCACTTTCTTCCGCAGACTGATCTCAGCCTGTTTCACCACCTCAGGTGTTGCTACTTGGGCCAACCCCTTTGGGAAAAGGAAGTTTCGTGCATACCCATCACTTACCGCCTTTATCTCCCCTGCCTTCCCCTTCGAAGGAACGTCCGTTAAAAAAATAACTTTCATAGCGAATCGATGAACCACTCCGCTGATAACGCAGCAACAGCACCGTTTCCAGCAGCAACTATTGCCTGCTTCACCGAGTTATGACGAATATCACCTGCCGCAAATATACCAGGCACTGTTGTCTCCATCAGCTCAGTAGTAATTATGTATCCCCCTTCATCGAGAGGCAAAACTCCCCGCAGATATTCAGTATTAGGAACTAACCCGATGGCGACAAAGACACCATCTACAGCTAACAATGATATTATACCATTTTTGGTATTTTTAAGCACTAAATCTGTGAGTTTTTCCTTTCCTTTCACTTCAGTCACCACACTGTCCCATATAAATTCTATTTTGGGGTTAGTTTGCGCTTTTCTCTGTAATACCTTGCTCGCTCGCAACTGATTACGGCGATGGATAACCTTAACCGAAGAAACAAACTTGCTCAGAGAAAGAGCATCAGTAACAGCAGTATCCCCACCTCCAACTACCGCCACTGCTTTATCTCGAAATAAAGGACCATCACAAGTAGCACAATAAGAAACTCCTTTACCTAAGAATTCACCTTCACCAGGCACTTCTAATTTACGAAATTGCGACCCTCCAGCGATGATCACCGCTTGAGCTATAAAATCACCCTCAGTGGTATTGACTATGTTGCTACCATAACGGGATGTTAATCCAGTAACTTCACCAGACATAGTTTCCAATCCATGATTCGTAGCTTGTTGATGGATAAGCCGCGCCAACTCAAATCCAGAAATACCTTCCGGAAAGCCGGGATAGTTGTCTACGCGGTCAGCATTGGCAATTTGCCCACCAATTACCTCCTTTTCGATAAGCAATACCTTGAATCCCCCTCTAGCACTATAAAGTCCCGCAGTAAGCCCTGCAGGACCACCACCAACGATGATCAATTGATATTTTCTAGCCATACACAAAGGAGACTAGCTCTCTGGGACCCTCTCCCACATATCACAACGCCCTCCCCACCTGGCTAAAACTTTACTATCAGCAGAAATTTGAGAGATTTCACATAAATTCGGGCAAGCTTTGCATATGAAAGAAGAAGTCTTGAATTCTACATCGCTGACGCCAAATCCCTTAAAATTACTCTTATGATGATTCTGCTTAATCTGCATTTCCTCATGCACCAGAATGGCAGCCCCTATAGCACCCATAAGTTCATTGTGGGGTGGGACGTAAACTCCAGAGTCGAAAGCCTCATTAAATGCCCTGATTATCCCCTTATTGAAAGCGACACCACCCTGAAATACTAATCGGGGCTGAATTTCCTTGCCCAGAGCAACATTATTAAGATAATTGCGCACTAAGGATTGACATAAACCGTAAATAATGTCATCGAGAGGATATCCTAGTTGCTGTTTATGAATCATATCTGATTCAGCAAAAACAGTACACCTCCCAGCGATACGCGCTGGATTCTCACTCCTTAAAGCATGCTCTCCAAAATCCTCAATCCTTACATTCAAACGCTCAGCTTGATGCTCCAAGAAGCTTCCCGTTCCAGCAGCACACACTGAATTCATACCAAAATCAATGACCACACCATCACGAATTACGATAATTTTGCTATCCTGTCCACCTATTTCAAAAATTGTTTGCACATCAGGTATATGTTGCATGGCAGCAACAGCATGAGTGGTAATCTCATTCTTCACCAAATCAGCACCAACAAGCACACTAGCCAGATAACGACCACTTCCAGTACTGGCTACCCCACTAATTTCGACTTCACGCGACATTTGCTTCTTTATTTCCCTCAGCCCCTGTTTCACCATGTTTACCGGGTTACCCCGAGTTCGCAGATAAGTAGAGGCTATAAGCTGGTCATCCTCATCAAGCAAAGCTAATTTTGTAGTGACCGAGCCAACATCAATGCCAAGATAAGCCTTCATATCTACTCTAGCTTCCCAAGAGAAGTCCCACCAAACTTCCTAAATTTGCCCCGATTAGAGGCTTTTATGTCTTCCTGCAATTCCAGCGCTTTTCTTTGCTTTAATTTTAAAATAGGGTAAAACAAAATTGAACCGATGCTCATAACAATAAAGAATACTATCATCTGCTTACTTTTGACAAGCTTGTTCAGATTTTTAAACTCTTCTCCCATGCTCCTTCCTCCGCCTTCTAAAGCCTATTAAGTCTACGAAAGCCTCAAGTCGAGTCAACATTCCCTGCTTACTCTGCTGTTCGTCGCAAGTAATAGCCAGCACGGGTATATCCTCCTTTGTCGATGACATAATATTCTCAGCTACTATCTCTGGCATACAGGTAAAAGGGGCTAAATGGATTACACCATCAAACCCTTCGTGAGCATAGAGCACCTTCTCCCCTACCGATTCCCAACCATCACCACCAATATCATGGTCGACATAAGGACCAGCCAATTTATGAACCTCCTTCCATTCATCTACCCCAAGGTAGTTAAGAAACAGACTATATTTAATCCATCGGGAAAGAGTCATGGTTCGCTCTACCTCTATTCCTAACTTGCCCAATTCCACTTCTATATCCATATTAGCGAAAGGCTCGATAACCACATAAATCTCCCCGACAATGCCTACTTTGAGTGGCTTAGCAGTGGTGTCTTTGGGCACCTGGGTTAATTTATGGATATACTCTTTAGTTATTTTCTTGACTTCTTTACTGTCGGTTGCTTCATCAATGACACTAACAGCTTCCTTGTAAATTCGGCTAGCTGTTCCTTTTTCAACCTCCACTGCCCGTACTTTCTGAACCACCTTTTCTACTCTATCCAACGCAAATAATTTACCGATGCTGAAAAAAAATGCCGAGATAATTTCACGCCAAGGAGTATTATCGCTCATACCCTGTATAAGTCGAATAATGCTTATAAACTTATTGTGAGAGACATCCAAAGTGAGGAAATGAGCATTATAACCTAGATCTTGCAGCATTTGCTCTTGACCCTTAGCATAATAACCTAAGCGGCAAATTCCAGTCCCTCTTGCCTGAATCAGAGTATCGGCACCTAGCTCACAAGCCTCAATCAAGCTACCCAAGGTGAGCTTATACGGCAAGCAAGCTTCCTGCGGTGAGTACTTAACACCGAGGTCCAATGTGCGTTGTGTTATCGGCGGTGGAATTATTACTTTACCATCAGGAGCCCCCAGTCTCCTTGCCATAGCTCTTATCGGGATATAAACATTGCCGAAATGAGGAAAGCCTATACTCATATTCTTTCCCTTCGCTTGACCATATCTAAAAAGGCCTCTAATCGAGTAAGCAAACCCCCTTCACTACTATGCTCATCCAAACTAAGTGGTAAAATAGGAATGCTTAACTCTCTTGCTCGATGCTGCACCATGCCTAACATCATCGAATCAGGACCACATCCGAAAGCAGATGTGATAATTATACCATCCACCCCTGTTTCCATGTAATATTCTCCGGCGCCGATTATTTCGGATTCAAATAACCAATGAGGAACACCCACCAGTCTCCTTGTAGCAGCATCAAGCTCTTCCGGAGATACCATCTCCGGGGTAACAACTTTGACTCCCTTCTTTTGTAGTTGTGGAATAAGCCGATGACTAATATACTCATCATAGCTAATATAGGGATGCGCGATAACTGCGATTGTAAATGAAGAAGGATTAACATCAGGAGACAGCTTGCAATCAATAGCCTGGAGAGGAGTAATTCCTTCATCCGACATTTTGCCCCGGTAATCTAAATTGCTTGCCCAAGCTTCCTCCACCGCTCTCTTAAGCTTAAATGGATTAGAGGTAAAGTAGCGTCCCACCCCATAGATACTTCGGTACAAATTGTAGCGTCCTTTTTCACAATTTATCTCTGGGGCAAGAATGGGAGGGCTTTCTGGAATTAAAGCCCTTGCCATATTGGGCAAACCGATAAGCTTGGAGCAATTATAACTCTTCTTGCCCAAACTGGTAACAGCGGGGACAAACATTACGTCACATTTATCAACCAATGAAACGATATGTCCGAAAAAGACCTTTACCGGCAAGCAAGTATCCTGGACACCCCGTGCAACGCCTGAGTTTAATATACTTTTGTTGGTTGGTGCTGATACCACTACTTTCGCACCCAGCTTCTCCAGGAAGACCTTCCATGCAGGATAATACTGGTAATAAAGCAAAGCCCGCGGAATCCCTACTGTAACCATTGCCTAAGAACTACGAAATTCTTGCTTAATCTTCTCCAACACCCCAGGTCGCCCAATAATATCAACCACAGTCATCGCCATTGCTTTAGCGGCATCTAACAATCCCTGGTATCCTGCCTCAGAAGCGGCAGCGGAAGCGAATTCTGTTGAATGTAATGAAACAGGAGGAGAGGCGATAGCAACCATGGGATGCATGCTGGGGACCACCTCGCTAACATTGCCTATATCTGAACTACCAAAAGGACTCTGAGAATCAAAAATATCCAATTTACGCCCCAGTGATTCAAGATTATCGCTAAATAGCCGAGCCATAGCTACATTATTCCTTATGGGAGCATAAACTTTCTCCCCCCAGCGATATTTCAATCTGGCGCCGCTGGCTGAAGAGGCACCTTTAAAACAGTTTAGCACTTTGCCTTGCAATTCCTCGAGGTAAGCGTAATCAGGGGCACGAATTATGAACTTA
>Ga0100379_10003959_pt1 | contig 13276 bp, 10 predicted proteins | sample CryGeymeta201503_FD_80418 | JGI IMG/M metagenome (GOLD analysis project Ga0100379, IMG submission 80418) | Groundwater microbial communities from Crystal Geyser aquifers in Utah, USA - Crystal Geyser metaG 2015-03 | ecosystem: Environmental > Aquatic > Deep subsurface > Groundwater | place...
AGTTCTGGATGAACCCTCGGTTGGCCTTCATCCCAGAGATCAAGGAAGACTTATTGGTACCTTAAAACAATTGAGAGATTTGGGAAATACGGTAGTAGTGGTCGAGCACGATCCCCAGACCATTTTGGCGGCGGATTGGGTGATTGATGTCGGTCCCGGGGCAGGGAAAGAGGGCGGAAGAATAATCTTTGATGGTCAGCCTAGCCAATTATTAAAGGCTCATACCCTTACCGGTGACTACTTGGCAGGAAGAAAAAGAGTACAAATTAGGGTTGGGGAGAAAGGGTTGGCAGCCAGTTTAGGAATTGGGAGTCGGTCATTAGGAAAAACCCGAAATCTAAAACCAAAAGACTATGCTGGCAACTGGTCCCGAAAACCAAAAACTTATTACCTTATAATAAAAGGGGCAGAAGAACATAATTTAAAAAATATTGATGTGAAAATTCCTTTGGGCAAATTTGTTTGTATTACCGGAGTTTCTGGTTCTGGAAAAAGCTCTTTGATGAATGATATTTTAGCCAGGGCTTTGATGAGGAAATTTTATAAGTCAAAGGAGGAACCAGGAAAACACGAAGCTATTTTAGGTACGGAATATTTAAACAAAGTGGCTCTGGTTGATCAGTCGCCAATTGGTCGAACCCCTAGATCAAATCCAGTAACCTATACTGGAGCTTTCTCTTATATCAGAGATCTTTTCTCAAAGACTAAAGAAGCCAGAGTCCGAGGATATCAGTCCGGCCGTTTTTCTTTCAACGTTAAGGGTGGTCGTTGCGAAGCCTGCGAAGGACAGGGCCAGAAAAAAATTGAAATGTATTTTTTGCCAGATGTTTATGTTCAGTGCTCAGAGTGTAAAGGAAAGAGATTTAACAGAGAAACCCTTTTGGTTGAATACAAAGGAAAAAATATTGCTGAGGTCTTAGAAATGACGATTGAAGAAGCTCTTGAATTTTTCAAAAATATTCCGGGATTATACCAAAAATTGAAAACTTTATATGATGTCGGGCTGGGTTATATTGAGTTGGGACAACCGGCTCCTTCTCTTTCTGGCGGAGAAGCCCAGAGAGTAAAATTGGCAACAGAGCTTTCCAAAAAAGGAGAGGGCCGAGCATTGTATATTTTAGATGAACCAACCACCGGGCTTCATCCAGATGATATTAAAAAATTAATTTTTGTTTTAAGGGGTTTAGTTGATAAAGGAAATACAGTTGTTTCCATTGAGCATAATTTAGACTTTATCAAGTGCACGGATTTAGTTATAGATCTCGGTCCAGAAGGGGGTGAGGAGGGAGGATATATTATTGCCGAAGGTACTCCATATGAGATAGCTAAAAATCGTAAATCCTACACCGGACAATATTTAAGAAAAGTTTTTAAAGAAGTAAAGGCAATGTTAAACCCTTGACAAACTTTCTTAATCTATTAAAATTCAAAATAGAATTAGCATTCAAAGGTCGATACTGCTAATGCAATGTTAGAAGGTTAGATTGTTGGATCGCTTCGCTTTGTTAGAATGAACATTCTAACAATCTAACAAGTGAGCGAAGCGAACGATCTAACATTCCAACATTAAAAATATGAAGATTAAACCCTTATCTGACCATATTCTAATTGAGCCTATTTCCCGGGAAGAAAAAACCAAAACCGGAATTTTGCTCCCGGAAACAGCAGAAAAGGAGAGACCGGAGCAGGGAAAAGTAATTGCAGTGGGACCCGGAAGAAAGACCTCTACCGGGAAGGTTATACCCCTGGAGGTAAAAGCTGGGAACAAGGTTTTATTTACCAAATATGGCCCAAATGAAATAAAGGTCGATAATAAAGAATATTTAATTGCAAAAGAGGAGGACATTCTTGCGATAATTGAATAATTGTTAGATTGTTGGATCGCTTCGCTATGTTAGACTGTTGGAATGAACATTCTAACAATCCAACAAAGCGAGCGAAGCGAGCAATCCAACATTCCAACATTTAAAATATGGCTAAACAAATTCTTTTCGATGAAGTAGCTCGAAAAAAATTAAAGGCAGGGGTTGATAAACTAATTAAGGTGGTCAAGGTTACTTTAGGACCAAGGGCAAGGTATGTAGTTTTGGACAAAGGTTTTGGCGCACCAGAAATTTCTGATGATGGAGTTAGTATTGCTAAAGAAGTTGAATTGAAAGATAAAATTGAAAATTTGGGAGTGGAGATTTTGAAGGAAGTAGCTGAAAAAACCAGTGAAATGGCAGGAGATGGAACTACCACGGCTATGATACTGACTCAGGCTATTGCCTCTGAAGGCTTAAAAAATGTGGCGGCTGGAGCTCATCCTTTAGTGATTAAACAAGGAATTCAAAAAGGGGTAAAGCAGGTCGTTGCTTCTCTAAAAGAAATGTCAAAACCAATTTCTAAAAAAGAAGAGATTTCTCAAGTAGCGACAATTGCTGCTTTGGATCCAGAAATTGGTAACTTAATTGCTGATGTTTTTGCTGAAGTAGGGAAGGATGGGGTCATTACCGTAGAAGAATCAAAGAAATTTGGTTTGGAAAGAGAAATTGTCAAAGGAGTTCAATTTGAGAGGGGATATATTTCTCCCTACATGGTCACTGACGTTGAAAGAATGGAATCAATTTTAGAAGAACCTTACATTTTAGTTACTGATAAAAAAATTTCAGCCCTGAGCGAGATTCTGCCGGTGATGGAAACAGTAGCTAAAACTGGGAAAAAAGATTTAGTCATTATTGCTGATGAAGTTGAAGGCGATGCCTTAGCAACTTTAGTGGTTAATAAATTAAGGGGAGTATTTAATACTTTGGCAGTAAAAGCCCCGGGATTTGGGGATAGAAAAAAAGAGATGCTCCAAGATATTGCTGTAGTTATTGGTGCCCAGTTAATCTCCGACGAATTAGGATTAAAATTAGAAAATATTGAATCGAAACAATTAGGTCGGGCTAGAAAAGTAATTGCTGAAAAAGAAAAAACAACCATCATTGAAGGTAGAGGGAAAAAAGAAAATATTGATGCCAGAATTAAACAAATTAAAAATGAATTAAAAACTACCGAATCGGAATTTGATAAAGAAAAATTAAGAGAGAGACTTGCCAAATTGGCTGGCGGAGTAGCCGTAATTAAAGTTGGAGCAGCCACTGAGATTGAACAAAAAGCAAGACAGAAGAAAACTGAAAATGCTTTAAATGCCACCCGGGCGGCAATTGAAGAAGGAGTTTTACCTGGCGGAGGGGTGGCTTTACTGAGAGCAGTTCCGTCTTTAGAGAAATTGGAAGAAGAATTGGAAGGAGATGAAAAAACCGGTCTCAAAATTTTGAAAAAGAGTCTGGAAATACCGCTCAGGTTGATTGCTGAAAATGCCGGATTTGATGGGGCAGTTGTAGTTGAAGAAGTGAAAAAAAATAAAGGAGCCTTTGGTTTTAATGCCCAGACCATGAAATACGAAGATTTAATGGCCAGTGGAATTGTTGATCCAACAAAAGTAGTAAGATCAGCTTTAGAAAACGCAGCCTCAGCCGCCTCAATGTTTTTGATAACAGAGGCAGTAGTGGGGGAATACCCGGAGAAAGAAGAGAAATCAAAAATGCCTTCAATGCCAGAAGAGTACTAATTTTCAAAGAATCTCGTTGGAGATTTAGGCCCAACCCCCCCGGGGGGGTTGGGCCTATTATTAAAACTTTCATTTGTTTTAAGGAAAAAATTAGCCTATACTAAAGTTGTAGAAAAAGGTCGGAGATTTTTTAAAATAAAATTTACTAAGGTTTTATGTCCATTCAAACTATCATTTATATTATTATCGGGGTTTTTGTTTTGGGAATAATTTTTATTTTTAACAGTTTGGTCCGGTTTAAAAACAGAGCCAAAGAAGCCTGGGCAGATATTGATGTTCAGCTAAAGAGAAGATATAATTTAATTCCCAATTTGGTTGAGACCGTAAAAGGTTATGCCGCCCACGAAAGAGAGGTTTTCGAGAAAGTAACCGAAGCCCGGAGTCAGGCAATGGGAGCTAAAGATTTAAAAGAAAAAGAAAAAGCGGAAAATTTTCTTTCTAACACTCTTAAATCCCTTTTTGCCGTTTCGGAAAATTATCCTCAATTAAGGGCTTCGGAAAACTTTTTGGAGTTACAGCGTGAGCTCCGGGATGCCGAAGATAAAATTCAGGCGGCCAGAAGATTTTACAACGGTAACGTTAGAGATCTGAATATCAAAATCGAAAGCTTTCCACCTAACATCATCGCTAAACTTTTTAAATTCCAAAAAATGGATTTATTTGAATTGGCAGAGCCGGAAAAGAGAGAAACCCCGGCTGTAAAATTCTAATAACAATTAGTTTCTACGAGTTTCGCGACCGAAGGGAGCAAGTTTCTATAAGTTTCAGAAATTTATAGAAATTTATAGAAATTAATTGAAATTGATCGTTGATGGGTTGAAATTTTTGAATTATGACATTGTATTCTCAAGCCGAATCCAATACCCGCAAGACCTGGTTATTAATTGCCAGCTTTTTAGTTTTTGTCATCGGGCTGGGTTTTCTTTTTAGTTACTTACTCCAAAGCTCTCTTATTTTAGTCATTGCCGTGATTTTTAGCATTCTGATGAGTTTTTTCAGCTATTGGTATTCAGATAAAATTGTTTTAAAACTAACTCATGCAAAGCCCATTGAAAAAAAAGATAACCCGGAGCTTTACAGAATTGTAGAAAATCTTTGCATTACTGCCGGCCTTCCCCTTCCCAAAATTTATGAAATTAACGAAGCTCAGCCAAACGCTTTTGCTACCGGCCGCGATGTCAATCACGCCGTTGTAGCTGTAACTCGCGGTCTTTTAGAAAGATTAGAAAGAGTAGAGCTAGAGGGAGTAATAGCCCACGAGCTTTCTCATGTCGGGAATAAAGATATGCTTTTGGGTACGGTAATAGTGGTTTTAGTAGGAGTTGTTACTCTTTTAGCCAATTTCTTTTTAAGAATCAGTTTTTGGGGCGGAGGAAGAAGACGAGATTCAAGGGATTCCGGCGGATTAATAATGTTGGTTTTAGGAATTTTGGCGGCTATTTTAGCTCCGATTGCTGCCGCCTTAATTCAATTAGCCATTTCCAGAAAAAGAGAATTTTTAGCCGATGCCTCGGGTGCTCTTTTAACCAGGTATCCCGAAGGATTAGCCAGGGCCTTAGAAAAAATTTCAGCCGATTCTACTCCGTTGAAGACCGCAAACAGCTCTACCGCTCATTTATATATTTCTTCTCCATTTAAAGGAAAACAATCCAAAAGCTGGTTCACAAAACTATTTAGGACCCATCCTCCGGTTGAGGAGCGGGTAAGGGCATTGCGGGGAATGAAGGTATAAATTTGGAGGGATCGCATAGTGGACGAGTGCGCGGCACTGGAGATGCCGTAGGGTAGAAATACTCTCCAGGGTTCGAATCCCTGTCCCTCCGCCAATTTATGGGAAACCAAAATAAATCCTATCCTCGACAAAATCGAGACGGCTCGTCTGAATCGAAGATTCAGAATAGAGAACTGCATCGTGTATCTTCAACCGCCATCATTCACAAAGACTACAACCCACCCACCGCGTCCTCCCACTCGCCTAAAGGCGAGCGGGCCCCTGGCAAATATTTATTATTGCAGCGAAATCTTAATAAAAAAGTTTTCCCGGGGAAATGGACGGTGCCGGGCGGCAAATTGGAAACCGACGATTATCTTAACTTACCAAAAACCACTTCTGACCATTGGTACTTTGCTATTGATAGAGCTTTAAGAAGAGAAATAATGGAAGAAACCTGCCTAGAAGTTGGGAAATTAAAATATCTCCTAGACCTGACTTTCTTACACCCGGACGGTGTTCCCGGGATAATCTTAAGTTTTTACTGCGATTACAAGTCCGGAGACGTTAAATTAGATGAAGATAATATTGATTTTGCTTGGGTAACCTATGGGGAGGCAAAAAATTACGATTTGGTTGAGGGCTTATTGGAAGAAATAGAAATGGTAGATAAGATTTTAAAAGGCGAAAAAATAGAAAAGGTCAAATTTAATTACAAAAATAATAATTACTAAATGTAGACCAAGATTAAAGCGTTTTAGCATGTTTTTTTATTATTTCAGGAAAGAAAAAATAAAGAGAAGGGTTTTGGCCGAGATTAAACAACTCAAAGACAAAAAGGGATTCATCCGAGCCGGCCTGCCAAGATTCAACCGGCTTTTTGGCAGAGACTCTTTGATTTCCGCTTGGCAACTCTTAGATGAAAATTCTGGAATTTGCCAGGCAACTTTGGAAATTTTATCGCAATACCAGGGAAAGGTGTTTAATAATGAAAAAGAAGAAGAGCCGGGAAAAATAATTCACGAAACCGATTTAGAAAAATCTCATCATCCCGCGGGTTTTTACCCATTTCCCTACTATGGTTCGATTGATTCTACCCCTTTGTTTTTAATCGTCTTCGCTTTTTATTTTAAAAAAACCAAAGATATTAAATTTTTAGATTACCATTGGGAAAATATTTTGAGAGCAATAAATTGGATAGAAGAATACGGAGATAAAGATAAAGATTTATTTTTAGAATACCAAAGAAAAAATGAAAAAGGACTTTTTCATCAGGGATGGAAAGATGGCTTTGAAGACCATCTAAAAATAGAGCCGCCGGTAGCCATTGTCGAAGCTCAAGGGTATCAATATCTGGCTCTAAAAGAAATTTCTGAATTGGCAAAAATAAAGAAAGATTTTGATTTAGAAAAAAAACTGATAAATCGAGCAAAAATATTAAAAGAAAAATTTAATGAAAGATTCTGGATGCCAGATAAAAAATTTTATTGTTTAGCTTTAAATGGGAAAAAAGAACAAAGAAAAGCTATAACTTCAAATCCGGGGCACTTACTTTTTACCGGAATTATTGATGAAAATAAAGTTGCCCCCGTCGTTAAAAGATTATTTCAAGATGATCTTTGGACACCTTTTGGCATCAGAACTCATTCAAAACTTGAACCGGATTTTGACCCAAAATCTTATCATTTGGGTTCTGTTTGGCCTCATGACAATTGGATAATAGCCCAGGGCCTTAAAAAACTTGGTTACAAAAAGGAATATCAAAAAATAAAAAATGCTCTTTTGAGAGCATACAAAGAATTAGGTTTTATCCCTGAACTTTACGGAACAATCGATGGAAAGATTTTAAAAATCTCTCAAGCTTGTTATCCTCAGGCCTGGGCCTCTGGTGCTTTATTAAATTTTTTGCTGACCCCGTTAGAAAGATCGGGCTTTCTAACGGGGCTGGTGGGCTAAAATCTTGTAAAAAGTTTTTTCGTAATTTTCCACCATTTTCTCAATCGTAAATTTTTTTTCAACCCATGCTCTACAATCTTCTCTTTTTATTTTATCAATTTTTTTAATTGCTTTTACCATTTCTTCAATGTTTTTTACCACAAACCCTGTTTTTCCATTTTTTATTACTTCTCTAGATGAACCGCGATCAAAAGCGATGACCGGCGTTCCACAAGCCATAGCTTCTATAAAAGTCAAACCGAAAGGTTCTTCCCATTGAATTGGACACAAAAGAGCTTTGGCTTCGCCATAGTATTTATAAATTTTTTCTTGAGGGACAAATCCGACGTATTTAACGTCTTTTCCAAGATAAGGTTTAATTTTCTTTGTCCAGTATTCTCCTTCGGCCGGGATGCCAGCGATAATTAATTTTTCTTTTGCTTTTTTTGTAGCTAAAATTGCTTCCCAAACTCCCTTAACGGGAAGTAATCTACCAAGAAATAAACAATAATCTTTAGGGCAGCCGTTAAAGAGGAAATGTTTTAGGTCCAACCCGTTATAGATTGTCGCTGCCCAGTTTAAGTTGGGAGCTGGCTTTCTTTGAGCGTCGGAAATGGAAATAAAATACTGATTTTTGCTTTGGAACATCCGAAAAATTTCTGCTCGCCAAGGATAAATGGGATCGTGGAGGGTATAAACGATGGGGATATTTTTAATAGCCAGCCCAAAGGGTAAAGCCCGATCAATAGGGTGGATATTGATTAGATCGATTCGTCCTTTTAGAGCTTCTTGGTAAATCAGGGAAATTAAATATTGGTCCCAGAGATTGGCAACTTTGGCTGAATCTATTTTTGGATCTCGGAGAATTTGATGTTCTTTTTTGCCGCGGAGAGGTTTTAGTCCTCCAGAAATAATTTTAGTTACTTTCAATTTCGAACCTTTGGGACCAAAAAAGACAACCTTATGCCCTTTTTTTGTTAAGCCTTCAGCAACTGCTTTTGCTATTAACATTGGAGCATAAATCACTCCTTTTGGCGGCGGACAGGTATAGTGCCCGGTTACCATTGTTGCTATTCTCATAAATTTTTTGAAACTATTTTAAAGTAAAGCTTCTCATATTCATCGACCATCTTTTTGCCAGTGAAATATTTTTCTACCCTTTGACGGCAGGATTTTCGAGAAATAGTATCAATTTTTTTCATCGCCTTTACCATCTCTTCAATATTTTCAACCACGAATCCGGTTTTGCCATCTTCAATCACTTCCGGTACCGAACCTCGGCGGTAGGCAATAACCGGAGTGCCGCAAGCCATTGCCTCCACCATAATTAAACCGAAGGGCTCTTCCCATTCAATTGGATAGAGGCAGGCAAGAGCGGAGCCATAAAAATCGGAAATTTCCTCCGAGGAAAGCTCTCCCAGATAACGAATTTTTCTTGAGAGATGAGGTTGAATTTTTGTTTCAAAATATTCCTTTCTGGCCGGATCAAGTCTGCCGGCCAACAGCAGTTTAACATTCAAAATTTCCGCTGCCCTTATGGCATTTTCAATTCCTTTGAAAGGATCGATTCTGGCAATCCAGATGAAATGATCTTTTGGTTTTGGATTAAATTTAAATTGAGAAACATCAATACCATTATAAATCACGAAACTTTTGGGGAACTTCACTGCTGACAGCTTTCTTTCTGATTCAGAAATAAAGATAGCCAAAGTATTTTTTTTGTGTTTTTCAAAAATTTCCAGTCTGGTTGGTTTCCTTTCGCTTTCTCTGGTTATTGAGGCCTTATAAAGCTGATTATGAAAGGTATGTAAAACCGGCCTTTTTGTTAATTCTTGAAAGGGTAAAGCCCAGAGGTCCAGGTGAGAATGCAAAATATCGAAGTCGTCAGCTCTTTTGAGAGCTTCAGATAAATTTTCTAAATTCCAAAAAGGATCCTGCCAATTGTAACCTGCCCTAATTAAAGACCGGGGGCAGACCGAAAACAATTTTGCTTTTGTTTTTGAATCACCGGAGGCAAAAAGGGTGACATCGTGTCCTCTTTTTACTAATTCTTCGGTCAAATAAGAAACAATCCTTTCAATTCCGCCGTATTTTTTTGGCGGAATTGAAAACCAAAGAGGAGCAATTTGAGCAATTCTAAGTTTTTTCTTGCCCTGAATTTGTTGAAGGGTCATTTTTTATGTTTTAAAATTTTTTTGTAAAGCCTTTCGTAATGGTTAACCATTTGTTTTAGCTTAAAATTTTTTTCTATATATTCTCGGCAGGTAATCCTGGAAATTCTTTTAACCTTTTTTAAAGCCATGACCGCTTCTTTTACCGAATCAACTAAAAATCCGGTTTGACCATCTTTAATTAACTCTGGCATCGCCCCTTCTTTATAGGCAATTACCGGAGTGCCGCAGGCCATCGATTCAATAACCACCAGACCAAAAGGTTCCGGCCGGCGGATGGGATACAAAAAAGCCTTCGCATTTTTAAAAAGTTCAACTTTTTTTTCAAAATCGGCAGCTCCGACAAATTGAATTTGTTTTCCGTCAATTAAAGGTCTTATTCGATAATCAAAATAATCTCCGTACTCTGGTAAAATATTACCTGAGATAATAAGATTTTCTCCGCTTCTTTTGGCAATTTCAATTGCCTCAGCTATTCCCTTTTGTGGAGTAATTTTTGAAAGCCATAAAAGATAATTTTGAGGCCTTGGGTTAAATTGGTATTTCTCAATTGGTAATCCGTGATAAATAGTTTTAACAATATTTATTCCAGGAGCGGACTTTTTTTGACTCTTTGAGATAGCAACATAGTTTATATTTGGGAAATTTTTATAAAGTATTGTTGTTTCTTCGGTCAGGGGATGATGGAAAGTTGTGACAATTGGCGGTTTTAAAAATTTACTATAGGAACAAGTGTACCATTCACAATGGTCATGAATAATATCAAACTCATCCTGCATCTCAAGGAGTTTGCTATACATTAAAGAAAAAACAGCGTGGGGTGTGGTTAAATGAGCACGCCATAAAGACCTGGGCCAAACCGGAACGAGCCGGGCCGAGGTCTTTGAATCGCCGGTGGCAAATAGAGTAACCTTGTGTCCTCTTCTTGTTAACTCTTCACAAAGCCAAGACACAACAAGTTCTGTTCCCCCATAAGTATAAGGAGGAACAGGAATCCAGGGGGGGGCTACTTGAGCAATTCGCATAAATTTACCCTCCAAAGTTTTCTCTTGAAAATTTAGGAGGGTTTAATATAATTATATCAGAATATGTTAAACTCTCCAATCGACGAAATTAAATCTAGGCTTGATGTAGTTGACGTAATCGGCAGTTATCTCAAACTTCAAAAAACCGGGGCAAACTACCGAGCTCTTTGTCCTTTTCATTCCGAAAAAAAACCTTCTTTTTTTGTTTCGCCCGCTCGGCAGATTTGGCATTGTTTTGGGTGTTCGGCCGGTGGCGACATTTTTAAATTTGTCATGCAAATCGAAGGAGTGGAATTTGGCGATGCTTTAAGAATTTTAGCTCAAAAAGCCGGAGTTGAACTAAAAAAACCTTCTCCGGAATTGGTTAAGTGGCAGACAGAGAAAACTAAACTTTACGAAGTTTGTGAATTGGCAACTCAATTTTTTGAGAAACAGCTAGACGCAAGCTCAGTTGGAAATGAGGCAAAAGGATATCTTCTGGGTCGTGGAATTTCAAAAGAAAGTATTAAAAAATGGAGATTGGGTTATGCACCCGATACCTGGCAGGGATTATCTGATTTTTTAACTTCCCGAGGTTATAAAAAAGAGGAAGTTGAGAAAGCTGGCTTAGGGATATCTTCTGAAATAGGTTCTTTTTATGACCGATTTCGAGGCCGAATTATCTTCCCCATTTTTGATTTGAATTCTCAAGTCGTAGGTTTTGGTGGCAGAATCTTTAAAGAAAAAAATAAAGGAGAAATAGCAAAATATATTAATACTCCCAATACTCTTTTATATGATAAAAGTCAAGTCATTTATGGTTTAGATCAGGCCAAAATGGCGATTAGAAAAAAGGATTTCTGTATTTTAGTTGAAGGTTATACCGATGTCATTTTGAGTTCTCAGGCTGGAGTTGAAAACGTTGTTTCTAGTTCCGGAACTGCCCTTACTTCTTATCAATTAAAAATTCTAAAGCGTTATTCTGAAAACATTTACACTGCTTTTGATATGGATATTGCCGGCAGCTCGGCAACAAAAAGAGGCATAGATTTAGCTCAAGCCCAGGGATTTAATATAAAAGTCATTATTATGCCAGAAGATAAGGACCCTGCAGATATCATTTCTGAAAATCAAGCAGAGTGGGGAAAATTAGTTTCTAATGCCAGATCTATTCTTGACTTTTATTTTGAAACTGCTTTTTCTAAATTTAATCCCAAAGAGGTGGAGGGAAAAGTAGAAATTTCTAAAATTTTATTACCGGTAGTTAAAAGAATTCCAAATAAAATCGCTAAATCCCACTGGATTCAGGAGCTGTCCAAAAGACTGCAGGTAAAAGAGGAGGACCTCGAAACCGAACTTAAAAAAATTAAAACCGAAGCCAAATTCCCTATTTTTAATGAGCCGGTCGAGGAAAAAAAAGAAACACTGGGGCAAAACATTCAAACGCGATCTAGAAAAGATTTGTTGGAAGAACGAATAGCCTCCCTGGTTTTAAAATATCCCCAACATTTAAGCTTGATAGACAAAAAGTATTTTTCTTATTTTTCGACAGATTTTCAAAAAATTCTGAATTATTTAAAACAAAATCTTGATTCCGGTCACATCCCGCCCAAATTTTCTTTGAAAATTTGGGCGGGGAAAGGTCTTCCCCAAAAACTCATTAATTTTTTAAACGATCTTTCTTTTGCATCGGAGGTAGATTATAATCCTCTTGAGGAACAATTTAATGGCGAAGATTTACCGAACCCGGAAGAGGAGATTAAAATCTGTCTTGGAGAAACAGAAAACCTTGAAATAAAAAATGAATTGGATCAAATTTCAAAACAAATTAAAACAGCCGAAGAAACACACGATTTTAAAAAAGTAGAAAGCTTAATTCAAAAATTCAACAGTTTGTCTCAGAGGTTAATCAAAACATAATAATAAATGAAAAATCACACGGTTTCCCCCGACCCCCCTCTTTTAGAAACCCACGGTTTCTAACGCTCGCTTCGCTCGCTGTTTTCTTCACCCCCACACCAAAATTTGGTGTGGGGGCAAGCGGGGGAAACCGAATTTTGCTAAAGCAAAATTATGAAAAAAAAGAAAAAAATTAAGAGAACAATAAAGAAAAAAGAGAAAAAGAGAAAAATAAGGCGAAAGAAAACTCGTCCTGTTTTATCTTCCAAAAAGCGGCAGAAAAGTAGGGGCTCCCTCTCCGCCAAACGGAAATTAAAGTCCACCCGCCAAAAGCGGGTCGGCCGGCGTAGCCATCGCTTGGCGGGGGCCAGCGCAAAGAAATCTTACCCAGGCCTTAAAAAGGAAACTTGGGCAAAGTTGGAAGAATTATTAGAAAAAGGAAGGAAAAGAGGCTTTGTTACTTATTCAGAAATTTTATATAATTTTCCACAGATAGAGAAAAACATTAAGGGACTTGAAGATTTATATGAAAGATTTGAAAAAGAAGGTATTGAACTAAAAGAAGCAAAGGAATTCTTGGAGGTAAAACCAGAAAAGCCGGCTTTTTCTGAATCGGGAAGAGCGAGTTTTGGGCAAAAATTAGATTCTGTTCAAATGTATTTAAAAGAAATTGGCTCCACTCCTTTTTTAACTCCGGCTGAAGAAAAGGAACTGGCAAAAAAAATAGAAAAAGGGGATGAGGAGGCAAGGAAAAAATTAGCCAAAGCTAACTTGAAATTAGTGGTTTCTATTGCCAAAAAATATATTGGCCGCTCGCCAAATTTAACTATTTTGGATTTAATTCAGGAAGGGAACCTGGGGCTATTTCGGGCGGTGGAGAAATTTGACTGGAGAAGAGGATATAAATTTTCAACCTATGCTACCTGGTGGATTCGCCAAGCCATTACTCGAGCCCTTGCCG
>Ga0100379_10003962_pt1 | contig 13270 bp, 10 predicted proteins | sample CryGeymeta201503_FD_80418 | JGI IMG/M metagenome (GOLD analysis project Ga0100379, IMG submission 80418) | Groundwater microbial communities from Crystal Geyser aquifers in Utah, USA - Crystal Geyser metaG 2015-03 | ecosystem: Environmental > Aquatic > Deep subsurface > Groundwater | place...
AAGAAATTTCATTGTCTGAATACGGAACAATACTATTATTTGCATAACTAATATTTCAAACATTTTCGAAATAATGAAGAAAATCAAACACATCTTTCTTTTGCCCAGTAATATCAAAGTTGAGAGGAATATAATATATTTTTTCTTCCAAACTTTGTGTCTTTTTAACAATTGGAAGACCATTCTCATCTAATTGTTGCTGTGGTTCAGGACTGTTTGCGTCCTTTCCATATTCTATTAAATCTCATATCCCAACATCACCGATTCGAGAAAGATTAAAGGTATAGAGAATTCTTTCTACATAGTTTACAAAATCAACTTCTGTAAGACCAAGAGAATGTCATTTTGAGTAAATAGGAAGTGTTTTTTCAAGAGATTGTTGTCTTTCTATATAACTTGGAGATGTTTTTTTCTCAGCGACTTCTTTTTTGAGACTCTCAATATGATCTTCAAAAGTAGCTCATGTACTATTTGTTATTTTCTGATCATAGAAATCTGAAGTTGCAGTTTGAAGTACTGTCTTGAGATAGACATTATCTTCCTGTGCTTGAGCTGAAAGAGTTGTAAAATCATCAAATGAAATTCATTGTTTCAAAGTAGTTGCATATGTATCTTTTACTGTATCGAGCTCACTTTTTATTTGTGAAAATGTCGATTGTTTTGGAAGTACATAGAAAAGTATCAATCACACAAAGAATAAAAATACAATACAGTTTAATATAAATGACTGTAATATTGCTCTTCGCATTCTAATAGTAATTTTCATAGTTTTTAATTATCAATATTAAATGTATTGTACTCAAGGGAGAGCTCTATACTTGTTTTCTGAGTATACGGTGGGAGCTGGACTTCTTCAGAAGTAAAGGTATTGTTTTGCTCTAATACCCGAAATGGTGATTCCTCATAGTTTTTCAAGAAATCTATAAAACTTACAGCCTTACTAATAGAAGTACCTCCTCACTGTTTAAAAGTCTTTATTCCATCTTTAAAAGTGACTATTTTTGTATCCCAGTCTGACGAATAGACATCACAATTCATTTCTAGAATATTATCCTGGCTGACTTCAAGCTCGTTACAACTAATTTCAGATTTATCCACAGAAGAATATCTATTTTTAAGCTCATCAAAGGCAAGAATTATCTTGGTTGGTTCTAGTCTATTTGCTGATCTCTCAAGAAGAAAAACCATTTTTTTAGAAAGATGAAAGTTTTCAAAACTATAGAGATCTCAAAAAATAGAAGCTATTTCAAAGGCTTGCTTCTCTTTAAGAGATTCTAGATTTTCTTTTTCTTGAGTCAGAAGATAATTGACACTATAACAGCTTCCATTTTCATTAAACTTTGAAATAAACACTTTACAAACGGGAGAAAGAAATGAGAAATTTCTTGCAGTTGTAGTGCCTTGTATGTAGGAATAGGCACTAAATAAAATGATAAAAAAGAACAAGAGCATATTAAAAACTATGAGCCCTGAACTCCCTAGTTTGAGATAATAAAAGACTCATTTATCTTTTCTGTTTTCTTGTTTTTCAACCTCATTTTTAATATCTATATTTGATGAAAGTTCATCGAATATATTGTCCTGTTTCGCAGTTCCATCAATTTCAGGTGACTTTGTATCTTTCAGCATAGAAAAATTGTGTGAGAAATAACTACATCTATAGTAACACAAAGAGGGAAATAATTACAAAAATCTCTCTTTACATTTTCTCATCTTTGTTTCTATCAAAGATACTTAATATTTTTTCACTGCTTGCATATCGAACTTTAATACCAACAGGGAAGGCAGATAAGAATTTTTCACCCCATTTTGTTGTATAGATTCTATCATCAAGAAAAAGTACTATTCAAGAGTCTTTTTTTGTTCGTATAAGACGTCAAAAACCTTGTTTTAATTTCAATATAGATTTGGGGATTGCATACTGCTCAAAACTATTTGAATATAGTTTTGAACGTGCCATAAATATAGGATCACTAGGAACAGGAAAAGGTATTTTATGAATGAGTAGATATTGTAAATCTTCTCATGGAATATCAATTCACTCCCAAAAAGAATCCGTTCACAGAAGTATAGAATTATGTGAATTTTTCTTAAAACTCTCAATTTGTTTATGCTTACTTCCACTAATTGATTGGGCAAGTAAATAGATTCATTCTTTTTGCAGCTCTATTTTCAAAGCCGTAAAAACTGATCGAATTATAGCAAATGCGGTAAATAAAACGAGCGTATTCCCACGAACTACTCTGAAAAATTCACCAAGAAAGAGAACAACTTGCTCAGCATTATTTTTTATACTTCACAAATCATTTGGAATACATACAAGGGCTTGTTTTGTGTAATCAAAGTCGCTCTCTAGACAGACTGTTTGAAATCATTGTGTTTGAAGGGTAGAATGAATATAAGCAAAATCATCTTGCATTTGAAGCGTAGCACTTGTGAGAATAATAGATTCCAACTTGTTCCAAAAATTGCTCTGCAAAAAACTACCTGGAGATAAAACAGTCATATTGAGCTGGGTACCATAGTTGTCATCATGTTGAATATAATATATATATTCACTAAATTGTGGCTTTATAAAGCTCTCTTGTATAACAAATATATATGAGACCATCTGCTGCACTTCACCCGCAAATATTTGCTGTTTATTTTTCTCAAGTGCTGCAATTATTTCTGTAACTTGCTGTAGAAGCTCTGTTATCTTTTCTCATAGTAAAGCGTATTGTTTTTCAGTATTAAAATCATCAGCTTGTAACAAAATAGTTTTGTATTTTGCTCCTGGAGAAAATGTTTCAAAAATTTTTCATTCCAATAAAGAAAAAATCTCAGCACTATCAAAGAGTATTTGCTGTTTTACTTGCATAAAATCAATAGAATCAATCTTTGTTTTTATAATTTTTTTCTCTATTTTTAGGAGTAGTTTATGTAAAGATTCATAGGAAATATTCTTTTTCAGCGCTGAGGTAACTACATCTTCTATCGCGTGGGCTTCATCAATAACGAGGTTTTTTACCTCTCATAATATTGCTCCATCAGATATCGCATCCTGAAATAATATATGATTGTTTGTAATAATTATGTTTGAGTTTTTCGCTCTTCTTCTTGCCCTTACAGCAAATTCTACATCTTTATGAATATTAGAATCATCAAAAACAAAAGCATTTCATGCATGAATTTCTCATAAAAATGAATATTCTTCACCATAAAAATCTAGCTCATCTAGTTCTCAAAACTCAGAGTTCATAGACCAGAAAAAGAGTTTGAGAATAAAAGAAATTTCTCAACTTGATCTCTTATCCTCCAATTCTAAAAATTGCAAAAACTGTGAAACAGAAAAATAATTTCTTTTTCATTTGAGTTTCGTATACGAAAATTCATGTGGAAAATGCTCTGAAAGAAAGTACAAATCTTTATAAAATATTTGATCTTGTAAGGCCTTTGTACTCGTCGAAACATGAACTGGTTCTCAAAACCTCAGTGAATGCTGAATAGCAGGAATTAAGTATGCAAACGTTTTTCAGATTCCAGTTGGAGCTTCGATGAGAATTTTTCCTCATTTTGTAAAAATATTGTCAACCTTGTCTATCATTATTTTTTGGCTTTCTCTCTGTTCAAATCATTGTATTGTTGATAAAAAATCAGATGAATTTAATGTGTCATGTGTCTGAAATGTCTCAGATATTTTTACCATATGTTTTTTGATGTTTTTCTCATACTGCATGATAATATCTTGCAATAGGGGCGCATCTTTTTTCTTTTCTAGGTATTCATCTCTCAAAATATGTATCCCAACATCTTGCGCTTTTGAGAAAAAATAATATAAAGCACTAGAGTGTTCTCTTGTGAGACTTTGAAGTTTTCATACTAATTTCATAAACAACTTAGCGGTAGCAACGGTATCATCAATAGCTCTATGTGCATCACGTAACTGGATACCAAATACATCACATAAAAATCATAAATTCAGTGATTTCTCAAGAGGACATAAAAAGTTGGCAAGGAAAAAGGTATCGATTTTAGGATTTTTTGAAGTATCGACTCAGTGTGACTCTAGAAAACTTATATCAAAAGAAATATTATGGCCAATAAGTGGAAATCATTCTATGAAATCCATAATTTCTTCACATAATACATCAAAAGTTGGAGATCACGCAACATCACTATCAAAAATATTCGTTATTCCACTAATCATATCAGGAATATGAATTTTAGGATTTACAAAAGAGTGAAGCCTATCAATTTCCTTTCCTGTTTTTCTATCTATCTTGATAAATGCACATTCAATAATGCTATCTTCACGAGGTGAAAGACCGGTTGTTTCTAAATCGAGTACTATAAACATTTTGATTTTTAAGTTTGCAAAGTAATAAGGCAATATATAATAGAGACATTCTTAATGATAGTTCTATGAAATATATTTCTTCCTTGTTGATACTATGTATATTTATATGAAGCGCAAATCAAGTTATGGCGCTGAGTTATAAGGATAGTATTCAGAAATACTCTCAAACAAACATAAGCAGTAGAAATATACAAGAAGCGAAGCTCTTAGAGACACATGTTGTGAGATTTACTCAAAAAATACACGAGCAAGAGCTACAGTATAATATTGCATCTTCACATAAAATTCAAAGTAGCTATCGAGACTTACTCTTGATGAAAAAAAGTCTTGTACAAATACAAAATGGGGAACTATCATCGCAAGATGCTGAAGCAATTATGAAAAGCATTGTTCTAGATTTGAAAATAATGAACGCAACTATTAAAGACCTATTTTTAAACTTGGAAATTAAAAAAAATGAAAATCTTCACATAAAAAAAACATTCTATAATACCTTCACACAAAAATATTGATCGGGAATCACCGTTTTTATTGATAAAATTACGACTCTGTTTATCTCAAAAAAAGAATTAAGTAAAAATGAGAAAAAAATAGTACATAAACTTATAGAGCTCAGAGAAGAAAATAAAAATATCCTGATATTTCAGCATACTGATTTTAGCTCTGCAGAGGATATGAAAAAATATCTTAAAAACTCAATTGAAAATATTCAAAAAATAATAAACGAGATTAAGTCACTTTCTCGCTAGTTTCATTCTCTAATCAAATTTTTGTAAAAAGTTCATTTTTTTCTCAAGTAGACAAATGTCTATATTCTCACTCTGCAATTCATTTTAAGAATATGTTTTCTATTCGTACACGCTTCAGTTTTTTAACCTTATGTCAGACAGCTTCTACCATTCTACGAATTTGTCTATTTCTTCACTCAGTCAGAATAATAGAGAACTTTCAAGCAGCTATTCGTTCTACCTTACATTTTTTTGTCAACTTTCATAATATTTCAATTCCATCTGACATAGCTCTGAGAGCACTGTCTTCAATAGGTCAAAAAACTTCTACTACATATTCTTTTTCGTGATTATATCTTGGATGCGTCAGAAAGTTCGTAATTCTGCCATCATTCGTTAATAATATAAGTCCTGTCGTTTCCTTATCAAGTCTTCCAATAGGAAAAACTCTTTCTTTTATGTCTATAATATCAATGATAGAACTTCCTCACTTTTGAGCACAAGTAGTCTCAATTCAACGTGGTTTATTATATTTATAATAGACATAGTTCTTTTGCTCCATAGAAGCTCCTGATCAGAGTCTTACAACGTCTTTTTCACTGTCCACTATTTGTCATATATGTGCTATTTCATCATTAACATATACTTGTCCTTCAGCAATATATTTTTCAGCTTTTCTACGTGAACAAATTCATGATTGACTCATAAACTTTTGTAATTTCATTATTGTTTCCATGTTTTTGGTTTAATGCTTCTCATACAAGTAAAATCTTTCTTTCCATCATTGTTCATATGACTCTCTCCAACTTCACAAAAAAAATTATCTTCACATTTTGCCATAATTTTAATTTCTTCAATACTTTCTTTTTCTACGACTCAAGAGAGAGAACTACAGTAGTTTCACTCATAATAGTAATGAAACACTAAAAATAAAGCGTAAATAATAAATAATGCTGAAATAACAGAAAAAATAAAAGAATGTCTCGTTTGTATCATATTATCGAGAATTAGTAATTATTTGGACTTCATTTTCGAGGTATATATCAAATCTCTCATGTACTTTTTGTTGAGCGAGAGATATTAATGCAAGTAAATCTTTGTAATTTCCATGTCCATCATGCATAAGAAAATTTGCATGCTTGTCTGAATAATACGCTCATCATATTTTATATCACTTGAGTCAAACTTGTTCAATGAGTGATCAAGCTGAGTGCTCTTTATTAGGATTTTTAAAAAAACTTCAGCATGAGTTTCATTTTGGCTGTTTGTTTTCTCGGAAATCTATATTGTCTACATCACTATGATATTTTTCTGCTTTAAAACTCAAATCAAAAACAGCAGATATAATAAAATATTTTTTTTCTTCTTTTAAGATTGAATTCCTATAAGAAAAATTCATCTCATCTTTTTGTATTTCTAAAATCTGTCCATTGTCTATATTCATTACCTTGCAACTCACAAAGTTATTTTCAGTCTCCAGTCAGAAACATCCTGCATTTCAATATATTGCTCCAGCAACACTTCCAGGGAGTCATATAAATCTATGCCAAAGATTTTGTCAATAATCTTTTTCAAGACGATATGCTATATCCCATATTTTTTCAGCACTATAGGTCTGCAAAGTTTGAGTGTCTTTGTCATATGTCCATCATCGGAGAGAATTTTTTATAACAATTCCATCATAAAGCTCAAAGGCAAAAAGCATGTTTGTTCAGCTACTTACCCATAATATAGACAATGAATTGTCTTTTGAAAAAGACAATATTTGAAATAATTCTCATAAATCATCTTCAGATGAAATCTCATAATAGTATTTCGCTTTTGCTGGGGTTCTAAAATTAGATAAATCTGTAATGTCCTTATTCTTTTCTAATATATCCATACTATTTTATAAAATGTTTTTCATAATTGAGTATTGCTTTTCATGTATAACTTTCGCTACAAGACTTCACATCATCTATACTTCAAGCAACCACGAGGTTTCATCCTTCGTCTCCTCATTCTGGACCGATGTCTACAATATAATCTGCATTCATGATTATATTCATATTATGTTCAATAACTAATACTGTATTTCATTTGTCTACAAGCGTATGAAGTATATGAAGTAATTTTTCAATATCTTGAAAATGAAGTCAGGTAGTTGGCTCATCTAGGATATAAATTGTTTTTGAGCTCGATCTCTTTGAAAGCTCTGTAGCAAGCTTGATTCTTTGAGCTTCTCCTCAAGAAAGCGTCGTTGAGCTTTGTCAGAGTCCAATATATCCAAGACCTACTTTGTCTAACACCTCTAAAACCTTTAGAATCCTTGGATGTGCGTGGAAAAAATCCTTAGCTTCTTCAACAGTCATAGACAATACATCTGCAATCGTTTTTCATTTATACTTAATCTCAAGAGTTTCAGGATTAAATCTCTTTCCATCGCAGGCTTCACAGGTTGTATAAACGGGTGGGAGAAAGTGCATTTCAATTTTCTTAACCCCATCTCCATCACATTCTGGACATCTTCACTCTCTAGTGTTAAAAGAAAATCTTCCTGGAGCGTATCATCTGAGCTTAGCATCATAACTTGAAGAAAAAACATCCCTGATATAGGTAAATACACCTGTATAGGTTGCTGGATTTGATCGCGGAGTTTTTCCAATAGGTGATTGGTCTATAACAAGCGCTTTGTCAAAATTCTCCTCTCAAGTAATACTCTCATGTATTCATACTGGTCTGCTTGCTCTATTAAGCGTATTAAGTAAATGGCTGGCAACAATATCATTTATAAGTGATGATTTTCATGATCAAGAAACTCCAGTTACGACAGAAAGTTGTCAAACAGGGAAGTCAACATTAATATTTTTAAGATTGTGATGTTTTGCTCATTTTATAGAGAGTGTTTTTCAAATTTTTCTTTTTTTTCTGTCAACTATGACTGTTTTAGCTCCACTCAAATATGGTCAAGTAACAGATTGAGGATCAGCGCACACTTGATTAAAATTTCCTTGCGATATAACATTTCATCCATGGATTCATGCTCATGGTCAAATGTCTATTATGTGATCACTTTCACGCATGATATCTTCGTCATGTTCTACTACAATAAGAGTATTTCATACATCACGCAGTTTTTTGAGATTTGCAATGAGCATATCATTGTCTCTTGGATGAAGTCAAATAGATGGTTCGTCTAAGACATAGATGATTCCTTCAAGCTTGACTCAAATCTGTGTTGCAAGACGAATTCTCTGTGCCTCTCCTCATGAAAGTGTATTCGCTCTACGCGCTAGAGTAATATATGAGAGACCAACTCCGGTAAGAAAATCGAGCCTTTCGCATATGTTTTTTAATACTTTTTCACTGATTTTCTTTTCTTCTGCAGAAAGTGATATGTCAGAAAAAAATTGGAGCGAATCCCTGACATTCATATTTGTAACTTGTCCAATATGTTTTCATCAAAGAAATACACTGAGGGGCTCTGGGGAAAGCCTATATCAATGACATGTTGGACACTCCATATTTGTCACATAGTCTTCGTAATTTCCATGTTCCACTCCTCAATCATAGTATCTACGCGTGAGGGTATTGAGTACTCACTCAAATTTTGAATTATAGGTATTTTTCTTTCCCTGTTCATTGACAAAGCTCACAGAATACTGCTTTTTCCCAGTTCCATTCATAACTATATTTCTTTCTTTTTGAGTGAGCTCAGAATATGGGACATTGAGTCGTAAATCGTATTTTTTAGACACTGCTTCTAGGAGCGCAAGAAAATAATTTCAAAATCCAGGGGGAAGAACCGATCACTCTGAGAGGGTCAACTTTGGATTTGTTACCACCTCTTCTAAAAACACCATTTTTTCTCATAATCAATGACACTCAGGACAAGCTCCATGATGAGAATTAAATGAAAAAGAGGATATTGACAGTGTGTCTGGAACATGTCCACAATTACTACATACAAAGACTTCTGAAAAATCTTTTATTTCTGCATTGTCTCAGAGCATATGGACAGAGAGTCTTCCATTTCCGTTTCTATATGCAACTGCAATACTATCTTTTAATCGCTTTGTATCTGGTGACTCATTACTTGAAAAGTCTTTTACAACAAGTCTGTCTATAACTAAACTAATTTTAATTTCTCAGCTTGTAGGAAGAGAAAAGTCAGAATTAATATTAAACTCTTCTCCGTTCACAAGAAACCTGATAAATCATGCATCTAAAACTTGTTTTTTGATTTTTTCTTGGCTGAGATTTTTTTCCCCTTCAAGAAATGGACAACTTATAAAAAACTTTACACCTTCTTCAAAAGATGAGACATAATGAATGATATCTTTGAGTGAATCTTTTTTTATGACATGTCAACAATCAACACATTTTCTCTCTCAAAGATTGAGAAATAAAAGTTTATAATAATCATAAATCTCCGTAATAGTTCCTACGGTACTTCTTGGATTTCTATTTGTGGTCTTTTGATCAATAGAAATAGTAGGAGAAAGCCCTAAAATTTCATCATAGAGAGCTTCATCCTTTCAACTTCATACAAACATCCTCGCATAACTCGAAAGACTTTCTAGGTACTTTTGTTGACCAATAGAGTAAATAGTAGAAAAAGCGAGAGAAGATTTTCCAGATCCAGAGAGTCACGTAATGACTGTCATGGTATTTTTTGGTATTTTGACATCAATATTTTTCAGATTATGGGTTCTTGCACCTTTGACTTCTAAAAACTCAGACATGAAAAAAAGTTAGATATAAAACTAACTTACTATTGTAATGAGATTTTTTGAAGTGCAAGGCTTTCTATTTCTTTTAATGCTGGAACTATGCTTTCTAAATTTAAATCTGCTCTTTTTCCATCCTTTACTTCTCATCAGAAGCAAAATACACCATAATTTCATTCATTTATCTTTCATGAAACGTATTGTATTCTATATCTTTTCTTTGTAATTCTTCCATTTGAGACCTTAGGAGTTTCAACCACTGGACCATCATATTTTCAACTTGACGGGTTAAATTTTCTTCATATATGTGTATAATTTACTCACGGATATTTATGCGTAATTTCAATTACTGCAACATTATAAAATTCATGATATTCAATTCTTAACACCCCAATTTCTCAAAGCTCTTCTCCGTCCTTAAAATAAGGTGTAGTAATTCATACAGGTATTTCATGATCAAATAAAACATCTTGTTGTATTTCAGCTCATGATTCTTCAGAATGATTCATACTTGCGATTACTTTCTGTGAAGTATCTGTCTGTAATTCTCTAATATCTTGTCCATTATCTCAAGCTCTCCATAACTCATATGCTTCCTGAGCTCGATTATTATTTGCTGCAGAAAATAATGGTAAATCATCAACTCATGGGAATGTCTTTCAGTAATTTTCTTTCGCCATACAATATATTTAAAATATATTTATACTCCTATTATAGTATGTATTTATAAAAAAATCCAATTAATCACTCGCAAGACAGACAGCAGAAACATTTTTATATCAATTTTGAGTAAGGATTTGAGATATTTCTCACAAGGTAGATCACGTAGAGACAATATCATCTACCAAATATATCATCGTATTTTTAGATATATTCTTATGATTTTTAAGCCCAAAACTTGATCCTAGATTCTCATATCTCTCCTTTATAGAAAGTTTGCTTTGCTGCTTTGTGTATTTTGTTTTAATCAGAAAATGAGTATTTATAGGAATTTTAATACTCTTTGAAAGATGAGAGGCTATTAATTCTGCTTGATTATATCATCGTTTCCATTTACGCACAAAATGCATAGGAACTGGAACAATCAATGCATTTTGACTTAAAATATATTCTTTAAAAAAATCACTCTTTCCATGCATTATACTAGAATATACCATTTTTTTATTATGATATTTTCATAGTCGCAAAATTTTTTTTATAATGGGAGTTCTATATCTGGTGAGAACTATGATCTGTTTGAGATGTGGAAATATTTTATTGCAGCTGTCATGAATCATAAAATTCTCTGAATATTTTTTACAGACATAACAATACGGTGTATATTCTTCAATTTCTTGACTACATTGTAGACAAAAAAAGTGTCACTCTTGCCCGCAAGAATAACACTGTGATTTTGATAAACAAGAAAGTATAAAATCTTTCAGTTTCATATTACATATTTTTGAATATAGATGACAAACTCTCAACTCCAAATCCTGTCATTCATTTTGGCATTTTTCCATATGCTTCAGCTCCATTGATATACGCTCCGGCTATATCAATATGGGTATATTTTTCATTATTGACAAGAAAGTTAGACAAGAATGCTGCCCCCATTGAGCTTCCTGCATGCACGCTTCTGTCGAGATTCTTTAGGTCTGCTATATCTGATTTTGTTTTTTCTAGAAAATGATCAGCAAATGGAAGTTCAATATATTTTTCAGTATTATTTTTCGAATAAGTAAGAAGGCTGTCTAACATATCTCTATCTGTCCCCATAATTCCTGCATACCTAAATCATAATGCCACCATCACTGCACCTGTAAGGGTAGCAATGGTCATCATAGAGCTTGTTTTATAATTTTTTCCGAGATAACTCATTCCATCAGCAAGTACGAGTCTTCCCTCTGCGTCTGTATGAATTATTTCTACGGTTTTTCCACAGTATGATGTCAATATATCTGATGGTTTATAGGCATTGCTTGACACAACATTTTCTGCGAGAGCAAGACAGGCTACTATATTTGTATCAAGTTTTAAACTATCGAGTTGCTTCATAAGAGCAAAAGTTACGGCTGCTCACCCCATATCCCCCTTCATCTCATACATAAAATCACCTGGTTTTATCTGATTTCATCCAGTATCAAAGGTGACACCTTTTCAGACAATTCCATGAATTGGCTTTTTCTTGTCTACAATATGTTCTAAAATCACCATACATGGTTTGTTCTCACTTCATTTTCCTACTCACTCAATAAGTCATAATTTCTTTTTTTGAATATCTTTATAACTCAGAACTTTGACTTTGATTTTTTTAAATTTTGTCGACTTAACCATTCCAGCAAAAATCTCAGGAGTGAGATCACATGCAGGAGTCTCTCATAGGTCTCTTGCCAAACATATATTTTCTACAAGTTCTTGACTCTTTTTTAACTCTTTTTTATCATGGATATCTCGCAAAAATACCTGTGTTATGAGTTTTTTCTTTTTAGATTTATATCTTTCTAAGCTATGTCTTGAAAGCTGACAAACTTCATACATTGATACAAGCGTTTCTGTATTTCAAGAAAACAGACATAACTCTTCTGGAAGTTTTGGGAAATGCTTTCCAAGAAAATTTACAGATTTTTCATAACTCTCTTCTTTGTCGACAAAAACATAGACTGTTTCATATTTTCTCCCTCATATAAAATATTCTTTGAGAGATGATTCTGTATTTTTAAGTGATTTTTTGAGAGCTGCTTGTATATTTTTATCGAGCGTTAAAAAACCTAACATTTCCATATCTTCTTCTGTTTTGAGAAAAAACACTAAATTTTTTACTGATATTTCTGAATGCTTAAGAGGAAAGAGTATCATAATTTTCTTTTTTTAGACTATAATATGAAGCTGAAAAGTATACTGATTCTGCAAGCAGAAAAAGTCCTGTTCCCAGTATAGAAAAATCTACGAAAAAGAAGAATAAAAAAACACAAAGAAGATTGACAATAAATGAAAAAATATGAAAAAAATACTTATCATATTCTTTTCTCTTTTTTAATATTTTATGTGCAAAGAGGAATCAAACTGAAAGGAAAAAATATAAAATATAGAAATAATTAAATTGTAGTTCTTCTCACAAAAATAATAGATATATACCTGTAAAAAATGTTACGATTCACAGTGAAGAAAAAAATAAAGCCATATAATTTTCAAAGTAGACATGGTATAATCAGAGTAAATACACACTCATTGGTAAGAGCATGAGAGTAAGAAAAGAAAAAATATTTTCATTGAGTACGAGGAGAGAAACCAAGATTACATGCATTGATAAGAAAATTACTCCAAAGAATCTTGTGATAAATATTGGAATTTTGAGTCTCTGTTTCAATACTTTTGAAAAACTACTGAGCGAAATTCAAAAGGTAAAGGCGAGTAGACTAAAAGAAAATACATTATGCTCAAAAAATATCTTTAAAAGTACACACAGTTCAAGGAAGACAAAGCTATAAATATAGACATAAAATATATTTTTA
>Ga0100379_10003966_pt1 | contig 13254 bp, 14 predicted proteins | sample CryGeymeta201503_FD_80418 | JGI IMG/M metagenome (GOLD analysis project Ga0100379, IMG submission 80418) | Groundwater microbial communities from Crystal Geyser aquifers in Utah, USA - Crystal Geyser metaG 2015-03 | ecosystem: Environmental > Aquatic > Deep subsurface > Groundwater | place...
AATATTTATGATATTTATAATATTCATTTAGATTCAAGCAAAATAAAAGGTTGGGCATTCGGGCTAGGATTAGAGAGACTAGCAATGAAATTATTTGATATTAATGATATACGTTTATTTTGGACTGAAGATCCAAGGTTCCATAATCAATTTAAAACAAACGAGATTATTAAATTTAAACCATATTCAAAATTTCCTCCTTGTTATAAAGACATTACTTTTTACTTAGATGATAATTTCAATGATCATGATTTTTTCGAATTAATAAGAGGAGTTGCTGGAGATTTAGTTGAGAATGTCACATGTGTTGATACGTTTATAAATAAAAAGATAAATAAAACTAGTAAATGCTTTAGAATATTGTATAGACATATGGATAGAAATTTGACAAATGGAGAGGTAATAAATGATATATAATTTTTAATAGATTGATGATTATCAATTTAAAATCCGTGATTTAACTAAATTGAAAATGAATGTGGAATTAAGATAAGTGATTAAGAAAGTAATATAATCTTTGCCAGAGAAAGTAAAGGAAGGTTATAATAAATAATATAAATTAATTAGCTATAATTAACATTAACAAATTAATTACATACATAAAAAACTTAATAAAAAAATTAATAACTAAATAAGTAACATAATATAAAATAACATTAGTAACATAAAATAACTTAAATAATAACGTAAAAATAGAATTTAATTTAATTCATTTAAATTTTAGTAATAATCTTCTAATTCTCAATCAAATATGAATTAACAACAAAAAACATTATTTAAGAAATTCTTCTTATACATAATCTATTAACAGGATCTGTTAAAATATTATTTGGTCCAAGTCCAGTACTGGCAATAAACACAGCTAAATTATCAGTAGGGTTAAAATCGGTATAGTATACCAAAGTAGCATCTTGGGTATCTCCTTTAGTTGCCGAAGCATTAAATCTTATTTCTCTTTTTTGATTTATATCAAGAATAGCCTGTAAATTAGAGCCTAAATTTGAAGTAATCTTAGCATCTATTCTATAAAATCCTTTTTTAAGTACTTCAATATTAGTTCTATCATTACTAAGTTTAAAATATCCAGGGTCTTTATCAAACTCGGTTCTATTCCATATCATTAAAGTATCTTTAAGTAATGCATCGCCTGGTATTTTAATGATTGAATCCCAGCATGCAATAACAGGGTGGAGACGTTCATTCTGCATTTGTTCAAGCTTTTGTTCAATAGCGAATAGTCTTCTTGAAACATTATCCTTAAAGTTTTCATTTAAATCCTGAGTTGGTTGAATATTTACTCTATTTATAGTTGTTTGAACAGGAGGGAAGTTACTAGAGTCTAACTTTAGTGTTCTGTTTATATCGATAATTTGTCCACGGACGTCGTCTATATCGTTATGGTTTTTATTTTCTTTATTTTTATATTCTTTGTCTTTATGGTTTTTGTCTTTATTATGGTGGTCAACACTGTCGTGTTTTTTCTCCTTATTGTCTCTTCCTAAAAATAATGTTCTTCTATCTTTTTCAATGTTTTTCAATATTTTATCTATTTCCTTTTCTTCTTGTTTTTCAACTTTATTTTTTCTACCTTTATCCTCATTATACTTTCTAATATGATTAATTTGTATTGCGCCAGGATTATTCTTAAAGGCAACATCTTTAAAGCAAGTTATGTCTTTTTTAGCAATAAAATTTTTGCCTTGATAGTTATGTGAGAAAAACCATGTAGCTGTAATAAATTTACCAATTTTAAATGAGGCAGGGTATATTCCTTTCCAATTAGTATCTGATAATAATTTTAAATCAATAACATCTTCACAAACTTCAATTGATGCTCCCATAAAAGCACATTTTTCAAATAATATAACACATCCATCTTTTGGTGGAGTTTTATTGGAAGTTGTTGAGGTAGTACTAGCAGAACTCGAAGTTGAAGATGATAAATCTGAAGATGTTGATCCAAATGAATCTTTAGGAGCGTTACTACGATTTTTAAAATTTCTTCTTGTTATTCGAGCGTTTACTAGATTGAGTAATAATATTGTAGCTGAAATATAAAGTATGAATGTATTAAGCTTCATTTTATTAATTTTATCTTTATATAAAAATTTTCGTATTAATATTAATAATAATTATTTTAATGTCCTTATAATAGAAAATAAATAAAATGTCAGACTTATTTAGCAACTTTTTATTAGTTAGAAATTATAAAAGTTTATAATATAAGTTAGATATTGATAATATATATATATATATATTTATATATATAGTATCATCGTTTTATTGTAAGCTATAAGAAAATTAAAAATTTAACTAAAATAAAAGAAGACAATTGAATATTTAAATTTAATATTATATATACATTTATAACGCTGTATTATTTTGTTTTTTTATAATTTATTTATTTATTTTATATAAGTTCAAACCAGCCTTCGATCTTTCATAATCTACACACCAGTTATTTTATTAAAGTAGATGTATTAATTAATACCTTCCTTGGTTATATTGATTATTTAAATCTTTATTTTGGTTAGAAAGGTACACTTTGTTACTATTTTTATCTTTTTCTTTATTAAAACTTGAGGTTACAACCATCATTGCCTTTGAAAATAATGGATTCCCTTGAAATTTAGGCTTTTCTTTTTCTGGCTTTAAACTATTACTATTAATTAAGTTATTTGTTGACTTATCATTTGAGTCCTTGGTCTTGTTTAACTTATTGTCTGTATTTGTTGTATTAGTAGTATTGGTATTGTTAGAATTACTAAAAGTATTAAAATTGACACTCTGTACAGACTTAGAAGAATCTTTACGTTCAAAATTGTCTCTATATGTCTCTTCATATTGAATGGATTTTCTTGATTCTTTCCTTTCTATTTTAATGTCCTTAATTTCTCGTATATCTCTGTCATCTTTATAATCTCTGCTATCTCTGCTATCTTTTTTATCACTTCCTTCATCATAATACTTTGTTGACTTATACTCTTTCCTTTCAAACTTGGTATCATAATTCTTTTCTAACTTTTCATATTTATAGTCTTTAGTCTCATTAACTATTGTTAAGTTACCTGTTTTGTTCTTCTTAATATTGTATTCAAGATCAATACTAGATGGTGATCTGTTTCTTTTAAATTTCTTCGAAGAACTAGGTATAAATTGTTTAATTAAGTCACTTGAACTATTAGAGTTTTTAGAGCAGTTACTTTCACTCCTACTTGGGCTTGATTTTATTTTAATAGTAGCGTCAGAATCTTCATCGATTTCTTTTTCCTTTTGGTAATGCCTATTTTTTTTGTGCTTTCTTGATTTGTCTTTAGACTTTTCTTTATGTTTCTTTTTACTTCTTTTTCTATCATTATCTGAATCTTCATTTTTAGTAACCTTACTCGAGTTGTAATAAGAAATAGGATTGTTTTGGGAGATGTTTACTTGTAAGTTAGAGATGTTAGTAACTAATATTGGATTTTGGGAGTGTTGAATTTTATGGGTTTTTTGTATTTCATTGTAGATAATATTGTTGATATTATCACTAAAACTGTTTAAGTTGTTGATTTTCTTATTAAACTCTTCATTGTTATTGTTTATATTTAGGCTTTTACTAAATTCATTATAGTTGCTTAAATCTTTCAATTCTTTTAAGTCTTTCAAGTCTTTTTTTGAAGTCTCGTTATTCGTCTTTAATGTTTTATTTCGGTTGTTATTATTATTAGTTTCCACATCCATTTTATCACTTTTTTCAATAGACTTGCTTTTGCTTGATTTTGTCTCAATATTCTCCTCTCTATAATCCCTCTCACTATCTCTATTCTCAGGAATTGGAGACACACTTAAACAATTAATATCATTTTTGTTTGGTTTTTTTATCTTATTGAATAAGTATACTTTTTCTTTAAAGTTTAGCTTTTTCATCATTAGCTTTACAATATAAATTCCCAAATCAATTGAAATCTCTTGACCGTCTTTAGAATCTAAATAAGTTAGTAAAGGTTTAAAAAGTATATATTACTTATTAATAATTTATAGTCATCTAAAGGATTTTCAAGATCTTTCAGTTTACAAGATAAAACTTGTGTTTTCCAAAGCCACTCAGTTCTTATTAGGATAACATCTTTACCTTCGAAAGAGCCTTGAATAATTAACTTAGCAAAACCATAAAAAGTATCTGTAAAAGGATCAAAAAAGATAAGGATGACATCATCGCAACTTTTACATGCCTCTTGAAGCTTAATGCTTGTAGAATACGAAAGGGTCCATGTGTTATTTTTAATTGATTGCTAAAGATATATTAAAAATAATAATTACCTTTATTTTATCTACTGATGAGGACCGAATAAAAAAGTATCTAACTTTTCTCTCTACTACTTTCAGAATATTGTTTTTAATGATGTTGTAGTTTGGAATGTTATTGTTGCGTTGTTGATCATTTCCGAATTCTTTATTATTATTCTTAAATTTATTGTTTTTTCTGAGTTTACGTTTGATCTGATGAATCTCATCTTTGTTCATCTTTTCGAAGTCTTCGTAAATCATTTCGATTGGTTTATCATATAGATATTCTATAAACCATATAGGGATCTCTTCTGGGACATCTGCTTCAGGTAAAACGATATGGTTGTAGCTACATAGTGAGCCATCCCTGCAAAATCCATATTGGTAGTAAGGACAATTTTCATCTATTTTCTTTGTAGGAAATGCATAAGGCTGAAAACCCCAAGTTTCTCCTCCATCTTGATGTAAATACTCGCATTTATCTTCTTTATTACAAAGACCACGCATAAAAAACTTGCAAAATATTTGTTTCTTTTTGGAACTGGAAGGAGCCTCTGACATATATTTAATTTAAATATTAATATTTATTTAAATATGTTTATTATATTCAAATTTAATATTATTTACATTGTAGTAATTTTATTTTGAGAGTTTATAATTAACTATTACTAATTTATTCTATTATTGATCGATAGAATAACTTGAAGTTATTAGTTTCGGCTTCATATTCGACAATAATTATAAATAATACATACAAAATATAAAGTAATAATGTAATTATATTTTAATTAATTATAATTAATTTTATAACTGATAAAATTATTGTATCTTAATAATTAATTACATAATAAAAATAAAAAACAGACCAATTAATCGAATCATAAACAATATAAGCTACGTTGCTATTTTAATAACATTTTATTTATTTCAATCAATCATGATGTTATATTCTTTTATAATTTCATTTCCTTAATTAATTTTAATTTTTAATTATATTATTAATGTTAAAACAAGATGAAAGATTAATTCCATTAACTTTTGAAGAAATATTAGCCAATTGTGGTAAAATCGATAAAGACACATATGATGTTGTTTATGGAAAAGGTTTTAAAATTTATAATAAAAAATTTGGAGGTCCTCTTATTTGTGGAAATGACATAAATGAAAAAAATCAAAATGATGTAGTAATTGATTATAGAAGAAATTTTGAAGATGAAGGAAAAGAAATATGGTATATAATTAATACTGGAAAGACTAGTAATGATAAAATAGAATTTAAATTATTAAACAAAAAAAGTGGAGGACCCTTATTTCCTAATGAAAATGCTTATAATTCAGGTGATCAAAAATTGTGGGTTGATAAAGATATAAAATATGAAAAATTAGGAAAAGAAAGATGGTTTTTGTTAGGAATAGACTATATTCAAGAGTTTAAAATTATAAATAAGAAATATGATTGTCCAATAATGGCTGGTGAATTAAAAGATAAAGATGGGAGATATCGTGGTTGGATGGAAGGAAGATTTAATTTTGAAGATAATGGAAAAGAAAGATGGTATATTCACTTTGCTTGAATACTTTAATTATATTATATTTGCAATATTTGAATATAAATCAATACAAATCAATATAAATCAATATAAATCAATATAAAAGCATATAAGCTTATTTAAGACAAAAAATATAACTTATTTTACTATCAATATATACTAAATAGTATTTAATATTTATTAATTAAACTAATAATTAATATAAAATAAATAAAAAAACTAAAATGATAACGTCTGATAAGAATCAAAACAATTCTAATATCAATAATAACAATAATAACAATAATAACAATAACCACAATACAAATAATAACCATAATACAAACAATAATAGTAATGATAATAAGCAAAAAGAAATACAAGTTTCTTTAATGCTAGATGAAAATAATACGACTGTAATAAATATTGATTTAAATGATGACATTTCAAATTTATGCAAAAATATATGTGTAGAATATAACTTAAATAACGATGTTGAGAAAAAAATATTTGAATATATAGTAAAGCATGTAAATGATTATAAAGAAAAAGTTAAAATGAATAAGACTAATAAAGCAAATAAATATAATAAAGAAAATGAAGATCATAAAGATAACAAAGAAAATGAGGAAATTAAAGAAAATAAAAATAATAATAATATAAATAACCCAAAAAGTCCTTTTCGCTTTCAAACAAGCCAATATCATTCTAACAACATTAATACAAACAACAATCATTCAAATAAATATTTAAAAGCTATTGAAAATCAAAAGAAAAAAGAAGTATATTTAGAGTCACTAAGATTGCGAGAGGAAGAAAAAATGTTTCAAAAATATTCTTTTTCACCAAGATTAAGATCTAAATCAACAAAAAAGCACAAAAACAACAATAACGTTAATAACACAAAGTCAGGTAACTCAAATACATTTGGAACTCCAGAAGCCATTAAAGACAAACATAAAAGTGTTGTTTCTCCAAAAATGAATGATAATGATAATGATAACTACTATGACAATGAGAATGATATTAATGAAGTTAACTTAGAAAATAACCAGCAAAAAACTAAATTGTTACTAGGAGATAATAAGTTATTTACTTTTAAAGAGTTACCTATTGACCAAGCAAAGTCAGTTAAATCCGTTAGATCAGTTAGATCTGATAAAACTCCTGTTAGACCTAATCATACAATTGTTCAACCTACTAAAGTTAAGATCGACAATGAAGAAATAATAAAAGTTGGAGATAAATATATAATTTCAAATTTATTAGATTATGAAGGCGTATTACCTGCTAAAAAATTAGACCCAAAAAGGGAATTAACTCAAATCGAGAAGAATTTTATCGAGAAGCAGTATAGAAAAGCTATTGACTCTTGGACTAAAAAGGAAGAATATAAATTAAAAGTAACTAAGGAAGAATGTCCTTTTATACCAGAAATAGATAAAAATAGTAAAAAGATGATGAACTCAAGGGAAGAAAATTTAGAAGAAATATTAAATAGACTTACAAGTGGAAGACCTCATAAATCTAAGTCAAAATCTAAATCTAAAGAAAAAGACAAAGAAAAAAAAGTTCACAATAAACTAAATAATACTACAAATATTCCAAGAAATACTACAAAAAATATAACGCAAAATATCACAAGTATTAAAAACAATATAAAAAAACCAACTTCTAATACAACTCACATAAATAAAAACAATAAAGAACTAAAAATTAAATTGGTTAAAAAACTTGAAGATACAAAAGAATATAAAAGGCTAATTAACCTTAAACAAGAAGAAGAAAAAGAATTAAATGAAAAGAAATACAAAGTTCTTAACTTATACGCGAATCAAGTTAGTGATAAAATAAATAATATTAAGACAAAAAATTTAAGAAGTATTTATGAAATAATCTATAACAACTGTTTTAAAATTACTGATATTGAACATATTGAGAAGTTTGGGATTTCTACACATATTAAAGAAAAATTAATACTTCCAACGTGTTATATTATCAAAGAAAGAGATCTAGAGTTTACATTTCATAACTTTTGTATTATATCTAATGAAATTTTGAGATTCTTACTTTAATTTAATTAGTTATAAATGTAGATAGATAAATTATAAGAATTAATATAAAATTATATCATAAATTATAATATTTCATACTATATAAAAATATTTATATTATGTTTCTTTTTTATTAGTATTTCTTATTTTTAATTAAAGTAAGTTCATTATCTACAAAGTTTTTAACAAATTTAGTATCAAACATATCCTTATAATAAATATCAATAATATTATAACCAAGTATTCTTAAAACTCGTCTTGTTAATACATGTTTAGCCTTGAAATTACTAGTAAATGACACATAATGATGGGGTCCGTTTACTTCTACAACAATATTTGGTTTGATAAAGTAATCAACAACAGCAAATTCTGTTTTTTTCTCAAGTTCATATTCTATATTCATTTCTTTTAATATTTCTCCAAAGTTCTTTTGAAGCTTACTAACATTAGTTATATTTTCATAGTTCATATTAACAAATGGTTTAAACTCTTCTAGAAAATTATTTAAACTAGGGTCACTAAGCTCAATTCCAGGAAAATTTTCTAACTTTAAATAGTAAAGTGATTTATATAATCTTATTTTATTCATAATATCTTTAGAGAAGTTTATTTCCCCTTTTAATGATTCTTGTCTGATACAATTACAACATACTTTTATTAGATTATTGATATTGTCTAAATAGCTTTTATGGATTTTCTTAAATCTTCTATATAAATTACAAATATTAAGTGTTGTTGTCCATAATAATTTATATTTTGTCTGTGAGGCAGTGCTATCTTTTAAGTAGGTTAATTCTTTGTTTGGATTACAAAATTGTTCTAATAAAAAAGTAAACATATCGTGATTTATCATATTAATCTCGGATAAACTGTTGTAAAATTTAAATAGATTCGTCTGTAAGCCTAATAAGCTGGGATCTTCGTAGTGTTTTGTTATCTTTTCGTTGAAATCATTTACGTCATTTATATTTGATATAGTAAAATTATCTAAAAAGTATTTTTGATATATAGTATAAATATGTGGATTTCCTCTATTAATTAAAGCTAATGTATTAAATGAGATTAATCCATCGTTAATTGTAAAATAGTTATAGTTAAGCTCCATATATTCTTCTATTTGTGATATTAATCCTTCATCGTAGTTACTTATTTTATTATTGTCAGCTATTAATTTTGAACCAATAGCTGAAAATAAATTAGTAAATTCTTTAAGATTAGAACTTTTTGAGTTTATAAGATGTCTTAGAGTTTCTTCTTGTGCAAAGCTTACCTTTTTTCCGAATTGTTTTATGAATGTTTTAAAGAATAATTTTGGTTTAATAATTTTCATTATTTTCATTATTCTATATGTACTATTTTGTTATTATTTAATATTAAGTAAATTAAGTATATTAAGTAAATTATATTAATGTAAATTATTAATATATGTGCAATATTAATACTTATAAATTGAATTTCTTATACGCTTAATAAATATATAAAAATTTAATGATGCTACTACTCCTATTACTCTAAAGCAAGTTTATTATCTAGAGAAGATAAAGCTATAGCAAACGCTTGCATAGGGGATAACGGATATTGGAAATCTAATGCAAATACATCATCACTTACACGTCCAAATTGTAAGTTAATATTATTTGCTAAAAGATTTTATTACTTTATAATTACCATTATTTTCATTTATTAACTGGAAATTTTTAACAGAACCTTTCTCTACTCTATTATCAAAATTTAAAACAAATGCTTGATGTTCTTAAAAATTTTTAATAACTATATTATACTTTCATTCCATCTTGGAGGTTTGTTAACCATTTTAACAATTTTACCTTGATTCTTACCAGATTTAAATTTGGTATTTAATATATGCTTGACCTATTTTATAATTAAGTAAATGATAAATAATTTATATCATATTATCATATAAGATCATACATCTTTTTCATCTTTAAAATTTTCAAAGTCCATTGTTTGCGGATTAATCTCTGGTAGATACACATTCATTTTTCTTGGACCATTTAAACCAAATAGATTTACTTTCTAAAAATTAATAATATAACTTAATATGTACTTACATAAGTAATACATCCTCTACTTATTCTAACATTATTATCACCTGTTGCTTTTGTTATTTTTTTACCGTTATCCCATATGTCAAATATAGTTCCGATAACATTTGATTTAACTTTCCCAACAAAATTTTTAGGATCTTCAAAATTATCGGCACCAATTGTTATTTGGTAATTCGGTGATAATGTGTTAGGTTTTTTCTTTGCAGCCATTAAGAATCTTTCATTTTTATCAAAATAACAAACGTAAGTTAGTCCCCATTTTGTGTCCTTTTTTCTTAAAACATTACACATCATAAAAGTTCCTTTGATTAATGGTTTAGTAATCATATTATGCATTTCATCAAATGATAGAGTAAGAGTAGGTTTAACACTAAACTTTTCAAATAATTTATATCTTGGGTCGTTTTTATCAATTAGAATGACTTGTTGAACACTTTTAGTTGATTTAGGGATTACTTTCTTAGGGCTTTCTTTTTTGTTTATAAAGTAAAATTAAATTGATTAGATTATATTAAAGTATTATATTATTAATGAATAAATATACTTACTTTCATCTTTTGTTTCAATATCAATATTTATCTTATCGTTATTATTTACTTTTATTTTGTTTTCCTTTTCTGGTTCTTTTTCCTTTTTAATAATTTTTTCTTCTATATCTATTTTAACATCTGTTTTTGGAACCCCATCTGAAATTTTTGCATTTATTTTATATAATGTATTTTCTTCAATCGGCTTTGATGCTACTATTTTCTTATTACTAACTTTCTTATTTGCAGCTTTATCTTTTTCATCTTTCTCATCTTGTTTATTATCATTTTTATTTTTAAATTCAATAGATTTTTTGTTATCTTTAGTTTCTTTTTCTTTATCATTGAATATATCTTTATTAACTAATTTTATATAAAAAAGAATTTTTTTACTTATTCCTACTGGATTAATCTGCTTACTTTTTGAACTAGTAGTATTAGTTTCTTTTTGAAATTCAAATTTTTTATCATGTTTATCTGCTTCGTGTTTATCTGCTTGATGTTTATCTTTATCATGCTTATCATGCTTATCATTCTTATCATGTTTATCTTTATCATGTTTATGTTTATCTTTATCATGCTGATCATGTGTATCATTATCATGTTTATCAGGCTTATCTTTGTGTAAATCTGTTTCAGCCTTTTCTGTCTTTAAATTTTTTTCTTTTATCATATCATCTACTTCTTTAATATCATCAAATACTTCTGTATTGTGATTATAATTTTTTTCTTAATATTTAATTTAAGGATTATGAAACAAAATACTTTGATTATTATCATTATTTTTATCTGTAATATCATCAGAATTATTAAATATGTTAATATCGTCATCTTCGTCGTTTTTGATGTCTTTTACTTCGTCTATTTCATCATTCATTTTTACTTATTAAAAATAAAATAAAAATTTAATTTTAATAATGTGAATGATAAATAATCAATATGCAATAGAATAAAATAAATTATATAGTTATTTATAACTTAATTATAAAAGTAAAATAAGTTCATAGTAATAATGAAACTGTTTAAATAAAAATTATATATTGTCATTTTAACTAAAAAAATAATTCTAGACATTTTAATTTATCCATCATTTTCATCACCTTCTCCACCTTCACCGCCTTCTCCTCCTTCTTCTCCTCCTTCACCTTCTCCTCCTTCACCGCCTTCTTCTCCTTCTTTTCCTTCTCCTTCGCCTTCACCTTCGCCTTTTTCTTCACCTTCTCCTTCGCCTTCTCCTTCTTTTTCCTCACCTTCTCCTTCCTTTTGTTCACCTTCTCCTTCCATGCCGCCTTCAATTCCATTTTTCTCATCTTCATGTTGACCATCCTCATGAATTCCATTATCTTTAACTCTTGGCTCTCTTTTTTCTGCTGATGAAAAGAATTTATTCATCTTTTCCTCTAGAATGAAAATATTAATATAATAAATTACTTATAATTTTAGTTGACCCAGGAACACTCATAACTATTTTAGTCTTATTTAAGTTCTTCTGTAATTCAACAAATGTTTTTTGCTCCTTCTTTAGTTCATTCTTTTTATTTTTAAACATTTGCTTTAAATTATTTAATTCAATATTTCTGTTTTTTTCAAAGTTTCCAAAAACTGAAGTACGTTTTAGTTTATTGGCATACACTTCATTTTGCTGAATTTTCTTTATTCTTGAAATTTCCTTTTCTCTATGGAATAATCTTTTTTGTTCCCATTCTATTGTTTCTTTTTTCATTTGTTCAGCGATTTTAACTTGTAATTCATGAGCTTTATTGAAACTAAATATAATTATTAAATATTTTATGTAAATGAAATGATATATTAGAATTGTTAAAATTTTCATTTGCTTATTTGTATATTAGTAATTACTCTTCAATTTTAAGAAGACCGTTTAACATTTTTTGATCATTAAGGATAATAGATGAATTTGTCTTTTCAGGATAGAGCCCATCCCAATATTCGAGATCTTCTGCTAATTTTCTTTCGTGTTTTTCTTTCATTTCCTTTTCGATATTTTCCCATTTTATAATAAGTCTGCTGTGTTTTTTGTCATATTTTGCATTGAATTCGTTAATCTCACGATCCTCTTCTTCTTGAAATATCTCTTCCTATGATTATATTAGTATTATTTTTTTTTTAATAATGATATAATTTCTACATAATATATTTTTATTAATACATACATCTTCCTTTTGATTAGTAGTTAGCTCGATCATTTGTTTTTCCTTCTCAATTCGTTTAAATTGACATAATCTTTGTCTTGCAGTTTCAGCTTCTATGTATTTTCCTCCTTTAACACATTGATCTTGATGCTCTTTCAAAATAGTACTAAATTTATTATATTAATAAAATACATTATTTCTCTAATCTTATCTATATCCATTTGGAGGTAAACTTTATCATGTTCACCTAATGGTTTAGAATCATTTTCTTTTTCCTTTATTTTTTTCATTTATGTTTAGTGTGATAAAGATTATAATTATTAATAATTAAATAAAAATATATTGTTGTTAAATTATATTGTTAAAATTCATAAAACTTTATTGTGATTTATTATTATGAAAAATGATTTAAATAGGTATTAAAATATTTACTTGAAAGTTACTATAGATATAGATAAAATAATTATAATGATTACTTAATATATTATTTCATTTTTAAAGTAAGAATATATAATAATGTAATGTATAATAAAGAATTAACAAGTAATTATTAAATCTCTAATTTAGTTAATTTATTATTTTTCAAACTTAAATTTTAAATTATAATTTCCTTGCGCGATAAAATGTCAATGAATTATTTTCCAAGTGTTACCCCA
>Ga0100379_10003969_pt1 | contig 13251 bp, 15 predicted proteins | sample CryGeymeta201503_FD_80418 | JGI IMG/M metagenome (GOLD analysis project Ga0100379, IMG submission 80418) | Groundwater microbial communities from Crystal Geyser aquifers in Utah, USA - Crystal Geyser metaG 2015-03 | ecosystem: Environmental > Aquatic > Deep subsurface > Groundwater | place...
GGAGGCCGATGATAATTAATACGATTTTCAAACAAATAGTATCACCCAATCCTTCTAAGTAGCTTTTCTCCCTGGTCGACGGTTCTGTCCAAAAGGCCAAGCACAATGCTATCGTATTCGTTTCTTTTTCTTCTTTCTCCCTAGGTGAAATTGTCAAATTTGACTCTAGCTTGTTCAATCATGCCCATCAATGAGCTGGTTGACTGACCTCTCAGTTTTTTTGCTTACTTGAGCTCTAGGGTAAAGTTTACCGTCTTAGATTTGAGATCATTAGAGGTAGATGAAAGAGTTTTATTAAGAGCAGCTTGATCCTTTTTTATGTTAGTTTTAAAGGCAGCAATCTATTCTTCCATTTCGGCTTCAGCATTCTCCTTTAATTGTCTCCAACTTTTTTTGTATGCAGCCATTTCTCTTTCAAGAGAAGCGAAGTTCTTTTCGAAAGACAGCTTTAGGTTGTTCAACTAATTCATGGCTCTAGCCCTCACAACTTCTAATTCTTGCTCCGTCTACTCAACATACTTTTTGAGCTACTCGTTTGATTCTAATCTCTGAGTAAAGAGCAATGTACTTTAAGGAGTTCTTGGTTGGTGGCAAACGTCTACCTAAGCTTGGCAAGGTGATCCTCAAGCTGTTCGATGGATGAGGGTTCTACCGGTTCTTGCGACTTAAAGAGATTGAGTGGCGGGGCCTTGTAGAAGTCTAAATGTCAGGGGAGGTACCTGAAGAGGCGGTATCGTTTTCTTCAAGATAAGGCTTTTTTTCTTCTGTGGAATACATATTCTAAAATTATGCTAAATCATTCTTTTCCCTTCATGCTCATAAATAGCACCTTACTGCCACATCTGTCAGTGATGTTTTGGACTGTCTACAAATAACGGATCTGCATGGCGGATTGTCCATTCAGAATCTCTGAGGTTTCCTTTAACATTTTAGCTGTCTCCACATTCGCTTTGGCTTCGATAATGGTGGCTTCTGATAATCTACGCTGAATGGCGGCGGATTGCATGTTTTTTTGGGTCTCAGCCTGCAAAATCAAATCTGAATATTAGTAATTCTACCTTTGATAAAAATGTTTTCGATGTATAACCCCCAAGGATAGATTTTTTCCTTGACGTATACCTCCAGCTCATTTGCTACCCTGTTACGATGCTCAAGCAATTCCTGGAAAGTGTTCTAGCCCACAACTGATCTTAAAGCTGCATACGACATTTCTTTGATAAACTATCTTATTCTTTGCGTGTCATTTCTGAGTTTATAGACTAACTTGTAGGGCTGAATGGCTCGGTAGTAAACAATAGTTTGGATGCTCATGCTGACGTTGTCCTTAGTGATGACTTGCTGGGGAGCCAAGTCAAATACATTAGTTTTCATGTCCACTAAAATAACATTTTCGCTCCATGGGTTGATTATATGGAAACCAGGCTTTAGGATTTTTAAATATCTTCCGAAAGACTGGTGAACTCCTAGCTGAGCTGTCGGAATTTGATAGGTGGGCGAAGTGCAACAGCAGCATATGCAAGGACACCACATTTTGAGGCAACCAGTGAAGTTACCACAACACATCAGGCAGGATTCGTAGCAGGTGCTTTCATATTACTGCACTTTCTGGTTTTGGAAGTCATCATCATCTAGATCATCAATCAATTAATGCTGCTTCATGATATTAATATAAGGATGATTATTGTAGCCATGAAAAAGATAAGGTATCAGGCATAGATCGCAAGGTGTCGAGTGAAAAATCGGGCTTTGGCTTAGTCGTCTCCTATTTTTCCTTCTTTTAACAACTTCGATGTAAATTCCAAACGAGGAACATCTATTAACTTTTCCTTATCCTTAACTTCCTTTAAAGGTTGCTCCTCTTTTCTGCCTTCAAGTTATGCAGGAACTTAAGATTACTTGTTTTTGGCTTCCTCTCTTCTCTATATTGACATAATTTATGTCAAGTTGAAAGCTTTATTTTCCTGAAGTTTGTCTGTCAGAACCACAACTTATTCCTCCTCGATAACAGGATCCCCTGATGATTAACTTCCTTCGGTCTGGGAAGAATGGGCAAGAGTGGGAGAGTTTGTCGGTGAATTTGGACTGTTTCTAATTTATGGAAGTGGCTCTCTTTCATTTTTTTGAGCATTTTGGTATCTATCAGGCAGATGAAGTACAGGAATAGCTACGTTGTTTCTTCCAATAGATAAATTGAAGCCAGTTCCGCCCTATGATCCGTTGCTTTGGCCGCTGTTTCCCTGAATAAATTCATATCTTACATTATACTGGTAAAAATTACACTATTCTTCAAGAGAAAATGAAGCCGTACTCTGGAAGCTAGCTATCTTGGTTTCGTATTTTCTGCAAATTCTCTTCATATCCTTTCCCATAGCCTGAGAAGCAGCAACCAACTATTTCTCTTGCTTGCGAGTCAGTTGGGCAATCAAGCTTACATCGAAAGCTGACTGTTCATTCTTATTGTAATTTTTAGTATTGGCATAATTAGCTTGCTTCAAAGTTGTAAAATATGTTTAGTATATTTCAGGTTCTTTCTGAGTGAATTATCTGAGAATTTATTATGAAACTCTTGAGAGAAGTTCCTTGATGATCTGATAAATTTTATTCTTGACAATACCTCCTGAGTTAGCTCCTTTGTATGCATCGAGCAAAGCCTTGAAGGAAGAGCCGTTGATGGGCACTGCGATAGCCTTTACTTGTTGACTGTTGATCAGCCCCTCCAAGAAAGAGAAGTAATGAATCTTAGTGATACTTTTCTGCATAGATGATAATTTACAAACTGGCTGATCTCTGTGGCGAGGCTCAATAATTTACTGATATTTTTCACAAACACGTCAATCTAGAATGTAACAGTTGGTTCGTTTTATTATTTTTGGTAATACCTGTTATCTTCATTATCACTATTGATCCTGCTGAAGAGGGCCTCAAGGTATCGGCTTACGTTGAACAACTTATCCTAGTCAAGAGCTATCAATTCATTGTAGAAACGCTCCATCATTTTACCTGTCACCAAGATGTTTGATATTCTTTTGAAGTCTTAAAAATACTAAAAGTAAGACTGCTTGGTGGCTGATAAAATTTCATCAAGAAAGACAAGCGCACCGTCAAAGAAAAATTCATCTTTAATGTTACTGAATATCTATTCGATAGCCTTTTCAAGGATTGCTTTTTTGAGAGATTCGTACTTGTATTACTTATTTTTGTCCTCGCTTGTGAGAAGTTGGGCAATGAGAGTACTAATAGATGAGTATTGGATGTTCTTAAGCAAGAGCTCAAGTATTTCAGGGTGTGATTCGAAGTATGCTAATACTGGTATTGGTTCATGCCTGATGAAGAATGAATACATTTTTTGCAAATACCCCAAACAGGTTTCATTCTTCTATTTGTTTTTCAGAATTTCAAAACTAAGAGCTACCATTTATTCTCGGCTGATCTACACATCTCTTTGTTCTTCAGGAGGAATAGAAACATCCTCATCGTCGTCAAATTTGAACAATCTTTCAGCTTAACTTGTGATTCCTCCCTCATTGATTTCTTCCTTGATTTCGCCCTCTTCAGGTTACTACTTGGGAGGAGGCTCGAAGAACATTTATGCAATTTAATGATCTTAATTTCCAAGAACTTAGTTGGCAGTAAAGGAAGCTTTCTTCATGTCTTCGTTCTAAAGCTCTTCATAACTGATATTAAAGGCTAGCTGGAGCATTCTCACTGAGAAAGCTTTGTGGGTTCTGCAATAGTTGACAAATCTTGTCAATTGTGAGCGGATGGAGGAGGAAATGTTGGGTGTGCTAAGAAATTCCTCGGCCGACACAGTATGATTACGGAGTAGTTTTTAAATAGGTTTTAGATTCTTCATGACCTGAGTGACAAGAGATGTTACTTGTGGTATATCGGTTTGTTTTGAATAGTCTCAAAAAATTTTATAACTAACAACATCTATTTATCAATGAGGCAAGTACAATAAAAATGATTAGCCCTCTGAAGATAACCTACTCCTAATCGATGCGTCTATCGTTTTTAGCTTGCTCAAACGCTCAGACATGCTTTCTTTGGGGGTTTTACAGTGACGAGTCTAGGACCAGTCTCGACTCCCGCCAACTGACATCCAGGTGGCCATCTCCAGTTATTATTGACGTTCTTCTGAAACAAAAGCTTGAGTCTTGAAATGTTTGTAAATTGGTGATTCTGGGGCAACAACACCTAATTTTTTCATTTAAAATTGTTTGGAGTCTTTTGGTGTGAACTCGAGTTTTGACAGAACTGTCATCACCTGATCATAGTCATAGTTTGTGATTACTTCCTTAACAGGGTAGATTGCTTCCTCCGCCTCAAATTTATTTTGAGGATTAATAATTCTTTTATCAAACAAACTGGCTATATCTTAGACAAGCTAGCATATGATGTTCTGCTGAGATTCAGGAAGATGGATGTATTTTTTAAGAGATGAAGTGAAGAAAAGATTTAAGATGTGGTTGTAGATTGAAGAGTACTTTGTCGGATCGTGACGAGGATAAAGCTCATCCATAAGAGATTGGTCAAGCAGAAAGGAGTAGAAGAATAACTTCTTGACTGATGAAAAAGCTACATCTGTATGGTTGTGATGTTGCTCCTCCACAAGGTCCTTTAGTTGGGATAACAGTTTCATGAGCTAGATTGGTAGTTCATTGATAAAATCAATAATGTCTTCCTTGAAAAATGTCTTACAAGCTTTGAAGAATTCATATGCTTCGTTGTTTCCACTTCTCATTGATATTTTTACAATCATCTGATGAAATTTCCTGAGAATAGGTGTATAATATAAGGCAAAATGATTTCTCAAAAAGCGAAAGAGAGGATGCTTTCCTTCCTCGAATAACTAATCAGGGTCTTTGAAGCTGCTGATGTAGTATCTGTATAGGTTTATCAGCATTTCTTCTCCACTGAACTTTACTCCTTCATACACTCTGGAGCCTTATTTCCAATTCAAGTAGATCCTCAAAAGTGATAGGTGCACATTATCTGGTCCTTCAGCCAAAACAGCAACTACTTTGTTGAGCTGGGATGAAAAAATAACCTAATTGACATTGGCATAGCTAACATCGTATTTCATACGACTTTCTAAGCCTACATATTTTCCTCTGTATTTCAGAAAAAGTTCTCTTGAAATATGCTCCTTTACCAGGATATGATCGACTGTTTCCAGTATGTTTTCCACATATCTCTTAGTTTTTTATTGACTGCGGCCTTTCTCCAAAGATGTCTTTAGCTGTTTGAAGAATGCTTATGAATTTGCAAGAACTTTTACGAGCTCAAGAGTTGTTTGTCCATCTCTTTCAGAAGTATTACTCTGATCCATACTCATTTGAGATGATGACATCCATCCATAGAACGAAGAGCTGTTAGGTTGAAACTGTTAGCCATTGCGAGAGAAACTATAAAGATTGTTTATTAGATGATCGATTATCAAAATACTGAGAAGTTCAGCTTCACCATGAGGACGGACTTTGGCTTGAGAGTTTACTGCTACAAGGAAGGCAATAATCTGGTCAGCAAAAGATTTACCATCTTGAGCATAACCTTGAATAAAGAGATCCATAAGCGTTGCAAGACCTTAATTGGATAGATAATACCTCCTAAGTCAATGCTGTTTCGAAACACAGTAAAATCGCAGAGTTCTTCCCACACTTGGGTGATTCTATTGTCCATTTTAAAATGAAAACGATAGACATATCAAAATTCCTGCTGAACCTCAGCCTCACTCATCTTAAAATCGATTCCGTCATCATTGTCAAGACCCATTTGCTCCTGGAACTTACGCCTCTTCATCTCTTCTTATTGCAAAAATTTTTCATAGTCATCTTCCTAGAGAGGTAACTCTTCAGCAGGAGCACCAGAATCTGTCTGAGATAGAGGTTACTCGCCTTCCAATCTGTTGTGAGCTTCCCAAGCTGAATTGTAGATCTGACTATTCATCAAACCTTTCTCCTCCATTTCACTGATGATATTATCGACCTTTTCGCTATTTGTGAGGGCATCAATAATTTTTTCATGCTCAGTGACGTTTTTATCCATGAAATCGAGACTTTTGGTGACAATCTAGAGTTGATTGACAATTTTTTCAAGCTAGAAGGACATTATCTCAGCAATTTTCTGAATAGAAGCATAAGTACATTGGATTTAAATGATTGACCAGGTTGAGTATGTTTTGGCTTTTCTTTCTCTTGCTGATTTTGAACTGTGTATGCGTTGCTTTCAGAAAGGTCAGCAGAAAGTTTATTACTCTTGAATAGAGGTTGAAGACCAGTTCCATTAGCTTTCTCTTTGAAATTATTTTCATCACCTCTTCCTGAATTGTTGAGCTCTCTGTCGAAATTGCTCATCCAAATCATCACTAACTTATCATCTCCTCCTGTCGCAAAGTAATCTCCCTTTTCGTTGAACTCAACTGTCTTCACGTTGCCCTCATGACCAAAAACAGTCCATCCCAGTCGACCTTGCTTCAACTCCCAGATCTTGATTTTGTTATCATCTGAGACCGAAGCCATGTGATATCCTAAAGGATGGAAGGCAATCCTGTTGACTGGTCTATCATGAGCATTGTAGTGCTGAATTAGTTTGCCAAGACGGGTGTCCCATACTTTTATCGTACCGTCAATAGCTGAGGCAGCAATACAAGTCCCATCAGGGGTAAACTTGCAACTGAGGACCTCTGACTTGTGCTCTGTGAAGGTGGCAGAGATTGTTGCCTTGGTGATATCCCAGAGTTTGACTGAGCGATCATCTGAGCAACTGAGGAGTAATCTTTCATCGAAGGAAATTTGGCATTACCTGACCCAATTTGTGTGTCCAACGAAGCTCTGCTTGAATTTACAGTCTAAATCCCACATTTTGATTGTTTTGTCAGAAGAACAGCTCATCAAAAAATCTTCCTGTCTGGAGAGACTAAGCTTTAAGACGGGGCCAGAGTGAGCTTTCACTGTTTTGCACTTGCCATTGCTATATATCGACTTTTTTACACAGAATTCTTCCAGATTCGGATCTATCGATCATCTGCACATGAAATAACCTTGCTTGAGTCGGCGTTAAAGAGCACATCGTTGACTTGACCCTTATGTCCGACAAATTTGAATGGTCGAATTTGAGGTTTGAAGTTCCAGACTTCAACCAAACCATCAGCGCCACCCGATACTAACTGTTTCCTGTATGGACAAAGAGGTACATTTAACGAGAAAAACCAACACTAGCGACTCCTTTTTCATGTCCTCTGAAGCACCTGACAAGAGAAGGGTCTTCTGCTGTGGCGACGGTTCGAATGAGACCTTTTGCTTATTACATTGACTGTTTGTATTTAAATGATTTATATAGTTCCACAAAGTCATTTGATTTGCTAATATTATATGGAGAACACAGAAGATATTTACGCTAACCTACAATATCACTATGGCTTTGGAAATGGCTTCCTCAGCGAAGCCAAAGCCGACGCCGTCCCAAGGAGTATATTTCATGATATTTAGACCAGAATAGTCCTCTAAAACTCAAATACGGGCTTTACCCAGAGCAACTTTCAGGAACAGCATTCACTCTCAAAAGGGCTGAAAACCAAAGAACCTGGCTCTACAAGTTGAGACCTTCAGTTATTGAAGGACAATATCACAAGGCTAAATATCCCTACAGAATCATCGCCAGCTATATGCAAAAGGAGAACATTTAATCAACGCCCAATCAGCTTAGATGGAATACCATTCCTTCAGTCAAAGAAGGAGAGTCAGTCAACTTCGTTCAGGGTATGGTTTCTCTGTTGGGAGCAGGAGAGCCCTCTCTTAAGCAAGGAATGGCCATTTATGCATACTCAGCGAACAAATCCATGGACAAGACCGCGTTTTATAATGCAGACGGAGACTTCATGATTGTGCCTCATTCAGGAACTCTTTACGTTAGGACACTTACTGGTAGGTTGACTGTCAAGCCAAAGGAATTTCTGATTGTCCCCAGAGGTATCAAATTTTCGATTGATGTCAAGGAAAATGTGAAGGGATGGATAGCTGAAGTGTTTGGTCAGCATTTCACTCTTCCTGAGTTGGGTCCTATTGGAGCTAATGGTCTTGCCAACCCTGAGCACTTTGAGTACCCTACTGCCTGGTTCGAAGACAAGAAAGAGGAGTGGACAATCATCAACAAGTATATTGGTGAGATGTTTGAAGCTAAGTCTGATTTCTCCCCTTATGACGTTGTTGGCTGGAAAGGAAACTACTCAGCTTACAAATATGACATGTCAAAGTACAACACAATCGGCTCAATCTCCTACGATCATCCCGATCCCTGCATTTTCACTGTGATGACTGTCAAGTCAGCTATGGGAGAAGGGTAATAATATGTTTATTCAGCACAGCTACCATGGATTTCGCTATTTTCCCTCCAAGGTGGTTGGTAGCATAGCATACCTTCAAACCTCCTTATTATCATCGCAACTGCATGACTGAGTTTATGGGCAACATCTGTGGAGATTACGATGCCAAAGGAAGAGCTTTTGGTCCCGGATGCTCATCACTTCATTCTTGCATGACACCCCATGGACCTGACACCGAATCATACGAAAAGGCTGTTTTGGGAGATTAAAAACCATACAAGATATCCGAAGATAATCTTTCCTTTATGTTTGAGTCCGGCTGTTTGCTCAAACTGACCTCTTTTGCTTTCGATGGCTTTGCCAGCATTCAAGATGACTATCCCAAATGTTGGGAAGGCCTAAAGACTATCCGTCACTCTGCTGAATGATTGCATGTTAGTTGATAGTGGTTAAATATTAGAATAGGAAGATCATTGGCAGTGCTACTTGATTTAGGGTATTTTTGCATTGAGTTTTTCAAAAGAGACTGTGACTTCCAAAGATATCTATCTTGCTAGCTAGATGTTGGTGTCAGAGTTGAGAAATAAGGTCACCATAAGGTTTTTCGAATGGGCCAGATGGATCAGATTATCTTCGTAGTAATAATTGACTGCCCTGATTTAGGAATACGTTTTGGTCTATGATAAGCTAGATCGTACCTTCTAGAGATTGCTTTGAGCCTGTTTGATGGCACTGATGAGCATCGAGGTCGCCTGCACGAATTTTTAGTTATCTTTTTGTGGTACACTTTGGCAAATCAGTATTCCATCGCTGTCCGATAAGACGATTCCTTTCAGACAGTAGAACTCTTCAACAATTCTTCTCAGGAACTAGGTGCTTTAGCCTCCCATTAAAATATATGATATTAAACTGCATATATCAATTAGAAATTTAAAGTTAATGTCTAAGAACTCAGCTATCGACATCATCCTCAGAGTCCGACCGCACAAAAACGTATACAAAGGATTCAGTACATAATTGGATATTCAGATATCAGCAAATAATAATCCCGAGCCTAATTTTTCATCCCCAAGGAAAGCTAAGAAGGCTACATTAATAACAAATAAGAGAAACGGTCGTTCCTTTTCAACCAGGTTTTCGGGATGGACACAAGACAGGAATAAATATTTGATAAAGTTGCCAAAGATGTTGTAGATTCGGCCCTTGAAGGCTTCAATGGCACCATTTTTGCATATGGTCAGACAGGTTCAGGAAAGACCTTCACGATGACCGGAGGAACCAGCAGCTATTAAGATAGAGGTTTGATTCCCAGGACACTCAGCTATATTTTTAATTAGTGCAAATCGAGAAGTGGCAGTGTCAAGGTCAATATCAGCTACATGCAAATTTATCAGTCAGTTGGTTATGACTTGCTTGCTACCTAAAATCTGACCAAAAAACTTGAAGATTTGCCGAAAGTCTAGCCAAGAGAAGGAGCCAATGGATAACTCCAACTCAATAATCTCCAATCATTCAACTGCCAAACATAGTAGGATGCTCTTAACTTTTTGTTCATCGGTGATACCAACAGAGTGGTCAGTAAGACTCCCAAGAACGACGAATCCACACGATCTCATTGCATCTTCATCATCAATATTGAATCATCCAAGCCTAACAGTGATATCAAGACAGTAGCTACGGTTCACCTGGTGGATTTATCAGGCTCAGAAAGAATCAAACAGACAAATGTAGAAGGCCTGCTGGAGAGGGAAGCTATAAACATCAACTTGGGCCTTCATTATCTTTAGAGAGTCATTGTTCAGCTTAATCAAAAGGCTCGTGGTTAGAATGTTCACATCAGCTATAGAGATTCTTTGATGACCATGGTGCTGAGAGATTCTTTGGGTGGTAACTGTAAGACTCGAATGATAGCTACTATTTCTCCAAAGCAAGAAGATATCATGTAAAGCTTGTCAACGTGTAAATTTGCTATGAGAGTTGCTTTAATCAAGAACGACATGATCAGAAATGAGACTGTTGATCCTGGAGTCATCATAGCCAGACTCAAAAAAGAAAATGCTCAACTGAAGGCTGAACTGGCTCTTATGAAAGGTTAGGACACTAAAGAGGAGCTGGACAAGTATGAAATTGAAGATTGTCAGAAGATGGTCAATGATTATCTTGAGAGTGATGATCCATCAGCTGCCATCATTCTCAACGATCGTCTCAAACTGAATTAATGTTTCTACTTTTTGAAGAATATCATCAAAAAAGGAGGAGGAAGGCCAGCCCTTTAGGAGAAAATGAACAATGAAAGTGCCAAAATGGAGAGATCGTATATGCAAAATTAAAATGATGGCGGAAGAGCAGCAGAGGAAATCAAAAGATTGAAATTGCTCATCCAGCAAAAGGATAACTAGATGGCTTTGCTTGTGAGTTTAATTAAGAAAAAAACTGGAGATAATAACTGTGTTATTCCTGGTCGACCTAATAAAGATGAATAAAATTTACTAAGGTCAGTAGTCAGGGAGAAACCTCTTCACTTTCCTTCTGAATAGCCACTATCTAAACTGGAGTAAACGAAAATGCAGTCTAGAGTTGAATAATCTCAATTTGATGCATCTAAAATCCCTCAGAAACCAAATGTAGAATTAGATAAGTAGGATATTGAAAGAATGCTGATCAAACCTGTTAATTTAACCTCCGAGCAGATGCTTGATGAAGCCCAAGCCTTTTAGCAATTTCGAAGAAGCTACAGAAGACATGAAGCTATGGAGAAAAATATGGGTCTGCTGTAATAAAAAATGGTGAAAGGAAAAGAATTGGGAAAGATCATGGCCGATTTAAGAAGAAAAATTCAGATGGCAAAGGAGAAGCTTGAAAATATCAAAAGAGAGAACACAGTCAATTCACTAGTGGAAGGAAAATAAGTAGCAGACCCATAGCAAGAGAGGCTTTAGAATTAGATCATCTCTCTGAAAGAACAAAGTAAGCCAATCGGCACAGAGTTGAAGAACTTGAAAAACGATGTTGAGAGTATACAAATTCTCCAAAAGAAACATATGTAGCAATTAAAGAAAGATTTTACCAAATGGTACATGCTAAAGCAAAAATAGAGATCAAATATGACCCAATCTATTGACTCCTCTCTGATGACCTCCAACATTAAGGACAAAGAAGTCCTGAATCATCTGCAATCGTTCTTAGCTGCCAGAGATTAAATAAGGAAGCGTTGATCTTTTCTGCATTAGTCTTATAACAATGAGATAAACTTTGATTATAAAATATTAACTTTTAGAATCAAGGTAATTAAACTGTTAGGTAGGATGCACAGCAGAAATCAGTTTGAGGAACAATTCGAAGATTCAGAAGCCAATTTCAGCGAGGCAGGAGCTGGACTAGCTTCAGATAGGGGACAGGGAAGACCAATTCAACTGCTTAAAGTACATCCTTCTGGAAGAATTGAACTTTGTGAGTAAGCACTCTCATTGATTGCATCGTGTGAGTCTTAAGTAGCATTTGCAAGTATTGTTGGTAAAATGAGAACTGGCAAGAGCTGCCTGCTGAACAGAATGTTGGGCCTTTCGGGAAGAGGAGTAATTATTTGATAATTGAAGTTCCGAGTGGATCCGTCGGTGTCAAGCTGCACTCAAGGAATTTGGATTTGGTCATAACCAATCTTCAATGAAGTTGCAAACTGTTTAGTGTTCTTTATGGATACTGAAGGCTCTGAAAGTTTGTAAAAAGACGCGGAAAACGATGCCAAAATATTCACTTTATCTCTATTGATCTCCTCCTACCTTGTCTATAACTCTGTAGGTTGCATTGACTAAAGATCCATCAGCGACCTTTAGATGGTGACTGCTCTGGCTCACAAAGTCAGAACAGATGATAGATTGTCAGAAAGTGAATCCAAAGAGCAGTTGTTTAGATACATGCCCAAGTTCATTTGGTTGCTAAGAGATGTTACTCTGAAGATTGAAGATCAGTACGGCAAAAAAATAACTCCTTCACAGTATCTCTAAAATTGCCTTACAGACCAGAATTCTAGCTAGGCTTCAAGAAGCATAAAAAAATCGCTATTGACTTATTTCAAAGACAGAGAATGTATCACAATGGTGCGACCTGTGGGAGATGAGGCATAATTGCAAAGATTGGATAGTATACCGGATCATGCTCTTCGAAGATAATTCGTTGAGGTTGTCGGAAAACTCAGAGACAAACTTATCAAAGGAAGTAGACCTAAAAATTTTGGAGGCTAGGATGTAACAGGACCTGCTATGGCTGACTTGATTGAAGTTTTTGTGGAGTCCTTCAACTCTGGCACAATACCATCAATTAAGTCAGCCTGGGCGCAGATCGCTGAAGATGAAGGAGCCAAGGCATACAATCTAGCCATCAATCGATACTAGGAGGTTTTCCTTCAAGAATTTTCAGACGACGAACCAAAAAGTGATGACGAGCTTCGCCAAGCTCTCTTTAGGCTGAGGTAAGCAACAACCAAGTAATTTTAAGAAAATGGTGGTGCTAAGCGTTAGCACTAAGACTTTCGCATAAAGCTTCGTAATCTCATCGACGATAAAGAGGCATACATCATCGATGTCAACAGAAATGTGTGTGAGACCCACAATCATCAAATTTTAGTGAACCTTTCTCAAGAGATGAAGGTAAAAATGGCTAGCAACAGTTATAAAGGCAACAAGAAACAATTGCAGTCTGACTTTGACGGTATCATTGAGAGATACAATCAACAAGCAAAGGGTGCTACCAAGGCATAAATCCTGGCATAGTTTGTTCGAACGATGAACACAGCTATATTCTCTATGGAAAGCGATTCTCCTCAGAAAGAAGATAATACAGCCTAGAAGATCAGGATCGAAGAATTGTAGAGATTGAATAAGATTCGGGAGAAAGAAATGGAAAGTTTGAGAAAGCAACTACAGGATTTA
>Ga0100379_10003978_pt1 | contig 13226 bp, 13 predicted proteins | sample CryGeymeta201503_FD_80418 | JGI IMG/M metagenome (GOLD analysis project Ga0100379, IMG submission 80418) | Groundwater microbial communities from Crystal Geyser aquifers in Utah, USA - Crystal Geyser metaG 2015-03 | ecosystem: Environmental > Aquatic > Deep subsurface > Groundwater | place...
GCATACCAGGAATATTTCACCCCAACCATTGGATTATTGATGCTTAAGCGCAGGCTGTCTTTATCCTTCCATTCATAAAACCGACTTAAATCTGGAACTGGAGTAGGGTAAATCCAGAAGCTATCGATAACGGTACACATTCCATTTCCTATTTGTATCCCGAATGCAGTGGAGTCTGAATTCAATCGAACTATGCGCTCACTGCCCTTTTGTCCATCACCCCAAGTAAATTCATAGCCAGAAATGCCCGGGATGACTTTCAGGGTATCAATTGCACCTTCACATCCTTCTATAAAATGATTGGGTATGGAATAGTGAGGATTTGCAGAACCCTTAACAATAAAGCTATCGAAAGCACTAAAATAACAGGGGGTACTCGTGCTTGTTTGGATATTCAGGTAGAATTTTCCGCTATTCATGGAGAGTGAGTCACTTGGTGCCGCTAAATAGGTTGTGTCTTTGCCAAGACTATCGGTCAGCATGAAACTGTAATTAAACCCAGCGTACGTTTTCCTGGGCTGAAGTGTCAATTGTACTTTCGAACAAACGGTGTCAGAGATAGTGACTGAATAATCCACAACGGGTTTATCTCTGACAAAAATACTAAATGAGCGCATGGAGCTTCCACTTAATGGGCAAGCATTATCCGTGGCTTGCGCCGTGAATGTATAAGGGATATTACTCGCATGGGTGCTATCTGATGTCATACATACTTCATAGACCGGATGTTTGCCACCACTCAATTGGGTGAGCGTAGCATTGGGCACATTAGCCAATTGAAAGCTGAGTTCAATAGAATCGGCAGCATCGTCATCGTCTACCTGGATCATTAAACAGGCTTTAGCACCAACGCAAATTTGTTTTGAATAGGGGGGGAGAATTCTAGGAGCCTTGTTGTTTGGGCTACTTAAAATCCGCACATGGTGTTCAATATATTTAGTGCCAACTTGAGTCATAACTCCATTGATCATTCTATGAATTTTGATTTTTATAACACCGATGGCTGGCTGATTAACTTGCGTAGGGCGCATTAGAATGTCGCCAGTTAAGGAGTATAGGTGCAAGCCGGCTGGAAATTGAAGATTTTGATTCGGGAATCCGAAAAAAGTCAACCAGCGGATTTTTGAAAAATTACCAGTGTATGTTGCTGGGCTTGATTCATCTGTTCTAGCCATAAAAAATTCATAGCTAATTGAGTCTTGAGCGGAATGACGACTCGTAACCCCGAAACTAATGAGTGCATCCTGATTATGGGGCAAATAATGTGGTGCTGCTGATATTCTAATTGGCGAGGCATCACAAGGTGCGAGGCAACGGTTCACTTCTGAGGAAATGTAGAACCAACTTCGTGAAGATAAAGTCCATGAATGGCTTTGGGTTAGTGCTTCACGAACGAAGAATATTGTCTCGCAGGTACTGTCACCGCTTAGGTCGAAAACTCCTCGGAAGCCTCGATGTTTAATTTTCCTGACATCCGTTGAAAGGCCGCAGGTGTCCAATTCTATGCAGCCTCCCTGATTGTATGAATTTGTTTCAGTAGAAACCCAATCCATACTATCGGCCGTCAAGACTTGGTTCCCCAATCGACATTTAATGGTAGGTTGGATGATGGAATCGCCGCAGTATTGGTCCAAGTAAGCAATCACTTCGAAGCGATTATTGCCCAAACATTGGTAGTCGATTTCTCCACCTAAAATTTGTGCGGAAGCCTGAATGCTCAAGGTCAGAAATAGAATGGAGGTAAGATTTCTTAGCATAGGTATTGATAAGAGGAGTTAAATGTTGATTTGGTTGCCTGAAGGTAAATGAATTGATTTAGTGTTCATCATGGAGTCAAATTGCTTTTTATGGTGTCTTGTCTATTGCCTAAAAAAATCGGAACTTCGCAGCACTTTTTTCAACCTTATTAAGCTCCATTTATTCATGAAAGTTTCTGTAATCGGCGCCGGTAACGTAGGCGCAACTTGTGCAGATGTTATCGCACACAAAGAATTAGCAAACGAAGTAGTCCTCCTCGACATCAAAGAAAACTATGCCGAAGGAAAAGCCCTCGATATGTGGCAAACTGCTCCTGTTAACATGTACGATTCACGTATCACTGGATCGACCAATGATTATTCAAAAACTGCCGACTCAGAAGTGGTGGTAATTACCTCTGGCTTGCCACGTAAACCAGGAATGAGCCGCGACGACTTAATCGCTACCAATGCGAAAATCGTGAAGTCGGTTACAGAACAAGTCATCAAATATTCTCCAAACGCAAAAATCATCGTTGTTTCCAACCCTTTGGACGTAATGACCTACTGCGCATACCTCACCGCTAAGGTTGATCCTTCTCGCGTATTTGGTATGGCTGGAATCTTGGATACAGCGCGTTACCGTGCATTTATTGCTACAGAATTGAACTGCTCTCCAAAAGATATCCAAGCGGTATTGATGGGCGGACATGGAGATACCATGGTTCCATTGCCACGCTATACCACCGTTGGAGGAATTCCTGTAACAGAATTGATTGATGCGGATAAATTGGAAGCAATCATTCAACGTGCAAAAACAGGGGGTGGCGAAATCGTTAACCTACTTGGTACTTCTGCTTGGTACGCGCCAGGTGCTGCAGCTGCTCAAATGGTAGAAGCTATCGTTCGCGATCAAAAAAGAATTTTCCCAGTTTGTGCTTGGTTACAAGGAGAATATGGCCTGAAAGATATCTACCTTGGCGTTCCTGTGAAACTTGGTAAAAATGGAATCGAAGAAATTATCGAGCTAAAATTGAACGAAGAAGAAAAAGCATTACTCGACGCATCTGCAACTGCAGTGAAAGAGGTAATGAGCGTTCTTGATACACTTGACTACTAGTTTTTATGCCCAAGGCTAAAAGCACAAGAATACCCATCACTATCGACAATATCGATGGTGATGGGTTTCATATTTTTATGGAAGTGCATATTGGAAAAAAGAAACTCCGCGCACTCATCGATACCGGCGCATCTAAGTCGGTATTAGGAAAAGACATCTTGTCCGCCCTAAAAAAGGTAAAGCTGATGAGCGAAAGTGAAAGCCAAGCCAAAGGTATCGGCGAACAAATGCTGGATACTACAGTGGCGAAGATCAAAAAGCTTAAACTCGGTCGTCTGGAAATTGAAAACCTCTATGTGGGTGTGCTCGATTTAAGTCATATTACCATGACCTACCAAACGATTGGCGTTGAACCCTTCGATATGATTTTAGGGGGTGACATTCTTGAACATTTTAATGCTGTAATCAACTACAAAAAGGGCTGGTTGAAATTGGAGGATTAAAGTTCCAATTCTTCATCGCGATAAGTGTCTTTTTAGTTGAATCATAGCGATCTGATTCTAGTCACTTCGACTGGGTGCGCCAATGCAATTAGCGAAGGTGTAGCCTGTCTAGAAGCGGGGCAATCGTAGCTGGGTCTCGACATGCTCAACCTGACTAGAATTCTTGTGGTTAAGAAGTGATTTTATATGAAGACTAAAATCAACGATAATTCTCTACAGGTCTTACGTCTCTATGACTAAACATTCTCCTTCTGCAAGAGTGCTGGGATCGTCTTTAAGATCAATTTGATATCGCGGCGGAAGGAATAGTCACGGGCATAGTCATTATCGAGCATCATACGCTCTTCTTCGCTCATGTCTCCTTTGCTGCCTCGTTTGGTGACTTGCCATAGTCCTGTAATACCGGCAGGGGCCAAGAACCGACGTGCGAAGCGATCGGTGGTGATTTTCTCAGCTTCGTATAGTGGTAATGGGCGATTTCCTACAATGGACATATCTCCAATTAAGACATTAAAAAGCTGAGGTAACTCGTCGATACTGGTATTGCGAATGAATTTCCCGACACGGGTTACGCGGGGGTCATCTTTAATTTTGATGAAGGTAGCGCCGTCTTTTTCCTTCTTAAGCTGACGAAATTCTTCTTCTGTTAAAGCCTTACCGTCGGTATAAAGTAGGCCTGAGCCACCAAATTCAAGCAAGTCGTCTTCTGTTTTGCCGCCCTTTTCCATTTCTGCCGTACTTGCCCCGTATTGATTTAAATGCTTCAAATCTTTGAGTTTAGCATCAGCTCCTGTGAACATTGAACGAAACTTATAGAATTTGAACGCCTGAAACCCTGTTCCAATTCTCCATGAATAGTAAAAAACTGGTCCTTTCGATTCAAGACGAATGATGAGTGCTACCAATAAAAATAAAGGCGAAAGGGCAAGTAAAGCAAGGCTCGATACAACCAAGTCGAAGATGCGCTTCATGATTGGCATGCGGTAGCGGATTTCATTCGGGTTTTCAGCCATCACTAATGGCGTTGGGTGTTCAATTAGGTAGGTCGTACGGCGAATCACATCTTGTGCTGTACTTTGTTCGTCAAAAAGCTCATTTATTTTTGAACGCAAGGTGGCTTCTCTATTCAGTTGGGTAACCTGTCCGGTTTTCCAAATAATTGGGGTGATGCCAAGGCTCGAAAGCTTGATGATAATCTGGTTTGCAGGTCGTTCACTACCAAAGAAGATGAGACCATCGATACGCCGAATTTCCCTCTCCTGAACGCCATGTATGAGCGAGACAATATCGGAAAAGGAAATGATCTCAAAATGCTCTTCAAGTTCTTCTTTATTGAATGAGAAAGGCGATTTATTCTCATGAATCCATGCCAAGCGGTATTTTGCTTTTTCCATGATTTAGCGATTCATTCGGCGGTAAATATTATTAATGCGTGCTTCCAGCTCTTCTGGGTTAAAGGGCTTAATCAAATAGTCATCAGCTCCGGCATTCAAACATTTAATTTTATCAGCGGTATTTTCATTTCCACTCAGCATAATCAAGGGCACATCACGGTAAAGTCCACTCGAGCGAATTTGAAGTATGAATTCAAACCCATTCATCTCAGGCATATTCATATCAGCAACAATCACATTGGGCATATTTCCTTGCTGCAGCCATTCAGAAGCTTCTTGGCCGTTATTCTTTTGAACAACATTGTATTTTTTGCCAAAGACAAAATCTAAAATCATTAAGATCGACTTTTCGTCATCAACAGCTAGCAGTGTTTTGTCCATTATTTATGATTAACCATGTGAATTACAACCAAATCTACGAAAAAGGGTCCACTTTGATATTAATTCTTCCCGAACTTATAGGAAAGCCCAACACCAAGTACCTGTTTGAATTGAGTTCTTGGTCCGCGTTGTAATGGACGGTCTCTTACTTCAATCAGGATGTCTTGATCGTATATAACATGAGTAAAGAACGTACAAGAAAGGAATTTGTTTATTTTCATGTTTAGGCGTGTTTCCCAATTCACATCAATATTCTTTCTGTTGTCTCGGTTTTTGTCTGTGTAATTATTGAAGAGATCCAAACGTGTTCCTAAGTTGACATTTTTCATAATGTCGTAATTGGCGGTCATGATAATATAAGCACCAATTTCATGGCGGAAGTTTTTCCCAGGTGTCACAATTGCGCCAGTCAAGGGGTCAAGGATTGCGGCTTCTACTCCATAATCCCCAGCATCGGCTAAACGCTGTTCTTGAACGAAGGTGAATTTCCCAGCTACCGGTGCCAACAAAATACCAAAATGGTCATTCTTTGAATAGTTTAGGCCTAGCGCAAATTGTAGCCAAGCTGGCGACATAAAATTAGAAATCATTGTGCCTTCTGTAAAGGTGGCATCGAATTGAGTTTTGAAAGAGGCAAAGCCAGTATAATACCAGTTGCCAAAGGCACGCCGACCAATTCTTGAATTTACCTCAATGCGGTCATCATTTTTTTGCAATTCGCTCCCATCGGCCTTAATCATGCCGTAATTCATGAGCAAAGCATTCTCCCACAAAATGTGTTTGGTTTTATACCGATTTTGAACGTTCACGGTTCCCAAAACGGAGTAAGAGCCCGTTCCACCTGCCGCCCAGTTTGTGAGTGCGGTTTGTGAAAAATTCAAGCTAAAAAAGCCCCAATGTTTCCATCCATACATGGTGTCGGCTTCATTGGAGGGTACAGATTTATGCAATTCTTTGGCTTCAGTTTTTATCGCATCCTGAGCGTTGGTGTGAAGGCAAAATCCACCAATGATTATTAGAGATAGGAAGGGTCTAATCGCTTTCATAAGATTGTGTTCTAGCGGAGTTTTAATTCTTGAGTTCCAACAAGAAATCCATCCGCATAAATTTCTGCTTTATAAGTGCCGTCTTCCCAGTCACCACCTCTATCATAATAGAAGCTCACGGATTGGCCAGTATTATCAAATTGAATATCATGCTCCATGGTATAGAGATACTCTTCACCAGCAATGGTAAAGCTTCCTCCGCCCATTTTTTCATTTGAAAGCGTTGTGCCTTCTGGGCCGATAATCCTGAGGTAGAATTTTTTTGCACCCAAATCAGCTACATAATTTAGGTCTAAGGTGAATTCGATTTTTAGAAAATCAATTCGACGTGTACGGGTTGTTTCTGTTTCGCGCCCGCTGTTTCTTTTATTGATACCAATCACGTTAAGATTTGTGAAACTAAGCTTCTTGCCTAAATTGACTTTGTTTTCTAAGGCAATGGTTTTCATGGTCAACTTTTCCGTCTTGTTGCGCTCTTGATCTAAGGTTTCGGTAATCTGTTTATTTTGCTTCTGAAGTTTTTCATTCTTCTCTGTCAAAGCCGCAATTTCATTTTGGTATTTTTTTACATAATACCGGAGTTTCTCTAATTCTGCTCTTGCTGCTTTGAGCTTCTTACTGTCTTTTAGCAATAGTTCAATTTGAGCCGCTTTTTCTTGAATTTCTAACGTCTTTTCTTGAAGTAAGGAATCTAGTCCTGAATTTTGACCTTTTAAAGCATTGACCTGCTCTTGGGTCTCCTTTAAAATTAGATCTAACTCATCACGAGCATCTGCTACCTCAGTGAGTTCAGTAGTTGTGGCCGTTAATTCTTTATCGGTGTTCACATAATGATAGATGAAAAAGCCATTCATTATCAACAAAATGATGATGATAACGATGAGTAAAGCTCTGCTTCTATCTTGGGTTTCACGGGTTTCCATACACGAGTTTTTGCAAAAATAGCTAAATATGTAGGAATGTAAAGTTGCTCATTTTGCTAGAGCGATTAACTTTGTCCAGAATCTATACATTGTGGAAGTAAAAGAAATTCATATTCAAGGGCCCTTGGTTCTCCAGCCGCGTATATTTTTTGATGAAAGGGGCTATTTTTTTGAAAGTTATAATAAAGCACTTTTTGAAAAACTAGGCATCGATGTCACTTTTCTTCAAGATAATCAGTCCTTATCACAAAAGGGAGCTGTTAGAGGACTCCATTATCAAGCTGCTCCTTTTGCGCAAGGTAAGCTTGTCCGGGTTGTTCAAGGTGCTGTCTATGATGTGATTGTAGATGTTCGCCGGAATTCATCAACCTATGGTGCACATTTTGGAATTGAGCTGAATGCTGAAAACTTTAGTATGCTTTGGATTCCGCCAGGGTTTGCACATGGCTTTAGTACATTGCGCGATCAAACCATTTTCCAGTATAAATGTACGAATGTGTACAATAAAGAAAGTGAAGGCGGGGTATTATGGAACGACCCTTCTTTGGGTATTGATTGGCAAGTTGATGCTCCTATAGTTTCTTCAAAAGATTTATTGCTGCCTCGTCTGGCTGAGCTAGACTCCCCTTTTACCTGATAAGAATCATTTTTCGTTGCTCACCGATGGGCTAAAGTTGTACTATGGAATTGAAACCTGAAATTCTTGCTCTTCTAGAAAAGCTTGAAAAAAAATATGCCGCTACGGGTTAAGACATGGAGTCTTATCTAGAAGGCTTATTGTATACCGACTATGTAACCTATTGGGACTATATTCAAACGGATACCTTGCTCTCCCTACAAAAACCGAAGACACAGATACCCGATGAGGAGATATTCATCATGTATCATCAAGTTACTGAACTGTATTTCAAACTCATCTTGCACGAGATGAAGCAAGTAGCATGTATTGAAGAACTAACCGATGACTTTATGACGGCTCGTGTTACCCGAATGAATCGGTATTTCGAAACGCTCACCCAGTCATTCGCTATCATGATTGACGGGATGGAGGTAGAGCAGTTCTTGAAATTTAGAATGGCCTTATTGCCTGCCTCTGGGTTTCAATCTGCACAATACCGTATGATTGAGATTTTGTCGACGGATTTTATACGCCTCGTCGGTAAAGATTTTCGTGAGGACTATTCTTCTGACGCCAGTATTGCTTCTATGTATGAGAAAATTTATTGGAAAGCGGGCGCTACTGAATTAGCGTCGGGAAGAAAAACCCACACACTCATTCAATTCGAAGAAAAATACGGGGAAAGCTTTGTGAAACTTGGAGTAGAGTTTCGTGACAATAACTTATGGCGTCGATACCAAGAAATGGTAAGTCCCTCTGAGGGGTTAACCACCGCCATGAAGGAATTCGATATGAATGTGAATGTGCGCTGGCCAATGGTTCACATGAAATCAGCCGCGCGTTATTTGCGTAAGAATCCTGAAGACATCAAAGCCACTGGAGGTACGAATTGGCAAAAATATCTCTCTCCACCCATCCAACGTCGAATCTTCTATCCTGAATTATGGATGGAAGGCGAATTGGAAAATTGGGGAAGGTCGGTTTAAGTATTTTGACCATAGACCATAGAGGCTCTGTTCCAATTGGTAGTTGAATGTGAATTAGCGGCAGAGCCTCGGTACTCGGTTAGTCCCGATAACTATCGGGAACAGGTTAGAGCAATTTAGCATGCAGACTTTCATTCGTTTATTGACTTATAATCAGTCTGATCTGCCAGCTAATAGATGTTTACGGAAAATCAACCCTAAGTTTGTTTTAAGGAAATATAGAGCTGCGTCTTTTAAGCTTGCGAAAGCAGCACCCTCCGTCTACGTCCGCCGAAGCTTTTTCAGCGAAGGTGGGGGCTTTGCGCCTTCCGTCCGCGTCCGCCGGAGCCTTTTTGGCGAAGGTGGAGTCAAAATGGGCAGAGACATATGAAGTGTGCATATAATCGCAAAACGCAATCTGTCAGTCATTTATATGTTACACCATAAACTAGAACAGAGCCTCCATAGACCATAGACCATTGCAAAAAGTCCACGGTCTACAGAACACGGTCGGGCTTAGCCGGAAAATGATTGACGGATTAATCGATCGTTGCAATCACCTTAAGTTCTATGCCGATAGGGGTAGGTAGGCAGTTGATTTCTAAGGTTGTGCGGCAAGGTAAATTGTCTTTAAAATACTCAGCATACAGGGCATTGTAGATTTTGAAATCATCCTTCATATTGGTTAGAAAAACAGTCACATCCACAATTTTATCCCAGCTGGAGCCTGCATCTTCTAGTACATAGCGCACATTTTTAAAAACAGAGTGGCACTGTGCGGCTATATCGTAGCTCACAATATTGCCGTCTTCGTCGAGCTCTACACCTGGAATCTTTTTCGTGCCGCGTTCCCTCGGACCGACACCGCTCAGGAATAATAGATTTCCGACACGTTTAGCATGTGGGTAGAGTCCAACTGGTTCTGGTGCTTTGCTTGAGTTGACGTCGTTTTGTTGCATGAAATCAAATTTTCGGCAATTTACTTTTTCTTTGGTTTTGCCGGTTCTGTCTTCTTAGGTTTTTCTTCTAACTCCTCGGGTTTTAGTCCTGTATCCCAGATATACACCACATATTCCTCTGTGTCTCTCACTAAGGAAGCAGTGGCAACAAATTGATTGTCTTCATTAATAGAGATGCACATGGCGGCCTCACCCTTGCTCGGAATGAGAATGATGTTTTCGCCAGTCTCTACATCCCATATGCGTGACGTGCCGTCATTGCTGGCTGTAAGTAGGTATTTCAAATCCCGACTTAGTTCCACCGAATTAATCGTCCAAGTATGGCCAGTGAACGTTTTAATCTCTTTGTAGGTCTTTACATCCCATAATTTGACGGTATAGTCTTCGGAGGATGAAGCCAACATCATTCTTTTTGTTTTGGTATTGTAAACAAAATAGAGCCCAGAGATAGATTTGGTATGCCCTTTTAAAACTTTGGCTTCTTTGCCCAAATAGTTCAATACCTTGATCTCTCCAGTTTTTAGTCCGGCATAAATCATATTGGTATGAGAAAGTGAAATTGCCGTGACGCCAACACCCATGCTAAATTTACGCTTCGTGTATTCTCCTTTTCTAAGGTCGTATGGACGAATTGTTCCGTCGCTACTACAGGTATAAAGAAAGCGCATGCCAAAGTCGAAGGCAATTCCTGTAATCGTCGCTTCTTGTTCGAATTCCAAAGTTTTGGCAGAGTCCAGAAAATGAATTTTAAGTTTATTGTCTTTCGAGGCACTGGCAATAATTGAATTGTCTCTTGAAATAGCAACCTGAGTCACTTCATCCATATGACTGTAAGTATGAAGTTCGATCCAGTTGCTGGCATCATAGAAGTGCACTGTTCGATCGAGGCCGCAGGTTATTAAACGACGTCCATCTAAGGAGTAAATAGCCTTGGTGATATCATTGGTATGATCATGCAGCCCCATCACCGTATCGGTAAGTGTTCTCTGGGCGTGTACAGAGGAAAATGAGGCGCAAGCAAGAAGCACCCAGATTAGTTTTTTCATAAGCTATTGGTTATCCCTTATAAGTCATCCACTTGAATAATTCTTTGTAGGAGGGTTTCTTTCCATACATTAGAATACCTACTCTATAAATCCGAGAAGCGAGCCAAGTGACTCCAATAAAACCAAAGATCATAAATAACATCGACAATAACAATTGCCAAGTTTCTACTCCGAACGGAAGCCTTACCATCATTATAATTGGAGCTGTAAAGGGAATCATAGAAAGCCAAGTGGCCAAGTCGCCATTTGGATCCTTCAGAACCACACTTTGTGCAACCACTATGGAAAAGATGAGGGGAATGGTAATTGGGAACATGAACTGCTGTGTATCAGTTTCACTGTCGACAGCCGAGGCAATCGCAGCAAACATTGCGCTATACAAGAGGTATCCTGTGATGAAATAAAACAGAAAGCCAAAAATCAAGGTGCCGAAATCAAGTTGAAATAGTGCCGCTAACACATTCATCTGGCCACTTGGTGCAGCAATTTGTCCTTGCTGCAATAGTTGATTTGCTTCTTCTGGGTTCATTGCCCCATTGGTAACTAGAGGCGTAATGATAGCAATCAAAGCGGTGCTTAAACCTATCCATATCAAAACCTGGGTGAGTCCCACAAGTGCAATGCCTAAAATTTTGCCAAGCATTAGGTCGAATGGTTTAACACTTGAAATAATCACTTCAACGATACGGTTGCTTTTCTCTTCAGCCACGCCTTTCATCACCTGCACACCATAAAGAAAGATGAAAAGATAAATGAAAAAGGCCCCAGCAAACCCAACGGCCGCGTTGATCATGGTGTTGTTTTCTTTGATCTCGTCGCCACTAATTTTGGCGGCACTAATTTTCACATTGGTATATAAGCTATCCAAGGTTTCCTTTTGTAATCCAGAACGTACCAATTTTTGTTCTTTGATACTCTTCTCCAGCTGACTTTCCATGGAGCTTTGTTCCACGATATTCAAAGATTCGGATGACAGGTAACGTGCACCAAGAGGGGCGTCGATGCTAAATTCAGATGGAATCATGAGTGTTCCATAATAGCTTGATTCGTTGGTGTCAGTCGGGTTAACCGCGAAGCTTAGGTTGCCGTTCTCACTAATCCCTTCGGCAAATACCCCGCTCTCATCGAGTACCAAAATTGTGTGCTTGTCTTCGTTCTGTGTATCGCTGATAGCCAGCCAAATGATGGCACCATAAAATGCAGCGAGTAGGAGTGGCCCCAACAGGGTCATCACGATAAATGATTTTTTTCTTACGCGGCTCGTGTATTCGCGGCCGGTGACTAATGTAATATTCCTCATATTCGTGTACCTACCAATTCTATAAAAATGTCTTTGATGGATGGAAGCATTTCCCTGAATTCCAATAAGTGAACTTCCTGCATGATTTCTTGAATGAGGTCATGTGTTGAATGGCCTTCTTCCACTTGCATGACGCTTCGTATGTTGCCGTTTTTTTGCACGTCATCCTTGCGCGCAATCACGCCACGAAGCGATTTATTTAAATTACCTTCATATACAAACTCAAATTCTGATTTTTTAAAGCGATTTCGCACTTCACCAACTTCGCCTTGAATAATGGCTTTCCCATTATTGATGAGTGTGATATCATCACAAAGTTCTTCCACCGACTCCATACGGTGTGTGGAAAGTAAGATGCATGCCCCTTGCTCTTTGAGGCCAATAATTTCATTCTTAATAATTTCGGCGTTCAGAGGATCAAAGCCAGTGAAGGGTTCGTCGAGAATAATTAGTTTGGGTTTATGGAGGATGGTCAGCACAAATTGAACTTTCTGCTGCATCCCTTTGGAAAGTTCCTCGAGCTTCTTTTTCTTCCAATCGCTCATTTCTAGTTTGTCGAACCAATAATTGATTCCTTCCATACATTCCGCTTTACTCAGGCCTTTTAAGCGGCCGAAATACATGGCTTGGTCAATGATGGTCATCTTACGATACAGTCCTCGTTCTTCGGGAAGATAGCCAATGCCCGAAATGAGTTCCTGGCGCATTTTTTCCCCTTCAAAGAAAACTTCTCCGCTATCCGGAGCCGTAATCATGGTGATGATTCTAATTAGGGAAGTTTTGCCAGCGCCATTTGGGCCGAGCAAGCCTATAATTTTTCCAGATTCAGCTTCTAGGCTGACTTCATCTAACGCTGTTTTTTTTGCGTAATGTTTGGAGACGGATTTAACAGATAACATGCCTGTGCAAATTAGTACACAAGAGTCTAGCTGTCAAGCCTAATTGATAGACCGATGAAAAAGAGGGATGAACCGTTTATTCGTAGATGAGTTTGATTTTGGCACTGGTCGCATGTGCCTGACAGGTAAGGATATATCCGTCGTTAATTTCTGAATCAGACAAGCCTTCGCGTTCTTCCATATGAGCAGAGCCCGACAATAATTTTGCGCGACAGGTGGTGCAAACGCCCATTTGACATGCGTAAGGAGGGTCTACATCTTGGTCTTTCGCTGCTTCTAGAATGGTGGTTCCTTCTGGCACTTCGATTTGAAATTCCTTTCCATTGAATAAAATGGTGGCTGAGGCATTTCCTTCGAAAGGCTCTTCTGTTACAGGTTCGCCTGCATCCGCATCA
>Ga0100379_10003981_pt1 | contig 13225 bp, 15 predicted proteins | sample CryGeymeta201503_FD_80418 | JGI IMG/M metagenome (GOLD analysis project Ga0100379, IMG submission 80418) | Groundwater microbial communities from Crystal Geyser aquifers in Utah, USA - Crystal Geyser metaG 2015-03 | ecosystem: Environmental > Aquatic > Deep subsurface > Groundwater | place...
AAAAGCTACTAGAAAACGGAGATGACACCCTGGCTCTCGCAGATATTAAAGAAGCCATTCGCTTAAAGGATGATCAAGGCTTATACTACTTCATGTATGGCAATATTGCCTATAAATTAAATGACATAGCTGATGCGCAAACCGCAATGCGCCGGGCTATAGATCTATTGCCACAAGAAAAGGCTCCATACCTCCGCTTAGCGCGTATGCAGTTTGATTTGAAAGATTTTGAGTCATCCAATAAAACACTTGAACGTCTGAGTAAGGCTATTGGTGAATTTCCCGAGTCCTATTTTCTTTTCGGACTAATAAAAAAAGAAATTGGTGATACTGCCTCTGCGATCGGAAACTTACAAAAGGTCATCGCCCTCGATAATGATTATTATGATGCCTATATGCAGCTCGGTTTGCTGCTTGGAGCTCAGAAGAATAAACTTGGCATTGATTACCTAAACAATGCGGTTCGTCTTAATCCAAAAAGCACCGAAGCGCTTTATGCTCGTGGCAAGCTCAATCAAGACATGGGCTTTTTTAAAAAGGCGGTAGAAGATTATGACCAAATTATTACGCTTAATCCAGATTATGCTGCCGCATACTATAATGTGGGTTGGATAAATTTCCGGGTAGAAAAATTTGAACCAGCCATCGAATATTTTAATAAAGCTATCATTGCGGATGAAGGATATGCAGATGCCTATTATATGCGTGGCCTATCCTACCAAGCCTATGGAAATAATACTGAGGCAAAACGGAATTATGAAGCCTGTCTTAAACTTAACCCAAACCACAACTTGGCCAAAGAGATGTTGGCTCTGGTAACCGGTTAAAAGCGCATTACTTTTCCATGCTCAACTAGCAAAGCTTTGGCAGTTTTCCAGTCGGGATACGTTTCACCCTCATAGTTATAGGTTCTTATTTCCGTGGCTAAATCTGCCGATTTTTTCATGGCCGATGCATGAGCACCTGATCTGTAAAAAGCTTGCCGATCTTCAACCGAGTTCCATACACTCATGGTATAATGATTCATACCAAATCCTGTGTTTTTCATGGATACAAATCCCGGGTTTTTCCGGCATTGCATCACAATCTGCATGGAGTTAAAAGTGAGCGGAAAATATTTCCAAATAGACTTTAAGCGTATGGATGTCAGAGTAATAAGCATAGGGCCAAGGTAAATTATTTTCGCAAAATAAAAAGGGAGCATCCTCGCGACACCCCCTTTTCTTTTGAATAGTATTTGCTATTTAAAATTCTAGTTTATACGCTAAAACGGGAATAAGCGGTGCCTGGTACCAATATTTCAATTCAAGCTTTTCATTATCAAAATACTGTCCTCCTACATTCGACCGATTGGTAGAATTCTGAATATCCAATGTCAGCGTGCCTGAACTGCGTTTGAAGTTGCGTTTAAGTGAAACCCCAACATCCAGTCTGAAGTAGGCCGCATTTTGATTTTCATAGGCATTTCGGTAATCATATACTGCCTGCTTGCGTTGAATACTCTGATCTAAAAGTACCGGAATATTGCGCATTCCTCCGCTATAAATTGCTTTGAAATTCCAACCGAAAACTCTGTTTTTATACCTTGGGAGTTCATATTCTTTACCCATGGTAATTGAGATATTGTGATTTGTATTGAAGCGTGTATCATGCCACGTTCCATCAACCGCACTATAACGTGATTCAAATAAAGATGCAGAAAGGAGCATATAGAAATCTTTATGCAGGAAGCGCTCAAGCGTGAACTCTAGTCCAAAGTTTTCTCCTTTGCCCTCATTGACTAAATCCAGATAAGTATATCCTTCGGTATTGTTCAATATACTGTATTGATAATCTGCATCAACACTAACCGGAATATTGAAAAGGTACTGATAATAGGTTTCAACACGCGCCCTCCAATGCTTGCCAATTGAACGGTCGTAAGCCAATACTAAATGATGTGCCTTATTCATCCCTAAATTTTTATTCACTTCTCTTGTATTGCCAAAGTCGTCTTGAACACGAGAGAAATACATGCTAATTGGTAAAATTTGACTGTGCAATCCATAACCTAGACTGATGCTATTTGCTGCATTTATAGCATAACTTGCTGAAGCGCGCGGCTCTACTGAATACGAATTATTGAGCGCCAAAACAATGGCATGCACTCCACCCTGAACGGTTAACCTATTGCTCATTCGATATTTCCATTGGGAATAGGCTTGATAGGTAAAACTCGTTCCCTTATTATCCATTAACGTAACATTCCTCTGAAGACTATCATCATAGAATACCTGTTCTGTGGCGAAGCCAACTCGACTAACAATTATTCCAGAGCGCATGCTAGCCCTCGGGCTAAATTTCGAATTCAAAACTGAGGTCAAAGCCTGTTTATTCTGCCATACATTCTCTTCATATTGAAAATGTTTAGTGAAGTCATAATCCAGTTCATCTTCCTTGTATCCTACTCCATTGGTAGAGAGCACAAATGCCGTTTTCAGATAGTGAACTGTGTTGAAATGATAGGTATGGTTAAATCCGAACGCTCCGGTATTGGAGTAGAAACGCGAATCAGAACGCTCACCATCCTCATTCCATAATGCCGTATCGTGATCTGCTCGAAATACTTGAGAGCTAAGTCCGCCAAAGCCAAAGAACCCAAAGGATCCAGCCTTCTTGGTTGGCAGAAAGACATGATAGGAAAGATCTTGAAAGGTGGTAATACCATCACCAATGGGCACGCCAATATGGGACAAAATCCCGAGCGTGGAATAGCGGTAGTTGACCAAATATGAGCCCGCATAGTCTTTTTTGAATGGACCTTCAGCAGCGAGGTCGATGCCCAAAACACCCGCACGGAAGGTATATTCTCGCTTTTGGTTATTGCCCTTTCTCAAATGAAGATCGAATACCCCAGATAAAGCGTTGCCATATTCCGCACCAAATGCGCCGGTTGAAAAATCAGAATTGCTCAATAATTGCGCGCTCAATATGCTGATTCCTCCTCCTGAGGAACCTGGTGCCGTAAAGTGATTTGGACTAGGAATATCGATCCCTTCCATTCTCCATAACAAGCCGCCTGGTGCGTTCCCACGAATGGAGACATTATTGTTTCCATCGTCAGTGCTTACCACCCCAGCATAAGACTGTGCCATCCGCAAAGGATCATTCACTGCTGCGGCAAATTTTTGCGTTTCCTCAACTGAGAATGTGCGCGAACTGACGGCAAGCATTTCGTTTTGGGTTTTTCGTTTATCGACCGCCGCTTTCACAACCACTTCGTTCCCTATGATCACCTTTTCTTCCATACTTACTTGTAATACCAATTCTTTTCCCGCCGTGAGATGAAGGTTTTCCATGCTTAGCGTTTCATACCCCATGATGCTAAATTGGAGTCCCACCTTACCTATGGGGACCTTTTCGAGAACAAATGTCCCATCAATATCACTGCTCGTTCCTTGAAGCGGTTCAGAGTTTAAGAGAACAACGGATACACCAATTAGTGGCGTTTGTGAAGTGCGATCTAAAATCGAACCGCGAATAGTTTGTGTGTTAGTCTGTCCAGAAGCCTGCTGAAATAAGACGAAGCAAAAGAATAAAGTAGCGAGACAGACAAATTTTTTAAAGTTCATTTTTGTGTCGTTTCCATAATGACACATGAATGATTGCCCCCCCTACCCGCCGGTAAAAAAAATCTACAAATGACGCAAAAGGCATCCGCCGACGCTGAAAAAGCTTTGGCAGACAAGTGGGGCGACATTATTTCCTTCCAAGTTATCTAGTCATTAAAAAAAACGAATCGCTGCTTTCCAGCCGAACCAGCCTTGAACTTTATAAGGTGCGTCGAGGTTCTCGTTAAAGATGGCTTTGGAATAGAGTGGATTGAACGTTTCCCCAAAACCTGGATGCTCCTGACTGACAAAAAAGGCATTGGCTGTGAATCCACCTGCAATCGAAAATTTCTTAGCTACGTAGAGGTCAAGTCCTAAATAAACTTGTCCGAGCTCGCTTAAATCCAGCTCCGCATATCCTTTGCTGATATGACTGGCGGTGACATCAATATCCAAAAAGGAACGACCTAGTGGAAGGCTGGTTCCTATTCCATATCCTACGAACCAAAGAGGTTGTTCTCCTTCAATGGTTCTTGGGTCAATACCCGCTTGAATAATATTATGAAACCAGTGCGTTCCTGACCGGAAAGAAGTACGGGTATAAAACAGCTCATCTGCTCCTATTTCCCACTTATGATAGCCTTTTTTTACAAAGCTAAATAACCCGATTGGCAGCCCTCGCATTGAGTCGGCTACATTGAATAAGCCAATTTGAACTCCTTTTACTCTTTTTGCACGATTATACAAACCCGCAGCTTGTACACCATTAATATTACCCGCATGATTAAATAATCCGGCTGCTTGCATACCAAAAACATTGCCCTTGGAATTATTGAATAATCCAGCAGCTTGCATTCCCAAAACGTTTTCATCAGTATGATTGAAGAGTCCAGCGGCTTGAAATCCATAAATGTCTCCCTTTGTATAGTTAAATACACCGGCAGCTTGCATTCCGCGAGCATTTCCACCCACCATATTGAAAACACCCGCTGCTTGGAAATAGCTTACATCTCCTTTGTCGAGATTAAATACTCCGGCCAATTCAAGCACATTCACTCCTTGGGCATAACCTCCAATTAATGAAAATGAATAATTATTGACTACACTTCCCGCCATAAGACCGTTGGTGCTAATTCCCGGCACGAATGAAAATTGAGTTTTGCGGAAAAAAGTATCCTTGATATTGATAGAATTGAATCGGAGTTTTTCATTCAAAAAGCCACCAATTTCTTTGAAGTCTTGCTTGATATTTGACTTCCAATCACTTCCTCCAGTATCGGCCTCATGCTTTAATTCCGGCTGATCCCTCAATGAATCCGAACTAATTATTGGTGTTAGTACAGGAATGGCCTGGGTCGGTGAGAGTGCTAATTCCACGGATTGAAACGCATCTCTTGGAATAAAGTAAGAGGTATCCAGATAGCCTTCCTTTTTAACGATGAGGTACAATGCATCGGAGTCTTCATCCAATTCCATTTCAAAATGACCATTGCCATCGCTGACCGCTGAATGAAAGGCGATGGTATCGTAAATACTCACACCGCGCAAATAATCTCCAGACTCTTTATCGAGCACATATCCACTAATCCGAACCTTCTGAAATTTTGGCTCAGGAACTGGTGGGTTTCTAGTCGGTTGCAAGATGATATAATTGCCCTTTGTACGGTAATCTATCCATCCTTTGAATAAGCGGTCAAGAATAAATCGAACCGGCTTGCTTTGGTACAGCGCATCGACCTTTCGATCGTCACGGACTTGTTCTGGGTTATAGGAAAAAGTGAGATTCCCGGAGGCTTCAATCTGCTTGAGCACCTCTGAAACCTTGGCGTTTTTCATGGCAATAGTAACCCTACGTTCTAGTGGGTTTTGTGCATGAATTTGTTGATTTCCCATCCATAGTAGAATGAGAATTACCTGCAGTGTTCGCAGGGAAAATTTAATTGCATCCATCTCCTTTGAGTAAAATAACATTGTTGTTTTCTTCAAATTGAAGCTGAAGCGTTAATGCAAGGATGTCGAGAATATGATCTAATTTTTCCTCTTGAAATTTCACGTTGATACGGCAATTGGCTAGGAGCGGATTACTCAGTTCGACCTGTTTGGTAAAATGACCATTCAAGATGGCTACAACTTCCCCTAAAGATTGGCCTTCGAAGTCGAAACTTCCTGTTTCCATCCTCAAATCAGGACGTTGAACCTGCAATTCCTGAGTACTACGAACCAGGAATGCCTTTTCATTTTTAACCAATATCACCCCCTCAACGAAATCTGCAGCCAATTCCACGCGACCTTCGAATACTTCCACAAATACGGTGTCGTTTTCAGGGTTTGCATCAACAGTGAATACGGTTCCTAAATCTTCAATGCGAACTGTTCCGCTATGGATGATAAAAGGATGTGCCTCATCATGGGTGACTTTAAAACGCGCCTTTCCTTCCAAACGGTATTCACGTGATTTTGGATCCTTCGACAATGCAACGAGCTTGGTCCCCTTTTCAAGGCTAACCTCACTGCTGTCTTGCAGAACTACATCCATCGAATTGTTCAATGCAGTGTATTCCAGTCCTTCTTGATTTCCACCACGGAATACCAAAAAGTACCCGAGCAGAGCCACCAAGAAAAGTGAAGCCGCAATAGATAATGCTTGACGTGAACCGATGCGGGAACTTTTTGGAGCCGGTTTTTCCAATTGACCCTCTACCTGATTCCATGCCTTGTCGACATCAAAATGACGGGTTTCCCGAATGCTAGCTCCAGCAAAGAAGACAAACTCCATATCGCGGAATAGGGCTTCATTTTCATCATTCGCATGTCGCCATTCTTGCAGCTCGATTTCTTCCAACGTGGTAGCCGTCCCTGCAAAGTAGCGGGCCATAAGGGCTTCGATATGTTCGTTGAAATCGTTCATGCTTGAAAGTTTTCGGATAAATAGATCAGAATCAACGGCAGGTATTCAGACAAAGCCACCCGTAGAATGCGAAGGGCCTTGCCCATCTGCTTTTCTACCGCTTTGATTGAAACCCCATGACGTTCGGCAATTTCGGCATAACTCAAACCCTCATAGCGACTCATTTCAAAGGTCTCTCGGCATTTTTCTGGCAAGGATTCTACTGCCTTGCTAATTTCGCGCGAAAGTTCTCTGGAGATAACTTCTTGGGCAGTATGCTCGACCACTGGACTTTGCATTGCTTGAACATGATCGCGGTGTTGATTGCGCACTTTTTCATGGCGCAAACGATTTAAGCTCGCATTGTTCACCGCACGGTACAAATAGGCTTGCAGCGTAGTGGTTATACTAATCTGCTCGCGCTTGTTCCAGATATTGACGAAGACTTGTTGCACTGTTTCTTCAGCTTCGTCGGGGTCTTTTAGAAAAGTACATGCATAATTGCAAAGCGCCTGGTAATAGGTGCGGAACATTTTTTCATATTCCTTCACGTCGCCCTGACGTATTCGCTCAAATTGCATGTTCTCAGAATGCACGCGACAAATATATCATCATCCATCCTAAAAAAACTCCCGACTTCATTGATAGAACACTTCACTTGATAGATACCCTACCTCATCCTTTTAAAAAAAAGACTTGGCGACTTATCGACTCGGAGAGAGTGAGATGGTTAGATGGTTAGAAGGGGTTGGAATTCGTTCTTGTCTGGAAGTCTGATAATCTGGTGCTCTGGCAGTCTTCAATCTCGAAAACTCGCAATCTCGAAAACTCGCAATCTCGAAAACTCGAAAACTCGAAAACTCGAAAACTCGAAAACTCTCTGCTAAAGAAAGTGGGTGATTTTTGAAATCTTTTCAGTCGAATTGACAAAACTTAGTTTCCAAAGGAAAATATGGTCGCCACTTTTTCGGTTTGGAATTGATCTGACTCTTTGGAATGCTCTTGTCAGTTCTGCACTATTGGTGTAGCGGTCAATAACGGCATCTCCTCTTCCTGGTGCATAGGAAAAATACCCCTTGATGGAATCACCGGGAATGGCGGGTTTAAATTCAGCATGGACTACCGAGTCGTTCCAATCCATTAAAACAGTAGCATTCAGGGGAAGTTCACGTGTTTGTCCTGCAGTATCTATAAAGGTGATATAAGGAGTAACAAGTAGCTGCGGCTCAACGCTTTCTTTCGCGCTTTGCGGCACCAATAGATTGCAATACCAGAATATCCACAGTAGCATATGTTTCTAGAATAACTACTCCTTTATGGTATAAACCAAAGGACTCAATTTCTCTTTGGAGCTGATGATTTCTAAATTATCGATAATGATTCGATCGCCAGGCATGTGATTGTAATTTTTTTGAATCATTAAAATGCCTTGAGTTAGGCTTTTTGATCCAGCAAATCCAACCATATCAGCGTCCCCGCCTTTTGGCGAATAGACTACAATACCGCTGGTTTCAACAAGTTCCTCTCCTAATCGAAATTCAACCAAGGCAATTTCATCCTTCCAATCGCTGCTTTTCATGTCCTTTAATTCAACCACACGATTTTCACCATTTTCAGCAACAAGAATAAGGACTGGAGTCGGAGAAGTTTCGGTTGCACTGGTAAAACTCCCCAATCCAATGAGGGTCAGAGAAGCAATGAGAAAGGTGCTGAATAGTTTCATAGCGATAATATTTGGTTTCAATTTAGGTATTATTCAGTAGAAACGGAAGGAATAATCCAATTCGTATGCTCCTGAAGAAAGAAGCGTTCGGCATAGAAGACCAGAACGCTATTAAAAACCAAATCATAAATCACCCTCCTTCGTTAATTTCCACTTCGTTCCAATTAACTTCGGCGGGCGCAGCAAATCACAAATCACAAATCATAAATCATAAATCATAAATCATTAAACTTGCAGTCCTTTTTTATGGCAGACAAGATTAAAATAAGCTTGCCCGACGGAAGTGTTCGGGAGTACGATGCAGGAGTATCCGCTATGGATATTGCCAAAAGCATCAGTGAAGGCCTCGCCAGAAACGTATTATCGGCTGAGGTGAATGGAGAAGTATGGGATGCAAACCGTGCAATAACGGCAGATGCCACATTGCGTTTGTTGACGTGGAATGATAAAGAAGGAAAAGCAACATTCTGGCATTCTTCTGCCCACCTTTTGGCTGAGGCATTGGAAGAATTGTATCCTGGAGTAAAACTGGGAATCGGACCTCCAATTGATAATGGCTTTTATTACGATATCGATTTAGGTGATCATAGTATCTCAAGCGAAGATTTTAAAAAGATTGAAACGAAGATGACGGAATTGGCCCGCAGAAATGTGCGCTTTGAACGTCGTGATATATCAAAAGCAGATGCCCTCGCATACTATAATGAGAAGGGCGACGAATATAAACTTGAGCTTCTTGATGGGTTAGAAGATGGAAAAATCACCTTCTATACCCAAGGAAACTTTACCGATTTATGCCGTGGACCGCATATTCCAGCGACAGGGACGATCAAGGCCATTAAATTGACCAGTGTAGCCGGAGCCTATTGGAGAGGCGATCAAAGCAGAAAGCAAATGACCCGTATCTATGGCATCACCTTCCCGAAAAAATCGGAGTTGGATGATTATTTGGCCATGATGGAAGAAGCGAAAAAACGCGACCACCGGAAGATTGGGAAAGATTTAGAAATATTTGCTTTTGATGATGACGTAGGTCCGGGATTGCCACTATGGCTTCCAAACGGAGCTGCCATTATTGAAGCCATCGAAACCTTTGCAAAGAAAACCGAAGACGAAGCAGGATATGTACGCGTAAAAAGCCCGCATATTGCCAAGGAAGCCATGTACCTAAAAAGTGGGCATTTGCCATACTACGAAGACAGCATGTTCCCAGCTATGGTTATCGATAATGAGAAATATTACCTCAAACCGATGAACTGTCCGCATCACCACAAAATCTTTGGTGCGACCCATAAATCATACAGAGACTTACCAGCGCGTTATGCTGAGTATGGAACCTGCTATCGTTATGAGCAAAGTGGGGAATTATTTGGATTGATGCGCGTACGATCTCTCCAAATGAACGACGCTCATATTTACTGTACTGAAGCACAATTTGCTGAAGAATTTACTAGCGTAAACAACATGTATCTCAAATATTTCGAGACGTTCGATATTGACAAATATGTCATGCGCTTTTCGAAACATGATCCGGCCAAACTTGGTCAGAAATACATTGATGATGCAGAAATGTGGATCAAAACGGAAAAAATGGTTCGCGACGTGTTGGTGAGTTTAGGGGTCAATTTTGTGGAAGTAGAAGATGAAGCGGCTTTCTACGGACCGAAAATCGATATCCAAATTTATAGTGCGATTGGAAGGGAGTTTACTTTGGCTACGAACCAGGTAGATTTTGCTCAAGCACAGCGTTTCGATATAACCTATACGAATGAGAATAATGAGAAGGAACATCCCCTTATTATTCACCGTGCTCCACTCAGTACCCATGAGCGTTTCATAGGTTTTTTATTGGAACATTATGCGGGCAATCTACCGGTATGGCTATCTCCGAAGCAAGTGGCCATTTTACCACTGAGCGATAAGTACCAAGATTACGCTGAAAAACTTTTAAAATATCTGAAAAAATACGATATTCGCGGCCTTGTTGACGACAGAAGTGAGTCGATTGGAAAGAAAATCCGCGATGCGGAGATCAAGAAAATCCCATTGATGCTTATAGTCGGAGAGAATGAAGCGAAGGAGAACACCGTGTCGTTGCGCGTTCATAAAGAAGGCGATAAAGGCAGCATGGATTGGGAAGCTTTCCTAAATTTTTTCAACACATTAAAAGAAGAAAGGAAATAAACTAAACCTGTGAATAGGCCCAGAAGAGGACCCATAAGAAGAAACGAACCAGAACATCGGATCAACGACCGCATTCGTGCGCAAGAGGTTCGTCTGGTTGGAACTGGTATTGAACAAGGTGTATACTCGATTCAAGACGCTAGAAAACTAGCCGACGAAAAAGGCTTAGACTTGGTTGAAATATCGCCTACTGCGGTTCCACCTGTTTGTAAGATTACCGATTACGGTAAGTTCTTGTACGAGCAGAAGAAGAAGCAGAAAGAAATGAAGGCCAATACTGTGAAAACAGTTATTAAAGAAATTCGTTTCGGCCCGAATACCGATGAGCATGATGTTGAGTTTAAGCTTAAGCATGCCATTAAATTTTTAGAAGAAGGGTCCAAAGTACGGGCTTACGTATTCTATAAAGGACGAAGTATTATATACAAAGAGCGCGGAGAAGTGCTTTTGCTTCAGTTTGCCGAACAACTTCAAGAGTACGGTAAAGTAGAGCAAATGCCGAAGATGGAAGGAAAGAAAATGTTTATGATGCTTTCGCCAAAACCAAAGAAATAAGGAATAACAGAATAGATAGTTAGAGCTATGCCTAAAATGAAAACAGTTTCCGGAGCTAAGAAAAGATTTAAGGTCCTTTCTTCAGGAAAAGTAAAAATGAATCATGCGTTTAAACGTCACATTTTGACGAAAAAGACCACCAAGCAAAAGAGAAATCTTACGAATGGTACTTATGTAAACGATACCGATATGGGTAACGTTAAACGCATGCTCTGCATCGGAAAATAATTAAGTTTAACCTTGTCGAATGCAGCTAAGTCTCTTGGAACAATAGAGCGCACCGGCAAAAATTAACCATACAATGCCTAGATCAGTCAATCACGTTGCTTCTCGCAGGAGAAGAAAGAAAATGTTAACCCTTGCTAAGGGTTACTTCGGTTCACGTAAAAACGTTTGGACCATTGCGAAAAACGCTATCGAGAAAGGTTTGCAATATGCTTACCGTGACCGTAAAACCAAAAAACGCAATTTCCGCGCACTTTGGATTCAGCGTATTAATGCAGGAGCTCGTCAAGAAGGAATCAGTTATTCTGTATTGATGGGAAAATTGAAAACCGCTAACATTGAAATCAACCGTAAGGTTTTGGCTGATTTGGCCATGAACCATCCGGAAGCTTTCAAAGCGATTGTCAATTCTGTGAAGTAAGCGTAACAAAAAAATTAAAGATCCCGGGTTCGAAAGAGCTCGGGATTTTTTTGTTGAGGTTAAGGTTGAGGCTGAGGTTAAGGTTGAGGCTGAGGTTAAGGTTGAGGAAAAAAAGAGGTCAAGGTTAAGGGTGAGATTGAGGTAAGCTAAAGCTCATAAAGACCACTTAGCCCATGCTTTTAATTAGTTTATTGATTGAATAATACCAATCAGGTAAAAGAGAATGAATACGATTGGCTTGGTCAATAGTTATATACTCAACTTTTACCGCATATAGGAGCTGACCTTCTAATTCCATCATAGAGCCCCTGGATATGATGTAATATTTTCTTTTATCATGGTTACCCATTCGGCCGAAGCCTTCAGAAATATTTGAGAAGGTACTCACCGCTGCGCGTCGCATTTGGGAAGTCAAACCATAATCCTCACATTTAGGAAAAGTTTTTGTTAAGTCATGGACGATTAACGAAATCCTAAACGCTTCCTTCCAAACGGGCATCTCTTTGAAATGATTGATCATTATTCAATTTAATATTCAAATCTCATAATTGCCCCTATCTCAGGCCATCGACCTTCATTTTTACCTTTCCATGACAAACCCCTCAATCTCAATCTTAACCTCATCCTTAACCTCAACCTTTTTTTCTTTTCTTTCAAAAAGTATTGAAAGTTTAAAAAATACATTTACCTTTGACCTATGAATCTGCAAGAAGGAAGAGAAAAATTCATTCAAACATGGGGTACCCTCGGAAGCAACTGGGGCATCAACCGCACCATGGCGCAAATTCATGCCTTGTTATTAATTAGTCCGAATGCACTTTCGGCTGAGGATATCATGGAGCAACTAAAGATCTCACGTGGGAATACCAATATGAATGTGCGTGCGCTGATGGATTGGGGATTGGTATTCAAAGAACTCAAAGCTGGAGAACGCCGTGAATTTTTCTATGCGGAAAAAGACATGTGGAAAGTAGCCATGCAGGTAGTAAAAGAAAGAAGAAAACGTGAGCTAGAGCCTATCCTTGGGACTGTTCTGGATCTTAAAAAAGTGAAAGACGATAGTCCAGAAGGACAACAATTCGAATCAACTATCGCCGACCTAGATAATGTGATTGCCAAAGCCGATAAAACTTTAGAGCTATTGGTAAAAGCCGACGAAAGCTGGTTCATGAATAACTTTTTAAAACTAATGATGAAATAAGTCCCCTTTTTTTAACCTATGCTTTCATATTTTTCTGAAAGTATCAAAATAACAAGAAAATGAAAACCTTACACAAACTCGACCTTCCCGTTCAAATCACCATTCTAATTGGTTCCCTGCTCAGTATGCTTATCGAGCCTCGATTTGTCTTTTTCGGATTCTATTTCGGTATCGGTGGATGGCAAGCTCTAATGGCTCTTGCTTTTGCTTTTGATGATGAAGAATTTCGTGATAATGCGCGCATTAAGTATGAACGCCTTTTACTTATAGTCGTAGGTATCGCAGTCCTCCTAGCCTTTATCCCAGAAACATTAATAATGTATGGTTTCATTATGATATTTATTGGATTCATCATGGCCTTTTGGAATATGAGAATCGCGTACAGCGAATACAAACTCGCCAATAGCGAACACCAAGTCTGGGACATCGACTAACAGAG
>Ga0100379_10003994_pt1 | contig 13190 bp, 13 predicted proteins | sample CryGeymeta201503_FD_80418 | JGI IMG/M metagenome (GOLD analysis project Ga0100379, IMG submission 80418) | Groundwater microbial communities from Crystal Geyser aquifers in Utah, USA - Crystal Geyser metaG 2015-03 | ecosystem: Environmental > Aquatic > Deep subsurface > Groundwater | place...
AAAAAATAATAATAATATTAAATTAATATACAAGAAATGTCGAAGATAATCTACTCACTAACTAATAGCTTATTATTAATCATAGGAATAATAGGAATACTTCAAGTAAATTCACAGTCAATATCCTCAACTTCCCCAAGTGATTCATACCCTTCTTGCGGACTCTACTATCAACACCCAACATTAAACAAAAGAATGAATTTACCACTTAAAAGTGTTACATATAATGTAGACATTGATGAAGCTATTGCAAGGGTCGAATTAATCCAAAATTACTATAACGACCAAGATATAACTATCAATACAGAATATAACTTTCCTATTAGTGATAATTCTGTTTTTGATCAGTTTTCTGCTACTATTGGAGAGAAAGTAATTGTAGGAGAAATAAAGAAAAAGGAAGAAGCTCAACAAATATATGCTCAGCAACAGGCAGCCGGAAATACAGTTGCCTATTCTGAGATAACTGCCGGAGTAGACGTAATGAAAATACAAATTGGAAATTTACTTGCTAAGCAAGAAGTTCAAATTACTTTTTCTTATTTAGAACAATTAGAAGTTTCTCTAAATAAGTTTTGGAGATTTGTAATATTTTCAACACTGGTTCCAAGATACACTCCAGTTAATTCCACATCAAATCAGGCATCTCCAAATATCGTAACAACTACTGATCAAGCATATCCTTGGTATGTAAATGTAAATATTAAATCAAAAAATAATATTACGAACGTAAGAATACCTACACATTCAGAAGCTAAAGTTACTGTAGTAAGTCCTTTAGAAGTTAAAGTAGCTTTCGATTCTAATATAAAAGTTTATCCAAATAAAGACTATGAACTTTATTATCAGACTGTTAATCAGTTTGCTCCTCAAGCTATTGTAGAAAAGCATCCAACGATTGCTAATTCATATGTGGGATTTATTGAGTTCTTTCCAATTTTTAATACTTACTCTGATGATATTGCGTATAGTTATATTCAACAAATGTCTTCAAGCAAATCAAACATTCCTGCTGTTTTAGCAGACGATGGGAAATATGCAAAACTAGAATTTCTATTTATATTAGATAGAAGTGGCTCAATGGGAGGAACAAGAATTCAAAATCTTAAGACAGCAATGGATAAGATCCTTGATATTCTACCTGGGGATGCTTATTTCAATATGTATTATTTTGGAAGTACTTTTGATAAATTTTCTCCTACAAGTTCATTAGTTTCATTAAATAGATTGGCTGCAAAAACCGCTTTAATTTCAGTTGATGCAAATTATGGAGGAACTGAAATTTATGACCCAATTAAGGCTGCTATAAACTCTCCAATGATAAGTGAGTATCCTAAAATTATTATCTTACTCACTGATGGAAATGTAAGTAACTCAGATCAAATTATCAAACTCGTAAAAGACAACACAAACTTAGCAAGAACCTTCGCAATTGGTATTGGAAACGGAATCTCTAACTACTTTATCAAAAACGTTGGACTTCAAGGCTTAGGAGGGTACGACTATGTCAAAGACACTGATAATCTAGAAGAAAGAACTAAAAGTATAGTCTATAAGATGATTACTCCTTACTTAAGGAACATTAATCTCACTTGGAATCCATCGATTACTGTTACACAAACAAGACCTAACCTTGCAAGACTATCTTTTCTGGCTAAAAATGAGCCTTTTAAATTCTTCTTCTTTGTTGATGCAACTAACTTTGATGTTAGCAATAATATTAATTTTACAATAAGTTATTACAGTTCGTACACAAGTCAAACAGAAGCTTATAACTTTTCTATATCAAAATCACAAGCTAAAAGTTCTGATAGACTTCATAAGCAAGCTTACAAAGGATTGATTGATGATAATAGGTTTGATAAAGTATTGACTGATGCACAGGTTATTGATATGTCTTTAAAGTATCAAATACTGTGTGAACAAACAGCGTTTATTGTTATTATTCAAAAGAACGACCCTAATAATACTGGTGTAACCAATCCAACAGTTACTGTCCCTACTCAAACATCGATAGATTATTCAAACACTACTACTGCAGGTTCAATTGGTCAAATAAATGCTGTTCCTGCACCTACCTCATATTCTCCAAGTTCGAGTGCGACAACTTCCTCAAATTTTATCAAAAGTGGTTGGTTTTTGTTGATACTACTTTTAGTATTTCTAATGTTGTAAATAATTTCAAGTTAGACTAATTAGTGTATATATTTATTTAGTATCAATATATTATTATAAATATAATATAAGTATAAAATTATTAATAAATTAGTTAATTTATGTTTACTTTATTTATTATAACTATATAAACAATTATCAATAATATAATTATATATTTTTTTAATATGAAAGAATATAAACCTATCGAAATAAAAAAGTAATTACTTACAACTTAACAATATAACAAACATTTCATTACATAACAAATTTTATAATACTCTTACTAATTAACAATAATTTATAGATATGCTGCTAAGTCCTTTAAAACTTCATCAGACGGAAGAAAATTTAAAAAATTTAAAGAATATAACAATATGAAGCTAGACTTAACTTGCTCTCAGATTTGCGTTTGTGCTGATAATCCTAATTTATTCGTGTTCTTTGCTTTTGATATGGTAATACTAAAAACTTATTTATATGCAGATTTATTACTTTGATTTATTATCCGATACAGTTATTTCTAAATATCCTCTATGTAGTGATAAGATAACTGGTGGAGTATTTAGAAGTGATGGGAAATTACTTATGACAGGTTTATCAAATGGAATTGTTAATGTTTATGAACCATTGAAAAAAACAAATCTACGAAGTTATAAATCTCACAAACTACAAATTAATTGCATTGACATTTCATCTAATTTTATTAATTTTGCCTCAGGATCAAATGACATGGTATAATATTATATTTTAATAAAAATAACATAACTAAATATATTAACAACTAATAAAGGCAATCAAACTCTATACTCTCTCCGACAAAAAGCCAATAGACAGTTTTGATAACTGCCACAACGATTATATTACTTCAATCAAATACTTGGATGAAAATACACTAATCTCCGGAAGCTATGACAAACTATTAAAAATATGGGATATAAGAGCAGTAATATTAAATAATATTAAATCAAATATAAAATCTATTATATATTCTAATATTATTGTTTAACCTTCTAATTTCTTACTAGAACTCCAAAACTCCTGCTAGAATTCTTGATAATCAAGACATAAACAGTGATATTCTTGTTTTATCTACTCAAGATATAATATCAACTTCTGACAATAAATTACATAGATGGGATTTACGAAGTGATAAAATTGTCAACACTGCAATACCATTACAAAATAAAATTGAAAAAATAAGCTGTGACAAAGACAAAACTAAAATATTCATTGCTGCTGCAGAGAAATTTGTTAAAGTTATAGACTTGAACACTTTTAATAATAATTTCACGATTAAATTTCAAAAGGAAATATCAGCGTTTGCTATTTCGTCAAATATGGATAGATATGGTGTTGGTTTTATGTAAGTATAATTATTATTTATATTATTGAATATATTGTTATTATATTATTTACATTCAATCGATTAATTCAATTAATTTTATAGTGATGGAGAAATCTCAATAAGAGGAAGAAGTTACATTGAAGACGAAGAAGGCGAAGACCTAACGAAGGAAAAAGAAGAAAGAGATATTGAACTATTAGAGTAAGTATATTTATAAGTTAATGATAATGCATTGTATTATGTTGATAACACTTTTATAATAATAAGATTTCTAAATATTAACTTTTTAGTCCCCAACAATACGCCAAAAGAGATGTCGTTAAAAATTATAAGTACTTCTATAGAGGTCAATATGATAATTCTGAAACTGGAGATGTCGATATTGTTGTAAGTAACAATATCAATTATAAATAAATTATATAAAACACGATAAATCAATATAATTAATGAAATATAATTCATTCATTAACAATTCTATATAATTCATTAACAAATATTATCAGGTCCCAATTTCCAAAAAGAAAAAACTTGACGACTATGACAAATACTTAAAAAAGTTCGAATACCACAACGCTCTTGACTCTGCATTACAAAAAAATAATACAGAAATAATAGTTTCAGTAATAGAAGAACTAATTGACAGAAATGCATTAAAAATTGCTTTATTAAACAGAACAGAGGTAAATAACCTAATAATAAACAATAATTAATAATATTGTTAGGAAGACTTAGAACTTTTAATTAAATTTTTACTATGGAAATTACGTGATCCAAAAACAATTGATTTACTTCTATTTGTAGTAAGTGAGATAATTGATTATTACTGTGTTATGTTTGGAAAATCTTCAAAAGTAGATGATTTGTTTTCTCAACTATTAAAAGAATTAAACAGTGAAATAGAATTTCAAGAAAATTTAATAGGTATTAACGCTAAGATAGATTCGATTAATAATATTATTGCCTTTTCTAATTAAAGATAATTAAAGATAAATGAAAGTTATTGAAAATAGATTGCAGATAATTAACTTAATGGATGATTTGTTGGATAATAAAATTAATTAACTTTACAAATATAACAAATTTAACAATATAAAATTATAAGATAATTACTTGATTAATTAAGTTTATTTATTGATTGTATTAAAATTTATGTTAAATTAAATAAATAATAATAAGTAATTAAAATTGTAAATGAATCCAGTTCAAGAAAAAAGAGTTGAAAATGGTAAATAAATGATAACTAACCTTATAATCAAATTAAAGAAATAAAAAGACTTGAAAAATGTAATCTTCCAATTAAAAAAACAAAAATATCAAGTGACGAGTATATTTTCGAAGTAAACTTATAGAAACTTACTTACTTATTTGATTTAAATTTAAATTTATTTTTACATTTAATTTCTATTGATTTTCTATAATGATATTTTAAATCTATTCTCACTAATTACAACTTACTAGGTTACTTTTAATGGAAAAGCCATCGAAGAAAATTTAGACAATAACATACATTTTTTTATTCATATGGGACCTAATTTTCCATTTCAACCTCCAAAGGTGTATTGCAAAAGCAAAGTAAATAAATTATATAAAACTTAAAATAGTTTTGTTTTCCATCAATATGCGATTATAGAGATTTGTTAGAAAGTATATTAATTGATTTTTGGTAACTATATTATACCTATTAAATATATTATATTTTATAATATATCAGGCAACCTTCGTTTACGATTTTAGAAATAATAGAAAAAATACCAAAGTTCCTATTTAACTTTGTTAAAAATATAAAAGAAGGAGTTGTAGAACTTGTTGGAAAATACCATTTAGGAGATTATTATGATATACACGTTTTAGAAAGTCTTCCAGTATATTTAAAAAAAGCAAAACAAAAAGTAATAATCGATGATAAAGAACAATCTCAGTCAAGGTAAAATTACACACATTTTAATTATTATTATAGATATTTTATGGTTTCAGACATGTTCGTCTGCTTATTCGAGTCAGAGGGCATCTTTTCTAAAACATTGAAATTGATATTCTGGACGAATTTAAGAGCATTAGTTACATTAAGAAAGAGTATATTAGGAAATACAATGAGATTTTTTTGGAAGCAGAGAAATAAGAAAACTTGTGATATAATGGAATTAGAAGTGGAAAATACAACTGATGTTGTAAATCTTCTTTTGGATAGAATGGAAAAATTTGGAATCAATTATAAGATATCAAAGCAAAATAATAATCCAAAGACGGGTCATCTACCACCTACAGATATTGATAGTGTAGAAAAGGCAATAACTGATATGGAACAAAAGATAGGAAGTTCAATAGAGCCAGTCGAAATTGAATATTTGATGGATTTATATTCAAAGGTAAATATAATTTTTATAATAATTAATAGGCTGTGGAATTTTATTCTGCTACCAATAATCCTAAATTTGAATATTATAAAAACAAGATTCATTTATCGCTTACTAGATTAATGGATAAGGATAAAAATGAAAAAGCAAGTAAGTTATATTAATATAATTTTAATATAATAATGAATTATTTTATTTAATTGAAAGAGTCATCAAATAAGCTTAGAGAAGTAAAAGTTGAAGACAAAAAAGTAAAGCACGAACAAGAAAAAGAAGGTGAAGAAAAAGGACATACAAATGTTTCTACTGATTCAAGTGTTGAAAAGACTGATAGTGTAGATAACAAAAAAGAAGTCAAAGATGTAAAAGAAGCTAATGAAGATAAAAAGGATAAAATAATAACTGAAGTTAAAGAAAACAATGAAGTAAAAGAAAATAAAGAAGTAAAAGAAAATAAAGAAGTAATTGAAGTTAAAGAAATAAATCCTAAACTTGAAACAACTCAATCACAAAAAGAGGACAAAGAAGTTACATCACATAAAGAAATAACAAACGTAAACACTGAAATTAAAGAAGACACTACTGATACTAAAATAGAACAGATAACTGAATCTGTTAAACAACCTGAAAATAAGGAGACACCATCAGTAAAAACAAATATTGAAACAACAGTAACTCCAACTACAACAGAAATTCCAACTACAATTCAAGCTACAACTACTAGTCCTAAAAAAGAAGAAAAAGTAATAGATTCAGAATCTCCTAAATTAAATCGTAATAAAGTTGATGTTGAAGTAAAAGTAGTTACACAAAATATGAATGATGACGACGATAATGAAATTCTATCAGATGATGATTAATTGTTAAATTGATCTGTTAATAGTTAATAGCTTTTGTATAAAGCTAGTTTTATAAGATTATTAAATAAATAAATTACATAAGTTAATACATACAAATGATAAATTTTACTAATTGTTAATATTATTTGTAATTATTATTTATTCATTATATAATATAATAATAAAATTATTTCAATATATTTATGGAACCATTACAAGCGAAAGAAATATATAATGAACAAGAAAAGGAGAATGTAAATACTATAACTGTAGTTGAACAAGAAGAAAAAGAAGAAATAAAAGAAGAAATAGGAGAAAAAGAAGTAAAGGGAGACAAAGAAGAAAGTGAACCAAATCAAACTACTAATATAAATAATACAAATAAAATAAATGAAAATATTCAACAAAACTATAAAGATAATAATAAAAACAAAGAAGAATCTCAACAAAATAATATAATTAATAGGGAAAACACTCAATCAAATAATGATTTTAGTGATAATTTTAAATACTCTATCATTCCAGAGAATATTAATATATTAAATACTAATTCTGATTCATCAAAAAGTTTAAACGAAACAAACGACACAAAAAAAGTAAAAAAGAAATATAGTATAGAAGACTTTGAAATTATAAATAAAATTGGAAAAGGATCTTTTGCTAAGGTCTATTTGGCCAGGAATAAAAATAATAATAAATTAGTCGCATTAAAAGCAGTTGATAAGCAGTTTATAGAGAAAGTAAATAAAAGAATAATTATGAATTATATACTTATATTTTTAATATATATGCTCATATACTTATATTTTAGGAAGGGAAAGCCCACGAAGTTCTAATAGAAAAGTTATTTCTAACTGCTTTATCACATCCTAATATAATTACATTAAAGTATACATTCCAAGATAAAAGAAAAGTTTATTTTGCTCTTAATCATGCTTCGAATGGCACTTTAAAAGAATTAATACGATCACATGGTAAATTATCCGAAGAATTAGCAATATTTTACTCTGCAGAGTTGCTTAAAGTTTTAGAATATTTAGGATTTAATAAAGTTATTCATAGAGATATAAAAGTTTATAATATATTTAAATTAGCCAGAAAACTTAGTATTGAACGAAGATTTTCATTTAAAGTTGGTTGATTTTGGAACAGCAACATATGTTGGAAAAACATTTGACAAAAATATAAAAAAGTTTAGAGACATTGAAGACAAAGAAGAAATTGATAACTTAGTCGGCACAGCAGAATATGTTGCACCTGAAGCTATATCCAATCATAGAATTGGTTTAGAACTTGATTTATGGAGTTTAGGTAAAATATACTTAAGATAAAGTTTAAAAAGGAATAATAATATATCAGCTTTTTAATGGGGTTACTCCCTTTAAAGCAGTAACAGACTTTTTAACAATAGATAATATTTTGAATAAGACAATAGATTATTCAGTAAAATAATATATTTACCTTATGTTAACAATAATAAATAGAAAACGCCTAGTATTGCTGCAGATCTAATTAAACAGTTGTTAGAAAAAGACCCAAAGAAGAGACTTGGTTGTTCTGGTATTAACATTATTATTTATTTATTTATTTATTAATTGTTAGACTCAGTAGTAGATTATAAAGCTATTAAAAACCATATTTTTTTTAAGTCAATTGATTTTGATAATGTAACTAATCAAAAAGTTCCAATTAGTATTAATAAAGTCCAGTCTCCTAAAAATGAAAAAGATGGTTATTCAGCTACAACTTATATTCCAATTGAAATCATTGAACATAATTTTAGTTCCGGAATGAATGAAGTAATTAAAGAAGAGAATATTAAAGAAGATATAAATAAAGAAGAAAGCATAAAACAAAACAATAATAAAGAAAATATTAAAGAAGACATAAATACAAAAGAAGACATAAATACAAAAGAAGACATAAATAGTAAAGAAGACATAAATAGTAAAGAAGACATAGATACTAAAGAAGACATAAATATTAAAGAAGACTTAAATTTTAAAGAAGAAAGGCTAATAGAAAACACTATTAAAGAAAATTTCAAAGAACTCATAAACATTAATGAAAACATAAACTCAAATATAAACAATCAAAATAACCTTAACACCCAAGACAATATTACCGAAAACATAAAAGAAGAAAATACACATACTCAATCTAATGATTATACCGATCACTACACAAACGAAAATCAAAGTGTAATCGAAACTAAAATTGATTACTCTGACAATAATAAAAATGATGATTTACAAGAAATTCACTTTATCGATAATGATATAGAACTCAAAAAGGAAAAAATCATATTATTAGAAGGTAAATCAAGTGTTTTATTTACTATTATTTATTAATAATATTAATAGGTATTGTTGATAAAAAATCACCATGGTTTCATTATAATACTAGGCTGTTAAAATTATATAATTGTGGTATATTAGAGTATTATAAAAATGGAACTGAATTAAGAGTAAATTAGTTATTAAATTATATTATTAAAGGGTATAATTAATTTGGATTCTGATAGTAAAGCATCTCAAATTGAAAGTAATAAATTTGTACTTATAACGAAGCATCGCACATTCAAATTTAGAGTAATATTTATCGATTAATAGTAGGTAAAAGAAAAAATGGTGTCTAGTTGGGTTACCTCAATAAATGAATGTATTCAAGAAAATTTGCGTTAAGTTATTTAAGCAGTGTAAAATATTAGTATACAAGCAAATAAAGATAATTAAGAGATTTAAGATAATTCATAATTTATAATATTATTTAAAAGTAAAAAAGTAAAACGTAATAAATAATTTAAATAAAGACTAATTCGTAAAAATATAATTATATAAAATATAAATAGAAAGCATTATCTAATATTTTATTTAATTTATATATTTATAATTAACTTATAATATATCATTAGCTCTTCTACTAATAACTTAATCTATTATGCTTTATTATCTTATTATCTTCACTTAGCATTCTACCAATTTTCTAAACCTCAATCCAACTATTATTAAAGAAATCTTGTATTCCTAAATGAGAAACATCTTTATATTTTGATCCTGAAAACTTAAACGGTGTTGATAGTCCTTCAATAAACGATGGACCAGATATTATTAAAGAACTTCTTCCTTTCTCCATCAAGTTTATATCTGTAACTTTCGCATCTACACCTCCGAAGGCCCAGTCTTGAACTAAATCACATCTGGGGGATATCGTATTACACATACTACTTTTGTCATGATATCTTATTAACTTTTTCATTTCTTCGATATTAGTCACGTTTGCATTGTATTTACTATATAAAAATATATACTATATAAATATACATAATTTATGTATTCTTACTTAAAAAGATTATATCTTAGATCATGATAATAGTCTGTAATGTTATGTTTAAGATATCCACCTTTTTCATATACTTCCCTAAAGTAAGGTTTATTAAACGAAGCTACCCAAGATTGTTCAAATAGAACATCTGACATATCAACTGAATAAATTTTATCTAAGAAAGGTGTTTGATCTGTTAGGTAGACCACTCCAGTAAGATTATTAGTATTAATATTTAAATTAATATTCGTATTTGTATTTTTCATTATTGATTTGTATCTATTTATATCCACAATTATCCATTGATCATTATGAGTTCCAGAGTTTTTATAATGAAAGTAGTCTATCCATTCTGATCCATTTTCTGCTAATCTATTTGCTAGGTGAGTTCTAATCCATTTAGGAATTGTATTTGTATTTAGACTTTTGTAGACAGAGCTTATTATTTATTAAGTAAATATATGTAAATATGAGTAATTCAATAAAAGTAATATTATTTATAGGTATAATTACGGATCAGGAAAAGCAAGTGAAGTCTCCATTACTACCATATTATTATCTAAGGTATAATAATCATCTTTGGAGTTTAAGTCACCTGGTCTTGAGGTAAATCTCATATTGTTGAGTTTTTTACCATTGACAACTAAGTTCAGGTTATATTCTTTGTAAATCCTCAACATAAGCGAGTATCTAAAAACATTAATTTGTGTTTTAAATACATGATAAATGTAATTGTTATAAGTGTTTATTTACATGTTATGAGTGTTATGAGAAATAATTATATTATTATCAAGCAATTTTACTAAGATGCTGCATTGTTTTCTCATATATTCTGGATAACTGTGTTTCTATTATAAAAGTAAATATATTAATGTATAACTTTATGTATTAAATATTCTACATTATTCATTGCAGTAGCAATATCTGATAATTCTCCAAGCATTGTTAAATAATAAAACTTTCTTTTAGGTAGCATACCTCCATTTGCAGAGTAGCCAGAAAACATACCGTTATATTGTTGTAATATTAAATGAATAGTTGAAAGCTTTGAATGATTACCAATTCTTTTAAGACTTTTATCAATATTAATGTTATTGATTTTCAAAAATTTCTTTTGGAAAAGATTGATTTCAAATAGTTTATTCTCGATATTTTCATTATTTTCATTAAAAAGATCGCCTTCGTTGTTATTTTCTTCCCTCATTCTACGTTTAGCAAGATTGCTAACATAATTAAATTGCTCTTCAACAAAATTTTGTATTTTCTCATTAAAATCCTTATTATCCCACATAGTCGAATTAATATTCTGAAAAGCGTAGTCAATCTCTTTTTTATAAATATAACCTTCTAAATAGCCAGCAGCGAATGAAATTTGTTCATAATCAAATATAGTATTATTACAAGAGTTAATCCTTAATATATGCCATCCTTCTTTAAAATCAATATCAGCACATGCAATACTATGTTCATTTTTACAATTGGTATTTTTTGCAATTAAATTTGTGACTCCGCTGAACTGTAAGTATTTTAAATTGATAATAAAATATAATTTAGTATAAATTAAAATTACATATAAATTATCATATAAAACTTACACATATTTTATCTGCACTGAAGATATAGCCTATTGTTGAAATAAAAATAAGAAATAGTAAATTCATTTAACTTAAAGTTTTATTATAATTATAAAAATTAAAATAAATTATAAAATAATTATGTAATAAGCAAAGTAAAAGGTAATTAATTTAATTATATCTACATAATAACAATAATAATAATATAAATAAAATGGAAGATGCTATTGAAGGAATCAAAGAATTATTAGGAAACGAAGATGCTTTTAAAGAATTCAGCCAAGAGAGATTTGCTCATACTGATAAAGATGGAAATGGATTAATCGATCAAGTTGAACTCGAAAAGGCCCTCATTGAAATCGCTGAAGAAATGAAAGCCCCAAAACCTACTAAGGAATTTGTAACTAAAATGTTAGCAAAATTCGACGTCGATAAATCTGGAAAATTAGACAGTAAAGAATTTGATCTATTTTCAAGATATGTTTTAGAGAACTTCCTTTCATCTTTTACTAAATAACTAAATAATAGACGTTAACACGTTAAGACGTTATAAATTAAAATTTTCATTAATATTTGTATAAATATTATGAAATAGTATAGTAATACCTAATAACAATAATGATAAATTGCTATTATAAAGGTAAGTATAATTTTTAATATAAAGAAGGCTTTATATATGAGAGAAGTTGTTATATAGTTTTTTGATAAAGTAGGTTTATTTAGTAATAATTTCATTTTTAATTTTTATTATTATAATTTTATTTTATAATTATTATAAGTATAAGTATAAGTAATATATTATATATAATATAATAAGAGGTAGATAATATGATTTGTTTTACCTATGTTTAATTAGTTAAGAAATAGCATTGAAGTGAAGTAATTTTATTACCTAATTAATTAATTAGTTTCAATTGCTACATGATATGTATATAGCTTATTAAGTTTATATATTATATATTATAAAAGAGTTTATTTAGTAATACTTAATTTCTTATGTATTATAAATTATTTTTAAATTTTATTTAAATGGAAGAGCTAATATTTGATAAAACAATAAATAAATTACTTGAGTTTAAGAAACAAAATCTTGTTAATGAGCTAAAAAAACTTCGCTACTTATTCTTACTTTCTTACATAATTGCACTTTTTACTAGTATCCACTTGTTTTACATACTTTTAATTGGCTTTTTCTATATGCGCGTTCTAAAAAAAATAATTCAGAATGTTAAAACAGTCAATGATTTCGATTTCTATATTACCATTATGATATTAGGTTTATACGCTTTTACAATTTCTATTTCTTATTGTGCTTTTATTTATGAAATTCCAACGTTTCTGCAAATAAGTTATGTTTACAAAATATTTATATATACAACATACTTGTTAAAATTTAGAAGTAATAGCAATCAATTTTTGAACTCTGTTATTTTAGTCTCTCAAATTATAACAACAATTATTGTTTTACTTTTTAGTTTTATAAGGAATAATTTTGATATAAGAATTGTTCTTGAACAAACATTCTCAACATCGCTTATGTTATACTTGATTTACTCCAATTTGAATATTTCTCATAAGTTTAATATATTGTTTGAAA
>Ga0100379_10003999_pt1 | contig 13183 bp, 21 predicted proteins | sample CryGeymeta201503_FD_80418 | JGI IMG/M metagenome (GOLD analysis project Ga0100379, IMG submission 80418) | Groundwater microbial communities from Crystal Geyser aquifers in Utah, USA - Crystal Geyser metaG 2015-03 | ecosystem: Environmental > Aquatic > Deep subsurface > Groundwater | place...
ATGCAGATGAATCTCTTGTAGTTAGGAATCTCCTTCTTGCTGACCTTCTCAATTGCCTGGGGAAGCTTCAAGGGCAACCTTTCCGAAGCATTCTTGTCAAAGGAAGACCAGACTGTGGCAGTTCCGTATGTGATCATAGACACCTCAATGTTATAGGTCTTTTCAATGTGGTTTCTAAAATCTTGAACAGTGAGTGGGCCCTTGATATTGATTTTTTCCCACTTTGTGAATTCTAAATAACTTGATGCTTACTGCTAGGAATGGCCTTGATGGGTCCGCACATGATGGGATCGAATTCCTTATCAGTGTTGACAATAGCTTCAATGGGATCGTTGAAAACCCAAAGAGGAAGGGCCAAGTTGACTGTCACGTTTTTGTAGGCTCCACCCTTCTTACCGAGCAAGAATTTGATTATTTCAATACCAACAGCACCGACGACCATGGCGGTAGTAGTGGCGATGGCAGGAATAATTTTACCTGCGATCAGCTTGATCTTGAAGTTATCTGCCTCTTCGATTTGGTAGTTACGGGCCTGAATAAGACAATATTTACTCTCAAGTTGGAGACACCTCCCATGAATTCGATGTGGAAGTTGGTAGGATCGTCCTTTTCGAACTCGATGGTCTGTCCCTTCTTGCTTTGGTTGATGTTGTACCCTTCAAGTTCCTTGATGACTTTCTCAATTTCTTTCTCATCTTCATCGTTGATCAGAACGGGCTCTTCTTATTTCTTCTTCTCATCAATCTCAATCTTGACTCCAGCTTTAGGCACGAAAGGCTGGAGAGGAATCTTTTTGGCGATTTCTACAACCTTGTCAGCATTTGTTTCCATGGGGATATTGAACATAGTAGCGTAAATATTGGCAGCTGATTGAATGAGCTCAACATGGATCTTGTCTTTTAGGTCGAGCTCGAGAGCAGTGGGAACTCTCTTCAAGCCGCTCCAGAAAAGTTTTCCAGTGTCTTCAATAATGTGATCAGCAGGGAAAGCTGCCAGTAGTTGCTTGATTTGATGGTTGAACACGTCCTGGAAAATGTCGAGGGCCAACTTGACACATTATTCATAGCTCTTCTTCTAGTTGGCAGAGAATAATTTCTTCAAGGTTTCGAGTTTGATTCTGAGAGTGGTGGGATTCTGTCGGTGTTGCTTCTTGAGAGCTTCAAGGAACCCTTGCCTGTTGGAGAAGAAGTTGTTGAGGTCAGCTGAAGGGTCGGCAAAGGTGCCTTCAAAATAGTCTCTTGCCCACTGGATGGTGTGCTCGATTTGATAAGGGAAATTTTTGAGGGTACAGAGTGGAATGCTTTCTTCAGGAGGATCGATGATATCGGTGTAGCTGATGGTTTCATGAGGAATGATGATCTGCGAATGGCACTTGGTTCCCAAGGTTCCAGATTCGAAGAGAGGTTTTTCGAACCAGACGCATTGGCCATCCACGTACTGTCTAGCTTTAACATTATCGACAGCGTTAACAACAAAGTTCAAGTTGGTCCAGAAGTTGTCATTGAAAATATGTTAGTTCTCGGGACTAGCTCTGGCCTTCAAAGAGTTGAATCTAACTTCAGAGTTCATCTTGCTGCCAACTTTGCAGGCGGTTTCACATTTATTCTTACCGACGTGCTCTCTTCTGAACAAAAATTGTCTGTTCAAATTGCTGATTTCGATGTTGTCGTCATCAGTTACAGTCAATTTTCCGTCGCCCTTGGTTGACAGACCCATCAAAGCGAACATTTTAATGAACTCACATCCCAAAGCACCAGCACCAATGACGAAGGAGCTTGACTTTTGTGCTTTCTCGATAAACTCGTCACCAAAGATAACTCTGTAATCAGAATATCTGTCGCTGATGATGGTTCTGTTAACCTGACCTTCAGGGAGGGTCTAGAAGAAGTCGTGGTGAAGCCATTGTCTTAGAGGAGAGAATTTTCCTGTGAGCTTGACGATTTATTGAGTGATGATACCTCCCCAGAAAGAGTTGCATGGAGAAATTTGAGTGTCAGCAAAATGAGAAACATTTTCAACTAACTTATCGTCAACGGACTCAACCTTGAAGTCTTCTCCTTCGATTTCCATTTTTGAGCCAATATAGCTCTTGACCAAAGCTTTGAGTTCTTCAGCATCTTCCTGGTTCAAGATACGAGGAATGCGGTTATGTTTGCTATTGAAGGCCAACAGAGCATTGAGGACAATATGTAATTGCTCGGGAACGCCGAATTTGTCCCAGCTTGCTATGGGCATTTCTTTAGCCTCAGGAGGATAAGGATATCTCAAACTTTTTTCGAGGTCAAATGACTTGAGGAAGTAGGGTACTTTGATCTCAGATGCAATTCCTCCTCCAGTGTAAGGACTGAACTATCTGGTATCACCAATCAAGAAGCTATGAGGCGATTTAATTTCAACTTTGAATTCCTTGCCATTAATCTCTGTCATTCCTTTGACTTCTCTGAAAGTGACGGTATCGCCATCGTTGAGCCCGTGCTTCTTTTCCTCGTGAAGACAGACCAATCCTCGCTCTTCCTGAGTGATTCCGGCGATGTGAACAGTCTTGCATTATTCTCCGGTTCCATCGATGATCTTGTGGTTTTCTCCAAAATCGACAAAAGTGAATCCATAGAGACCTAGGTTGCCTCCGTAGATGAATCCATGTCCTTTTTCGCGGACAGCCTTGTTGAGCTTGACGAGGTAGTCTCGATTATAGTTATCAAGTACGACCACACATTCGTAATTTCCGGCTCTGCGTCATTCCAAAGTTACATGCTTTCGATCGAGTCATTGACAGCTATGTTCATTTGGACGTTGGAGTTCAGATTTTTGAGTTGATCGAGTGATGCTTCAGCTCGAGTGACTGCTCCTACGTGTTCAGGACGAGCATAGAAATTCCTGCCCAACTCTTCAGTAGTGACTTTGCGTGGGTCATAGATTGTGACTTGCTTGGGACCAGCAAGGACTAAATTCTTTGCAACCTCGAGCCCGAGCTACATTATGAAGGAAATACCCCTGAAACTCCGTGGATGAAGACTCTAAGGGCCATGAGTTTACCCTGAGCCTCAGCTCCGTAGACAGCCAGCTGTCTGGAGAGTGCGTTGTGATCAATCTGTGGTTTTTAGACCTCCATCTATAAAAGATTTTAAATATAAATCCAAGTATAAGTGTGGATTTATAATAGTATATGGCACAATTCTGAGCAATTACAGCTCCCGGTCGGAATTCATAAGCCTCCGCTTCGAATCTTCACGCTTTGAGCTACCTTCCTAGACCATTGTTAGTCCTATTTTTGATTATGGGTCGGAACTCTAGAACTGCGACTTCTCGAGGTTCTAATTATTTTATTTATTGATTTATCTAATTTAATTAAAGAGGAAGAATTTCTATATTAATTAAAAGGTAATAATTTGTTACAAGTGCTCTACGCCCTGGAAGCATCATAAATCGTCAGACAAGCTTTTCTCACTGGAGTCCCTGGAGGGGCTCAGCCTTACGTGGTAGTTGCATTTAATGCCTCTTTTGGCGACCTCAGACTCGATTTCAACAAGATGGCTTCTCTCGATATTTGAAAAAACATGCTGGTGGAGTTGATTATTTCATGGTGCCTGGATGAGCCTTGCCTCGGAGAGCCTCTATCGTGGAAAGAAGTCTCAGCTTAAGTTTGGCGGCCTTACCCTCAACTTATAATATTTTACTTTGCAAAAAAAAATGGGGAGCATAACTCCTTCTTGCTGCAATCAAGCCACCTCTCGTCACCTGGACTAGTTGTGTCGTCTGGCTGCCAAACCTTACCAGGCATCCAGCTCGCTCTCCTTTGACGCTTTTGGTTTTACTTGTTGCTAGGCTTTACGTCAGCACTCGTAAAATCAGAATGTTGGTCTTGGATATGCTGTAACTCCCTAAGCCTTGGACGAGCCTCAGACCCCTGAGCACTTGCCCATGAGGGTGGAGGAGTCATCAGGAAGCACTCACCCTGTGTTGGAGAGTTTTATGACTCCTTTGTAAAAGAATTAAATCGTGACAGAAAGAATTCCCAAAAACAAACAAATCAGGAAGTCCCAAAGGCCTAAAAGGCAATAGACCCCGAGAGAAGGTGAGCCTGAAGAGCCTGAGATTATAGCTGAGGAAGGCGACAACTTCGATATTTCTACTTAAGATCATGAGGAGGGTATAAGGGACCAGAATAACTGTAAGTCCTATCATAAGCTTGTGAAGAACTACTTGTTGGCTAAGGGCTTGGACCATCTTTTCGATGACTATGGCGTCTCCTACCATACAAGATACTACTTTGTGGTGGCGCTCATCTTCATCAAATATTATCTGAACTAAGACTTCAATGAAGCTTACACACAGATAGTCCAGAAGGAACTCGTTGCCCAGTCCAAGAAGATTCAACGCAGGGAGATCATGAAGGAGAAACTCGACAAGGAGTTGAAGACAAGGAAGGGAAGAAGTGAGAAGGATGAGAGAGACGTGATGAAGAAGAAACAGGCTTTGGACGTCAAGATGAGCCACATAAGAGTGGTGATTCACGAGATTGAGGACTTCTCAATCAGATCCTGCAAGGCCTTCTTTTCCGGCAACACCGAAGAGTCCTTGAGGATTTTATATATGAAAGATGACCCAGTAATGAGGAAGAAATACTACTTTGACTCTGCTCTGGAAGTCGTAACAAAGATCTAGTCTGAAGTGAGAAAAGCAGCCTCACAACTAACTTGATATCATAATGTTTGTGCATTGTCCTATACTATACTATCACTATAAAAACTCACTCTTCTCTGTTCTAGTAATAAGTATTATCACAAGATACGTCTGCCGAATGTACAGCTCACTAGAACGATACATCCCCCTGTTCGAGAACTACCTCAAGTCGGACAGCCCTGAAAGTTTCATCAGAGACCTCAACGATGCCACTGACAGGACCATTCTGACTATCCTCACTGATACAACCAGCAACATCATATAGTTCAGAAAGAAAGTAAGGGAAGTAGGCATTCCTAGGCCTTTGGAAGAAGCACTAACTCAATTCAGGTACCGATCGTATCTGAAGCAAGTGGACAAGTTGGGAGAGGATGAGATTTCAAGATAGATAAGAAGTTAATTCTCAACAAATCACTTCGATTATCCGAAACCTTCTCACGTTTCAGATCATGGACCATCAAAGCAAGAAGACAAAACTCCGACTTGCCTCACTTTGGAATAAAACTATCAGAGATATCTCGAGCATAAACTAAAGTCCAAACCTTCCCTCATTCGCAATCTATCTGACTACGCAATTTCAAAATTACCCTAAGCTACCTTGATGAATTTGCCACACAATGAAAAAGCTCACCTTTTGGACAATTGCTGTATACTGTATCACTTCAAGCCATAATTCATCTCTCATTTTTTGGTGAGGTATGAGGAAGAAGTTCGAAAGACCAACAAGAACTACTCTTTGGAAAAGAAGCTGTTTTCTGAATTGACCAGAGACCAGATCAACTCCCTTGGCAAAGTCAAAAGTGATCTTTTCAGCAACGAAGATTACGTTGAACTTTGGTTCAATCTCAACTACAGCGAAAGGATCAACAAGTTCGCAGTCGGCACTGAGTACTTCACAAAAGAGAAGCACCTCCAAAAGAGAGACCTCTTCATTCAAATAGTCAAATAACTGGATCACCACAAGCATGCTATCATCAAGGCTTATATAAGACAGTTGAAGGCAGAAATATTGATGTTAGACATTCAAATCAGTGACCCTGAACTGAACCGATTGGTGGACTATTTGCAATCTGACTGCTACAGCCACAATATAAGAGGCATCGATAACAACTACAGAAACGATATATACAATCGAATAAACAACCAAGTCAACTATAAGCCAAGAATGAGGTATTCCCTGGAAGTCAACCAGTTTGGTTTTGTGAACACAATCGAAAGCTACATTGAAAAATTATTCAAATTGAACAAAGATAACAAAGATAGGATCAAAAGACTTGGCGCCTTTTTCAGAGAATAATACCTCAATAAGCTTAATATCGATGCCATGTTATCCAGAGGGGAAGTTCCTGCCAATGTCCATGACTACTACTCAGCAACAGAGCTTGAAGCTATCAAAAATAAAAAGTAAATCAAATTGCACTCCTCCAACAAAAGAAAATACAAGGCTTCGGATGCCGTCGTTCTTCATGCTACTCTCAAGAATGTCAAAACCATCCACATAAAAGTATACGAGCTCAATCTCGTGAAGACCAGTCTTCTTGGACAAAACAGAGTTACAGACAATGAGGTCAATTTGAGTTTCCTTAAGCCTTCGCAGGAAGAGTTTTACCAGCATAAATTTATCAACTCCTATGCTGTGGAAGACGTCGACATTCCGATCAACATTCCCAAAAGGATGGGTGTCTTCATTGTCGATCTTCAAGGTGAAACTGTGACCAGCAGGGCCGTCATCAAGAAAGGAGCCATCCTGTGCCTATAGTCATTTACCGAAGCAGGTCAAACATTCAGCTTTTACGATGAAGATGGTCGACCTCTGACCAGCAAGGAGGGACTGAAAGTATGGAACAGCGGAACACCAGTCAACCTCAAGGACGGGAACTCCTTCGAGACTGACTACAAAGAGGAAAGCGATGAATGGATCAAGATTGTGGCCTCAATGGGCAGCTATGCCTAAATATATGAGAAGAGAATCCAAGTGGAGAAGTATACTTTCGAAGTTGGCTACATCTACACTCCTGAGTCATTTTTGGTAGGCAAAAAGGCAAAGATTCTTCTTCACGGTCGCCTTAAAATGAACAACAATCCCATGTCCCTCTAATTGCTTCAAAACATCAAAGCCACCATCAATGTTACAAACAATCAAGATATTTCTACTTTCTTCTAATTCGACATCAAAAAGTGGTTCGACACCCAGGACCAGGTTATCGAGTTTCCCATCCAGTCCTACACTCAGAATATCAGCATTAATGTGACTGCGAAGATCATGAAGCAGAGTAACAAATAAACTACTTTAAGCAGCTAGAAGCATATCAACATCAATTTGGGTGAAGACCTCCAAAACTTCAGTGACTTCTACCTCGAAAGAGACTAAAAAGGACTCTACTCACTCAATCTCAAAGGGCTGAATGGCGAGCCCATTCCAAATGTTCAGGTTTTGATCACCTACGCAGTGAGAGGAGTCTAAGAAGAGGAAAGAACTACCCTGAAGACCAACGATCATGGCATCATCAATCTCGGAGTCCTTAGCAATGTTAAGTTGATAAGTGCTCACACCGACAGCGATAGAGGTCGGGTTGATCGAACATGGGTGCTCAGCTCTGACTCTACTTTCCACTATCCCAAAGAATTCCACGTTAAGATGGGTCATCAGTTCACCTTGCCCGTTGACAAAACCTGGACCAAAAGCGATATCACTTTGCTTCGCACATTTGACAAATACCACGCTGACGACTACTCAAGTGTTGTAGAAGTCAAAGATGGACTATTGACTCTACCTGCCTTCACTGAAGAAGGATACTACATAATGAAATTGCTCCCCATTGAGAAGGACATCGACATATACACTCTCAAGGACATCAAGTGGGCAGGTGACACAGAGCACAAGCAGACAGTTTTTGATCACAGCGAAGGAAACATTTACACGATAACCAACAATCCAACCAGAAACTTGGCTATCGGATAGATCAATCTTTTCCATGAGCCTGAAAGCAACAAGGTATAGATCAGCCTTGCCAACGTCAGCAAAGAAGAACTCAAAATTGTTAGAGTGCATGCCTTTGCCACAAACTACATCCCACCAAACACTCAAGATCTCTTCTCCACTGCCAATTTCAATCAGCAGCCTGGCTTCACTCATCAAAATGCAGGCGTGAGAACATCTTCATACTACAGTAACAAATATCTATCAGATGAAGGAGCTTACGTGTGGAACAGACAGCAGAAAAAAGAAACGCAAGTAGGTAATAACCTTGAAAAACCTGGCGTTTTCCTCAAGAGAGCTCTCGTGAGGGAGACCAACTAATAAGAAGAGGACTTGTATGAAGGCGACCTGTATCAGGACGAATGTGCCATGGTTGATGTGGATCCCAACATGAAGGCTGCCCTAAAGAGGAAGAAAGATAAGGCTGACAGTAAAGGGATCAGTCTTGAAAGAAACTGCTTGGCTATCAGCAGTCACAATAACTTCCTTTTGTCATCCGGCCACCTTGAGACCAATCTGCGAGGAGAAAAAATAGAAATTGAAGTGCCCCTTAACTACAACCAGCTAGAGTTGGTGGTCCTCACTCCAACCTCAGCCATCAAAAAGCAATTTTCTCTGAAGAGCTCAAACAGACAGTTCAAAGATCTCAGGCATGTAGGCATCACCGAGACTTAAGAGAATAAGGCCTGGACCATGTCAAGGGAAGTATACACTCTCAAGGCAGGAGAAGAAAGGCTTGTTAGTCGCACGAGCCAGTGGCGAACAGTCGGTCTAAAAGACATATTTGAGTATGCTAATGCTAAGAGAATGGCTTTGTACGAATGGAGCAAGCACCTTCTTGTTTGGCATAACTATGACTAGGCCAAAAAGCGAGCAATATATGATAAAGAATGCTGCCACGAGCTCAACACATTCATCAAATTCAAGGACCCACAATTTTTCAAGTCAGTGGTCTCCAACTATTTGGCTAACAAAATTGTCAAAACCTTTGTTGATTATTGCCTGCTTGAAGATATCCCACAGGTCAAGGAGTATGTCAACCTGAATAGATTCAACTTGCTGAATTCTTTCGAGAGAGCTCTTCTAGTGCACACATTGGTGAAGGCAAAGACTCTGGAAGGATAAGCTAAAAGAATCGTTGAGATAATGGAGATGGAGCAAAACAGCATCAAGAGAAACTACCAGGATTTCAAGCATAATTTCGATACGATCATCAATGCTAAAGCTACAGAAGAGGAGCCGAGAAGGCAGGGAGCCAGGACCAAGCAAACTGCTCGGATGAGTAGTGCTTCCAAGGGAGCCATGAGGTTTACTGACACAAGAATGGATGTTGAGGAAGAGGATATGATGTAAATTCAATGCGTAAAATACTAAGGGGTTGAGAGAAGAAGAGATAGAATGGCAGAGAAGAAGCCATTTATGCCTGTTGAAAGCACTAAGTAGTACACAGAAAGGACATACTATACTGTCAAAAACTACAAAGAATAATCTCCCAACCTAGTATGGTCCTCACAATTCTGGTCCTCCCTAGCTCGTTCCTTCCTTTAGGGCAACACTCAAGACTTCCTCTCCAAAGATTTTATGACAATTCCTAACCCCATCGGCTTCATTCTCGCAGCCTGTTTCATCTCCAGCGAAAGTTCAGCAAACTTTGAAATTCAGCCAGCAGGCTAGAACTATAAGTTAACAGCTCAAGCTCCTCTGCTCCTTTTTGTAAAGGAGGTCAAAGAGTAAGAATATGCCAGTAAATTTGGTGTACAGATGAACCAACGTTTCTTGGACCCACAGAACAGATACATTTACGAGGATGGCATTCAGATAGACAGATAAGTTGAGGAGTTTGTCATCAACAGGCCATATATCAGCCAAACTGTGGTGACTAATACCTCAGGAACAGCACTATAGCTTCAAATTTTATTGGACATACCCAAAGGAGCTATTCCTCTTCTCAGTCACGAGTACACCCAAATAGTCAACATAACCCTTGCGGCCTTTACCTCAAAGTAATTCACCCGTATGTTCTACTGCCCTTCAGAAGGAGAATATCCCATCTATCCAAGCAATGCCTGCAGAGGATCAACCATCATCTCCCGATGCGCAAGAAAGCCCAATATTGTAGTCAAGAGATATCTGACGACAAACAAGCTGGAATCATTCAACGACATCCTCAGTTCTGCAGACAACGCCAAGATCATTGAATACATCAAGACCAAAAATCTTATGGATCGGAATGTTTTCTCTCCTGAGGCTATCCTCTGGCTGCTCAAGGACAAAGCTGTCTATGAGAAGGTGCTCGGCTGCCTTCGAGAAAGGAAGTATTACAATTTCAATATCTGGAGCTTCGCCTTCTACCACAATGACATCAAAACAATCAGGTAGATTGTTGACTCCAACAATAATTGCGAATTGCTAGAGGCTGAGGTGTTTGAGTACTTCCCTTACTACTCTACAAGGACGCATCAGTTTGCTAACTAGGCCAAATCGACCATCAGAAACGTGCAATTAAAGTAGACCTATATTCGCTTCCTAACCACCCACATCGTCAACATCAATAGCACCTCAGCGTTTTTGGTCTCTTTTGCTTACTACCTCATTCTACAAGATAGGCTCAAGGAAGCAGCCAATATTATCAAAAAAATGACTGAGAAATATCCCAATGAACATCAAATTCAAGTTGACTACATGCGATGCTTCTTGGACATGTCGCTCAATACTCACAACTTTTCGTAGGCTCGAGAAATTGTCATCAAATATAAGGAGTATCCTATCGAGTCTTGGAGGAAGCTATTTGATGAGGTGAGAAGGACCCTGGAAGTCTAGGACGAGGAATTCCCTGACTCGACTGATTCAAAGAAGCCTGAAGAGTTCCATACTCAGGTGGTTCAGGAATCCGACCAATTCAAGATCATTCAACCGGCTGAGACCAACATCAGAGTTTAGATATTCGAAATTGACCTGGAGACATACTTCTCTGAATATCCCTTCATTGACGACTAAGCATGGTACTGCTTCGTTCAGCCCAGCATCAGTCTCGACTATGCAGGCAAAAAGGAAACCACAGAGATAGTCATCAAGAGAGCAGATTATCCTCAGGTCAGAGACGCAACTGTAGCCATCACTGACAACAAGCCTGGCCTTCCACCCAAAAAGGTAGCCACTTTCACCTGGAGCAATCCTTAAGTTAAAGTGAAGGTCAGTGAAAACACTGGAACCATTCAAGTATTTGTCGGCAGAAAGAAGCAACCTGGAGCCTATGTGAAAATTTTCAGTCAGAGAGGCAATCATATTAACAAATTCTACCGAGATGGATACACAGACATGACTGGTACTTTCCGCTATGCCATGTCGGATCTTCAATAAATCAAGGAGTTCTCCATTTTAGTGGTTACCGACAAGGGCAGCCTGATTGTCAAGGCCAAGCCACCAAGCAAGCTGGCCTCCTATTGATCCCATTCCCTCGATATTTATACATCCCTAAAGCATATGAATGATCACCTCTTCTTGCGACCTCCAGTGTTGTTGTTTTCGGTAATAAAAGGAGAGTCGTGTTACTTTTGATTGACCCACAGATTAGAATCTTGAACAAAATCTTTCTTCTTTTTATTGTAGTCATTTTGAGGCATGGACCAGAAGTCGAAATCTTCATTCTGAGAGCCTCCTTGAGGATTGAGATTCTTCTTCTTAGTTGAGCTGATAGTTGCCTCCTGCTGTCTTTCCTGCGTGTGATGGACCTGTCCCCTGGCTGCCATCATCAGCTCATCCTTCATTCTCAACAGTTCTGACTTCAAGTCCTCGTTCTCCTTCTTGAGTTCCTGTTCTTTCTGCGCATGATCGTATATTTTATTGCTCTGCTATCTGATGATAGCTGCCATTTAATCTATTTTTTTCTTCAATTTGCTGTTCTAGCTGTAGACCCCAATAACCACCTTTTAGTAGCCTGCATAGATGAGTTCATACTTTCGGTGATGTCGGTCAATAAGTTTTACTTTGTGATGATCTAAGAGTGCTACTTGGATTCGATCAGTTTGTTGGTGATTTAGTCGGTCTTGCTCTTTTTGTTTACCATCGAGTCGTTGTTTAGCTTGGACTTTACCTTGTCAATTTTGTTGTTCATTTTGGAAATGGTGCTCATCATCTTGTCGTAGGCCTACTTCTCCTCAGGTGACATCTACTCTTCCGGCTACTCTTGGGCAGGCTCTTCTGCGTTCTCTGCCCCTTCCTCAGCTGGAGGCGCGATCACTTCTTCTGACTTTTCAGGCGATAACTATGCTGCTTCTGACATTGTTATATTGTATAAACCTTCTAATGAAATAATTGATTCGTAAAATCTTATGACTAGTACTTGATAGGACAGAATCTATGGATGAGTGTATTTATTAGATTGAATGGATGTGGACTATGTTATAATCATTTTCTGAACAAACAGATGCAAAAGCGAAACTATCAGAATTTGCAGGAGGAGGGAAGTGTTGAATTGGGCAGTTACAACTAGGGCATACCCGTCGGTCAGCCCATCACTCCCTACCAGGAACAACCACAAGGAGTCAACTACCATCAGCAACACTACCAGCAATCACCATATGTCTCACAACATCAGCAACAGCCCCACATGCAGCCTCATATGCAACCTCCTCAACTGATGCCTCCTCATATGCATCAAGCACCTCCACCTCCTCCATATGTAGCCCCAGTCGTCAAGTATATCTTTCCTCATTCAGCGATCTAAACTACAACTACCCTGCCACAATTACTTGCCCCTGTTGCAAAAGCAGCGTGCTGACTGTTGTCAACCTCGAATCTGGCAACACTACCGTTCTTTGGTGTGTCACCATCGGCCTGTGCATCTCACCTCTGTTCTGCTGCCTGCCTTTCCTGATGGAGTCTTGCCTTGACAAGTCACACTACTGTCCCAACTGTGGGCATAACATCCTGAGGAAGCACCAGAAATGTTTTGAATTTGCTGGCTGCTGAATGATCAGAATTTAGTTTGATGTTTGGCTTGATATAGTGAGTCATATGATATCAAATATTGAATCAAGGGAATGAAAAAAATAAAAATTCAGTAGGCAGCAGGAATGACGGAAAGGGAAGATGTGACCAAGGTTGGAGAGACTGTAGTGTTTAGGAGAGGTTGGTAAATTTTTCGTCTCGAAGAAAAAAAACATGATGCTCTTCTCACTCTAAAATAAATCAACTCTGTCCTTCTTGTCTGTTGATACTCAACAGGACAACTATCAAGCTTTCATATCTTACAGTCCCACATCAATACTCCACTCTTTGCCTTTTACCTCTGATTAATAGATTGGGTCGTACAGTATCCAATATTGAGGATGGACGATCAAGCTGCAGCCTCTTGCTTTCTCTGCCAGTTTTCGTAGTGGGGCTCATAGTCAAAGTCGGAATCCTTCATGAAGAGGGCATCTGAATGTGGGGATAAATACCGACGATCCAGCAGACCATAGCGAGAGAGAAGACGTAGATCCATCCGTTTTGGGTGGCGGTGGTGAGTCCACAAAAATA
>Ga0100379_10004002_pt1 | contig 13178 bp, 15 predicted proteins | sample CryGeymeta201503_FD_80418 | JGI IMG/M metagenome (GOLD analysis project Ga0100379, IMG submission 80418) | Groundwater microbial communities from Crystal Geyser aquifers in Utah, USA - Crystal Geyser metaG 2015-03 | ecosystem: Environmental > Aquatic > Deep subsurface > Groundwater | place...
CTTCATTGTTGGGAAGTATTGTTTAAGACAAATGTTTGTTTGAGGGGCGACTGAAGTAGACACAAGATTTGTTGAGAGTAGACTGCATGTAGTAATTTTATTATTTTTACTGCTGGAGGTGGTCGTTGTTCAGAAATAGAGTGGATTAGGCCATAGTCTACAGCTACATTTTTGATTTTCCCTTGAAAGAAGCTATATTTTTGCTTTTTTCTGATAAATAATTGCTCTTACTGGCAGCAGTCCGACTCAGTGATTTGCTGGTCTCCCGACTACTACTTCCATACTTTCTATGTGCCAGCAGATCAGTGATAACCCACTTGGGTACATACCCTCTCAAATATTTATGGAAGTAGCAATTGTAGTAAATAACATACATCTTCTCATGGACTGCTTCAATCTCATAGAGGATAGCTTTGGTAGCAGGTTTGTTCACATGGTCGATCATGTCCTAATATACGAATTGCAGATCAGCTCCCAAAATGATATTGAAATCTATGGAGCAAGTGAAGCGATCCATGTAATATCGACCGAATGTGTAAATTATTTAAGAGAAAGAAGTAGCGACTGTAATGAGATTGAGCAGTTGGTAACAGCGGATCTCTCGGTCTGTTTTAGACCGATAGGCGAAGGGTTAGAGATAGGAATGAATCCGTTTTTGCAGATATAGGCGATAAGGTTACATCAGCTTTGTTACCAGTATTTTTTCGAATTAGTCGTTCGGTGTATAAGAGAGAGTAGCTAGGATATGCAGCAAGTCTGACATGGGCTGACTTCTTTCAATAGTGAGCCTATGAACAAGCATGAATATTTTGAAGACAGGTAGTAATTCATGTTGGCATTTGAATATTTTGTTGAAGGTGATTACTTGTGTTCCTACTTTGAATAACTCATTGAGTTACTTGAGTTCAAAACCAACACGACCTTATTTCTTCAAATATCGCTTGATTGATTTACCCATTTACTCTTCCTGCTTTTTGAACATTGGAAGTTTAGCTTATAGATTGCTTATTAAATATAGAACGGGTGACTCAATCTAAGAGATCAAATAGGGTAAAAATATGCTATAAAACAGTGGCACACGAATACAGAAAGGAATGGAAATAAAGATTTATAGTACTTTTCCTAGAGGCAAAGTTGCAATAATAAAGTTAATTAAATATTACGATGGCCCTGAGACAACGCCTTATTGAGTTGGATCCAAAAGCCACCCTTAAAGACTATCGTTACAGTCTGCAGTTGAGTAATGTCATCAAATAGACTCTTCCCCATCAAATAAAACAACATAATCCTGCTTCTGCTTCTCCTTAGCGCAATCTTATTGCTCGCACTAAACAACTCCTGCGCTATTAACCTACAACTTTTCACAAAACAATAGACCGATGGAGCTATAGCAGTGAGAATAGACGAGGACAGACAGCCAAACTAAAATTTAGGCGAGGTAGCAAGTTAAATGAAACTAAGCGGCAATTGTAGCTGATGAACTAATTTTACAAGAGTAACAACAAGACACAAATTGTAAGAATTTATTTACTCAGAAACGTTATCAAGATGAGATTTAGCAAGAATAGAAAGAGATACAGACTGTTGTGGCACAGTATCGACTTCGGAGGCGAGGGGGTAGCACCAGCAACAACTAAAGGAGGAAGATGAGATAAACTACTCCTTTGGGCATGATCAACCCAGAAGCAAGCACAAATAAATAAAAATAAAGCATATCAAAGCTCAAATTCGAAAGATCCAAAAAAGAAGAATAAGAATAAATTGATATGGAAGTATTATTCGATCGAACACATCCCTATCGTCGTTTGTTGATAGGACGTCGCAAAAGTAAGGGAAAGGTTGAGCCATGGGGTATCACTGTCAATCTCTGACCCATTCTGATAATATGTTAGTTCTTATGTTTAACTCCTAACATAGGTAAGCTTCTGAAATAATATTCCAAATAATGGAACATCTTTCGTCCATCACCACCCCGAATCGCATCCAAATCAGTCCATTTGGTCTATAGTACCTGAGCAAGTTACCACAAGACATCGAAGATCTTCAAGAGAGCGAGACGACCTCACATGAAAACATGTCAATCAACCAACCGCATCCTTATCTGAGAGGCAAAAGTCTCGATTTCAGAAAATTCGCATCCCAGACCCAATAATTACTCTTCAGGCAAACAAGCTCTCTCATTAAGGCCAGACAAATGCAGACTTTCTCCACCGAATCAAAACGCAAACTACAACTTCATCATTAAAATTGGCAATCATAACAGCGTCTGATCAGTCATAAACTGATGGACATTCAGAGCAAGCTAAACCACTAAAGATACAACGAGTATGATTGGCAAAGTGTAAACTCCATTCTGAAGCAGTCCTCCAACTCCATTCTGAGCCGTGTGGACAAGGGGATTGAGAATAGGAAGATGAGAACGAGAGACAAGTTAAAGAGGTTATTGGTGAAGAAGTATCCAAACAGATTAGAGCAGTGATAGAGGTATTGATTGATTTTCTGATCCGTATTATATTTGTGAACATATATTAGATTGCGACTATGATGAAAATGATGAGCAAGGCAGGAGGCTATCTCCTGCAACCTTCCCGCTATCAGTTCGGAGTGCTCAACAATGCTAACGTTGGCCGCGATGCACAAGTACATCTATTTTGAAGAAGAACACTCTCTTCGGTAAATACACTGTCGTTGACCACACCTTCGATGCTGTCGTTGTCGGTGCAGGAGGAGCAGGGTTAAGAGCTGCTTTTGGTCTCGTGGAGCAAGGATTCAAAACTGCCTGCATTTCCAAGTTATTCCCAACAAGGTCACATACCGTCGCTGCTCAGGGAGGCATCAACGCAGCTCTAGGAAACATGCATTCAGATGACTGGAGATGGCACGCTTATGACACCATCAAGGGAAGTGACTGGCTCGGTGATCAGGATGCTATCCACTACATGTGCAAGGAAGCACCTGAGGCCATTTTGGAACTTGAATCATACGGTCTTCCTTTCTCAAGAACAAAGGAGGGTAAAATTTACCAGAGAGCCTTCGGTGGACAATCCAGATAATATGGTAAAGGTAACCCTTATTGATATTCAGAGCAGGCATACAGAACTTGTGCTGTGGCTGACAGAACTGGTCATGCCATGTTGCATACCCTATTCGGTCGATCCCTTGCATACAACTGTACCTTCTTCATCGAATATTTCGCTCTTGACCTCATTATGGACGACGATGGTGTCTGCCGAGGAGTCACAGTCATGAGTATTGCTGATGGAACAATCCACAGAATAAGAGCTCTTAACACTGTCATTGCCAGTGGTGGCTATGGAAGAGCCTATCAAACCTGCACATCCGCTCATACTTGTACTGGTGATGGTAACGCCATGGTGACTCGAGCTGGTTTGCCTTTGTCTGATATGGAGTTTGTTCAGTTCCATCCTACTGGTATCTATGGTGCTGGCTGTCTCATGACTGAAGGGTGCAGAGGTGAAGGAGGTGTCCTCAGAAACGCAGTTGGTGAGAGATTCATGACCAGATATGCTCCTTCTGCTCTTGATTTGGCATCTAGAGATGTTGTTAGTCGAGCAATGACCATGGAAATTTTCGCAGGTCGAGGAGTTGGCCCATAAAAAGATCACATTTATCTCCATCTAAACCATCTTGATCCTGCCATCTTGCACCAAAGATTACCAGGTATTTCAGAAACCGCCAAGATCTTCGCCAATGTCGATGTCACTAAAGAACCTGTGCCTGTTGTTCCCACAGTTCACTACAACATGGGTGGTATTCCCACAAACTTCAAGACTCAAGTCACCAAGCTGGTCAACGGCAAAGATACAGTTGTTCCAGGATTGATGGCTTGTGGTGAAGCTGCTGTTGCTTCCGTCCATGGAGCCAATAGATTAGGTGCCAACTCGCTCTTGGATTTGGTTGTCTTCGGTCGAGCATCAGCTAATACTACAAAAGAGCTTTACAAACCAGGACAAACTCAGCCTGAGCTTCCCAAAAACGCAGGAGAGGTCTCTATTGCCAGAGTTGAATATCTCAGAACCAAGAATGGCAGCCTTGAAACCGCTAAAATCAGAAAAGAAATGCAAAGAAATATGCAAAGAAATGCTGCTGTATACAGAACCGAAAAAACTCTGCAAGAGGGTTGTGACAAGATCGATAGCATCTATCAAACTTACAAAGACGTCAAGATCAATGATAAAGGTCTCGTCTGGAACACTGACCTCATATAAACTATGGAACTTGAGAACTTGCTCAGTAACTCTTATTTTATTCAGTCCAAGCCAAGCAGACCATTCACTCAGCTTTGGTTCGAAAAGAATCTAGAGGAGCTCATGCCAGAGACGACTATCCTGACCGTGACGACAAACAATACATGAAGCACACCAACAGTAGAATGCCTGATTTGGATAGCGGCAAGGTCGAAATTGAGTATAGAGATGTCAATATGTACACCCTTGACGAGAAGGACTTCCCCGTGGTTCCTCCCAAAAAGAGAGTGTACTGATGTGTTCCTTACAATTATGACCGTCTCAAGACGCCTCAATCGCTTATAAAAATCAATTCTTAACTTTTTGTATTATTTGACTTATGAGATGGAATGTCAAGAAATATGTCAAAATGTAACAACATTGAGATGCTATGTATGTTGACTGGGAAAATATCGGAGTTTTTCTCCAAAATGTCCGAAACTCTCCTCAAATAGATGACAAATCAAGGAGAAAAGGTCCCGTAGTCAAACGGAGTGATCAAACCTGAAGAAAAACCTGAAACAACAACTAATTCCAAGATAGTAGAAATAGCAGTCGAAACATCAGAGCTTCCAAAGCGCAACAGAGTCTTAAAAAAGAAAGACCCTCATCTTCCAAAAGCTCCTGCTTCATCTTATTTCCTCTTCTTCAAAGACAAAAGACCTGAACTCAAAGAACTCCACAAAGAATGCTCCGGTTCATAACTAACTAAAATAGCCTCACAGGCATGGCTGAACTTGCCGCAATAATAAAAACAGAAGTATATTGATATGTCGATCATAGAGCAAGAAAAATACTACAAGTAGATGTAAAAATACAGATAAAGCTAAGGAACCAACGGCAAGGAAAAAAAATCCAAACCTAAAACAAAGAGGAAAAGGGTTCCAAAGAAAAAGTAAAATGAGGAAAAAAAGAGCCAAAGCGTCAAATAGATCAGTTCATCGTCTTCCTAGTCGAATTCCTCTTCAAGTTCCAGTAACGGTTCAAACAAGAAAATTATTGAGATTCCTAGCCAGACAAGCCAATCTTAAGATTCTTTAGGAGTCGTCTGAATTAACCTGATAAATATCACTCTGTATCAACCATTTTTTTCACACTCTCAGCGATCTAAGCACAGGATTGGAGTTCCCATCTCCAGCATGAGCCCTATAAAACTGCAATTCCTTTCTTAACTGCCCCACCTCAGCTCTTTCCTTTTCCAGCTCACTGATCAACCTCCTAATGTCCTAAATTGGTACTCTGACTTTTTTAGTTGAATTCTAAGTTGTATGTTTAGTGGATGCTTCTTTACGAAATTTGTCAGGAGTGTGATCTGTGTAGTCGGTTCTGATTTGTTTATTGTCTTGGTGGTCGGTTCGCAGTCTGAGGGCTGGCTTGGTGGGGGTACGTTCCTGTTGAGCTTTGTACTATTTGGGGGTTCTTTCAGTTTCTAGATAGCGATTGGTTTCCTGAAATGGTCGGAAGATAGTGACATCATAGGGGTGTGCCTCTTTCTTCCGGTGGTGATTCTACTTTTCATTTGATTGCAATTTCACCGAATATTTTTTTGCAGGTCCAGCAAGATAGCTACTTTTCATGTCGGCCCGCATTTCATATTTATCTCTGAAGATGTTTTTGAGGGGTATCTTCATCTGGTCGACTGCTGACTCCTGATTAAGTTTGATATTGATAGAAGAAGTATGTGATTTGTTGACCCTTGAGAGGGATTTTTTGGAGGAGTTCTTCTCGACACTCTCACGTACTTTGCTATAATTTATCATTAAATATTATTATAGATTCAACCGTCATCTGGAGTCCCAGAAAATGTCGACAAAAGACAGATATGAGCTGAGGAATCTTTATTCTTAGTTATTGATCAAAGTAGATAATGGAAGGAGGGAGTTGGGGGAGTGTTCTAGAAAAATCGAAGATAGATATGATATTTTAATTGTGTATAAATAACATCATAATATCAATGTTCTCAACTCTCACTAAGCACACCCGCACTCTCACCAATATCCAAAGATACTTTGCCTCTAAAGAGCTCCTCTTTGGCAGCCAAGCACGCAAGCAATTGCTCGAAGGAACCAGGCAACTCTGCAATGCAGTCCAGGTCACTCTTGGCCCTGGAGGCAGAAATGTCCTTATTGATCAGAGCTTCGGATCACCAAAAATCACCAAGGATGGTGTCACTGTCGCTAAAGCTGTGGAGCTTCCTGACAAAGCTACCAACATTGGAGCCACTCTTGTCAAGAATGTTGCCAACAAAGCCAACGATGAAGCTGGTGATGGAACCACCACTGCCACTATTCTCGCCAGAGCCATTTATGAAGAAGGCTACAAGAAGGTCGAGGCTGGCATGAACCCGACCCACATCAAGCGAGGCATTGATAAGGCCATCGACCACATTTGCGAAGAGCTATTGGCCAGATCTATTCCCGTCAAAGGAAGAGAAGCTATCTACAACGTTGCTACTATTTCATCCAACGGAGACAAGGAAATCGGTAACATTTTGGCAGATCTTTACGAAAGGATGGGCAATCACGGCATTATCACTGTTAAGGAAGGCAAAACTCTCCATCATGAGGTCGAGAATGTTGACGGTCTTTCTTTCGATAGAGGATATATCTCCCCTTATTTCTTGACTGACGAAAAGAAGCAAAAAATAGAATACGATAACTGCTATGTCCTGATTGTCGAGAAGAAACTAACCGGATTGAGATAGATTCTGCCTTTCCTTGAATTATCCTATCAGGAGCAAAAACCTCTCCTCATCATTGCTGAGGACATCGAAGGAGAACTCCTAGCTGGCTTGATTCTCAACAGACTCAAAAATAACTTGAAGGTCTGTGCTGTCAAGGCTCCCTCATTCGGATAGAACAGAAAGCAAACTCTTCAGGATATCGCTGTCTTCACTGGAGGCAGATATATTAGCGAGGAAACTGGTACCACTCTTGATCACTGCTCCAGCTCACCCGAGGAAGTTAAGGCATCCCTCGGATTCGCCAAATCAGTCACTATCACCAAGGAAGATACCATCCTCCTAAACGGTCAAGGCGAAAAGTACAATTATTTTTATGTAGATCTGCTATAGAAGAAAGAGTCGAGACTATCCAGAATCAGATCAAGTTGACTGAAAGCAGCTACGATAAGGAAAAGCTTGAGTAAAGATTGGCTAAACTTAAAGGTGGTGTCGGAGTCATCAAGGTTGGAGGAGCCAGCGAGGTCGAAGTTGGAGAAATCAAAGATAGAGTCCAAGATGCTCTCTGTGCTACCAGAGCTGCTATTGCTGAAGGCATTGTTCCTGGAGGAGGATCAGCCCTTCTTTACGCTTCAAAAGGTCTTGATAAATTGGCCTCCGATCCCAATCTTTCTGAAGGTGAAGTTGGTGGTATTAGAATCATTCAAAACGCCATCAAGATCCCCTTGATCACTATCGCTCAAAACGCTGGTTTCGAGGGAAACCTTGTTGCTGCAAAGCTTCTCGAAGAAAATAAACCTGAACGTGGTTTCAATGCTGCCAATGGCGAATACGTCGAGCTTGCCAAGAGTGGCATTGTGGATCCCACCAAAGTCGTAAGAACTGCTCTCGTTCACTCAGGATCGGTTGCTAGTCTGATGTTGACCACCGAATGCATGATTTTCGACGAGGTTGAGAAGAAGGATAAATGATGACTGTATATTTATCTACCTTACTTATCATATAACTTCAAAGCCAAAGAATAATCAATGATCAGAAATTGTTCCATTTTACATCAAAAGCTTAGGCCCATACATTTTTATGCTTCCTTAACACCTATTTCTGGACTAACACGCGTTAGCCGTAGAGTTGGATATCACGAAGAGTCATGGCGTTGTGTTGGCGGATGATATGTTCCACTGGCTACATGGTTCCTCGGATGCTCTTGATGAACTATTCCTGAAGATAAGCATCTATCTGTGCTTTTTACTAGAGAGTTAGAAGAATTTTTGTCCACTTTATGGAAAGCCAGGCACATACCACTTCTTTCTTGATTTATTTGATCTTGGTCAGTAAATTTTATTCTTTTACGACAGTCATGCATAACATCAGCTAATTCTAGTGCTTTTCAGCTTCGACCATCATCTTGTTCAGCTCCTCATTCATTTATACTACCTCATGTTTAACCTTGCATTTTTTACCCAATTCCTTTCTTTTGGGGCATTCCGTCTTCAACTCTTTATGCTACTAGTCCCATGCATTTCCACACTCATAGCAAAACTAGCACTAACAAATACATTTCATATGAGAACAACCCACTTTCTTCTCGATAGGCTGTCTACATTTAGGACACTATCTTGTGTGATTTTTTATCCAACTGGAATTGACTTCGCTCGAGTTGAGCATTTAGTTCCATTTTTGGACGTCTTTGCAGGTGGCTGGGTTGTGCGGTTCTTGGAGACATTTGAAGCAATACAGTTCTCCACAGGGACAGCTAACAATGGTTAACTCCATCATGGTTGGTTTTGAACAAAAATAAGGGCATTTTTACTGAGGGCAGTAACAAAGATCCTTGCTTCGGAGGGAGTAATTTATCAGAATTTTCCGACGATAAAGAATCTGTAATTCAGGTTTTAGGGCTTCCACAAATCCTTTGAGTACTGGAGCCTTAGGGCATGATTTTTAATTCATACAGCCGAAAAAGACTCTGCCAGCTAGGAGCTCACTTATGATGTAGGAGATCCAGCATTCTTTGCAGTACTTATGATCACACATTCCACTACTTAACACTTCTGTCTCTTAAAGGCATACCCCACACAGTTCCTTTTTGGCATTTTTTACCTCTTTCTCAGGGTCGAACTGCTCAGCTCTTTTGCGAAAATCCCCCCAGTTTTCTCCAAAGAACGAGATCATTTTCTATAGGTTCCACTCATAGTAATAGTACAAGTACAAACAAATGTCCTTGCTGTCCAGAAAGAGCATACTCTTGACCTCCTCCAGCTTATCGACAATATCAGTGAACAGGTCGTCATCTTTGACGAAGGTATGCTAAAATTGCTAGACGTTGGATGGTTGTTCGTAGAGGGAAAATTCACTGTTGTTGGATGCGTTGGAGTAGGTGTATTTGAGATGGAGGTCGGAGAGTTCGCTTATTTTACGATTGAGGTTGTTATCGATTTATTACTAGTCGTGATCGTAATGAGGGGAGGGGTCCGGGTCCATGAGTGCTTATTATTATTGATTAAAATGGGGCAAAAGTCATATATAAACTCGAGGCCCTATCACAATCTGACAACATCTACAACAAATAGAATTAATCATGAAATCTCCCACACATCGCCAATGTATGTGCACCCGACATAACCATAAATATCTCCTAAGGTCAGCTGGATTGGCATTTAGTATTTGTTTTCTCCTTTCTCGAATACCACCATGCTAGACTTAAAATCAACGGTGACCGTCAAGGTGTCTCCTGTAACGAAAGTAAAGCCCTAGGAATAAGAATATAATTTACTACTTTGGGTTGAGAATTGAAGGCTGTGTCATGGTGGCTCCAGGAATAAGCTGAAGCGTGACTGGCACCAACTTGATCGATACCCCAAGTGCCTTTTCCAATGCCGTAGCAACTCTTGTACCCCAAATTTTTGACGATGTCATGAGCACATACTCCTAGCCAGCAACCTTTGTTTCCAGGCTGTTCTTTGATGGTTACTGTAAAAGAATTATTGAGCTCAGTAAGAGGGTTCTCCATCAGAGCGATAGGATAGGCTCCAGTTCCCTCAAATCGTTTTACTGTCTTTTGGTCACTGCTGACCTCTAAAGCAGGTGATTTGTATTCCTTACTGAACAGTTGCTTGAAGGCTTTTCCTTAGCTGTCAAGCATTTTTTGTAATTTGTCTAAAGCACCACTCATGTCATCCATTCCCCTCGTCCACAATTTCTCAGTATCAGATATAGTTTTCTATAAGTAGTGAGTGGCATTTGTGAGAGTTGCACTGGCTGCTTCTGGATCTTTGAGTGCTTTTCCTTATGCTTTTTGGATGAGGGAAAGATATTTGCATACTGTGGCGTTGTCTAAATTTTAGTAGACTTGGTTGACGTCCTAGCGAGTGAAGGTCAATTTGGCTGATTCTTTGGCCAGCTCCACAACTTCACGTAATTTCAATTTATTCCTTTATACAGCTTTACTAAACAGTTGTAAACTTCTATCCATATCCTACATATCATCCCATTTTTACTTTAATCAACCCCTGCTAAAACTATTCAAGCAAACTAAGCACCTAATCCCGTCCTTAGCCTTCCCCTTTCCTGATCAGTATTTCCAACATGTCCCCAAATTTGTACAAACTGATGAGCTCATGTTTGCGATGTAATTCATCAACGCAAGTCAGACAGCACAGTCGTTTGGTTTAGCATTATTCTTCGAGACAAAGCATGACAATTTATTTTTATTCGTGATTGGGTCCTTTGTGGCAGTGATGTGTCGGGATGTTCATGTTTGAGGTTATATAAAAGATTTTATTAAAGATGTTAATATGAGTCAAAGATAAGATATTGAATTGAATACCATAAATATCAATCGTGAAAAAGATCGGCTCAAAAGGTGTTGTTCTTCAACCTAGCATTCTCCTGCTATAATCTCTTAATGTAGTCGTCCTTTTCCTTCTCTTTTGATACTATCGAGTTTAACATCTTGCGCATTTCTTCCTCGTGCAGTTGGAATTGGCGCACTAGTGATAAATTTATTCTTTCCTACATGTCGAACATAGCTGAGTGAACTTGCTTTAGCTAGCTTTTAACCTCGCCTAGTTGCTGTTTTAGTTACTTTAGCTCAGTATCGCGATGCAGTGAAGCTGACGATGGTGGTGGCTCGAGTCTAATGGGAATTTGTTGCTCCTGCTTAGGATATTGCTGCGAATGTCGATAAGGATAAGTCTATTTGTGGAGTTCAGTAACTGAGGTCTAATTTTTGATGGGGTGTCGTTTCATCGCTTACTGACTGGTAGCTGACAGCACCGTAGCATTTCTTTTGTCAAATTACTATGTTATTCTTTCGGATGAGGTTCCTATAAAATTGTTCATTTTGGGCTCAATTTTGATGTTTTCTTTGCTCTTTATCTCAACAGGCACGCTCACATTCGAACTGCTACCGACCGTTGTCATTTTTTCACCGATTGGTTGTGAAGCATTGCTGACATCTTTGTTGTTGACCACCGAAGGAGCCTTCCCTCTTACCTCAATATTATGCAAATGCTCTTTTTCTTTACTTTTGGTGAAAAATTCCAAATGTTTGATTGTAGTATCATGTCCAGCTAATTTATTCTGTGGTTTTGAAGGGTTTCTCAAATCATAAACAAAACAATTGCCGTACATGCCACCAGCTACAAGAGTATGCCCGTTGGCATGTAGTCCAACACAACTCAATGGTTCTTATGCTGTTATCTTCTTTACTGATTTCTTCTAATGTATGTCAAAGAAGGTTAATGTTTCGTCAACTGATGCTGTGACTAGTAGGACGGGGCTGTATGAAGAAATGGAAAGTGAGGTCATTGATGATTTATTTTCTGAAGGGGAGGTGGTGGTCCAGGCTGGTCTATCTTTGCCACTGATAAGATCCCATACTCTATATAATTTTATTTGTACGCCAAAGTGCCCCCGTTCGTGCAGGCGGCCATCTTACAATATTCATTCCCTGTCTCGGATACTCTCAAACAGTTGATACCCTCCTGCATCTTGAAGGAGGCCACTTCAACAAATGTGCCTTCCTTGTTGGCGTGAAGATAAATGTCGCCACTGGATGAGGAGGAGGCTAGGACTTCACTTGCTGCGATTTCGTTTCGATATTTTTTGAGCCAAGCCAAAGAGGTGACTCCACACATATGACTTCGGATTTGTATGATGTTATTCTCTTTTTGAGTGTTGTTTTGACCTCGAAGGTCCCAAACTTTAACCAAACTGTCGACGGAACCCACAGCTATGTATTTCGATGAAGGCGAAAAGGCACAGGAAGTCAGTGAGGTTGGTTTGACATTAGGATAAAAATTATGATCGAGTAATTTGCTTTCAGGTTTATCATTGGCTACAAGTATAATTTTCCCATCTTGCCCGCAACTAGCGATGACTTTTCCTGACTATATATCTCATTACCTGTGTGATTGATAGAGACGGCATTCACGATACCTCGATGAAAGGTGTAGCTATAGAGAGGTTGTCTGGATTCCAGCGTATGGGTGGCGATTATCTTCGAGCAGGTGACCACCTAAGCAGACATGAATTTGAATTATATATTGACATGTGTCGAATTTACTAAACAACAATCAGAAGGTTAGCTTGGCGTATTGGGGCAAAAATGGACCAGTTAAGCCGCCATTTTTGTACCATTTGGCAATTTAAGGTAATCCTTCAACACGCTTCCTGATTTGCACCATTTTCTTGAATTCCTCCTCGTGATCATTATATAATTTCTCCATATAGTAGCTCGCCTCGGCAATTCTGAAATCAGCCAAAGTAAGATATCCCAGCAAATATTCCTTGTCGCCAATGAATTTATTCAATTCTTCGATTTTGTTCTTGACTTTGCTGTCGTAGAGTCGAACACGTTCGGTTTCGTAGTTGGGAGAATAAAACATGTTGGTGGTGGGTCCAGCGATGTCTTAGAGCATGAAGAGGACCATCTATATGGTGGCTTGATCTTAGGGAGTCTTGCCCAGTAAATCGGTCTTGTTTGATTTTCGGCAGATGTAGTTGGCGATCGCGTTGGATTCTGTTAGCTTGAAGTCACCTTTGATGAGGTAGGGCAAATTAGGGAAATCGAGGCCCAGTTTACCTTTATCTCCGATGGCGAACCAATCACCAGGTTGTTCGTAGGTCTTTTCCTACCATTCGAGACCAGTGTAAGCCAGCAGATGTCGAAGGACCTGTCCTCTTCCTCTGATTTTCCAGTAGCCCAATCTGATTTTTTAGCCTTCCATGTGTTCCTCTAAGATACGGAA